>ENA-ORBV01013020-ORBV01013020.1-microbial-mat-metagenome-genome-assembly--contig:-NODE-13020-length-12702-cov-6.200554_pt1 | contig 12702 bp, 9 predicted proteins | sample MGYA00237777_ERZ505514 | MGnify/ENA primary metagenome ERZ505514 (study PRJEB26160, sample SAMN06269048) | microbial mat metagenome | isolation source: Oligotrophic lake microbial mat | place...
CATCTGATAGCCGTCATAGGATTTCTTGTACTCCTCGAGCTGGTTCGTATCTTCGAGCGACTTCAGGAGTGCTTCGTGCTGAGTTTTGTCCATAAAAAAATCCGGTAATCAGATTATACAGTTCAGTCTATCATCGCCGGATTGAACGAACGAACACCTTCGCCGGTCACCATCAAGCATGAAGCTTTCTCTGGAAACCAACGACCGTCGCCCTGTTCCGATCCAATTGGCCCACCGATGAGCTCCGCATACATCTCCTGGAGTGTATCCGCATGCGAGACAACGACAATCTGCTTACCAGAAAAAGCGGCAGCCGTCGATCCAAGAAAAAAGCGTACCCGTTCGCGGATATCCATATACCCCTCGACCCCGAGCTCCGGCGCGCCCACCGCTCGTGTCCCATGCGTCTCCATGAATTCAATGAACGCCTGGTGACTTGTCTCTTCAAAATTCCCGAAGCCGGCCTCACAGAGTCGCGGATCGATCGTGAGTGGAACACCGGTAGCTTCCTTCAAAATCTCGGCCGTCTGCCGCGCTCGGAGCACCGGTGAAGAGACAATGAAATCAATCGTCTCTCGCTGCAAAAAAACGGCCGTCTTCGCGGCTTGTACGCGGCCGAGTGCCGTCAGTGGATACTCACGTTTTCCATTACCAGAATTCAATAGTCCAAGGACATTATTCTCGGCCTCGCCATGCCGGACGAGATAGTAGATATTCGATTTATACTGCTCCTGCATAGAGGTTTCCTACTGATTCAACTGCGTGATAGATATCAACTCCGATCGCTATGATGAAGACTCCCCAAACGACAACATACAGTTTCAGCGCAAGCAACCAAGCATAGGTATCCTCTCGGACTTCTTTTTTCGGCATGTATTTGTCTTACATTTTTTCCGGTGCAGACACCCCCATGAGGCGGAGCACTTCGCTGAGCACCATCTTCGTTGCCCCGATGAGCGCAAGGCGGGCACTCGAGAGCTCAGCATTCGTCTCGTCGATCACCTTACAGTCGGCATAAAACGAGTGGAGCCGATCAGCGAGCCTAACCGCGTACTGCGGCAATTGATGGATGGTCTTTTCAGCTGCCATCCGTTCGATGAGTTCTGGAAATGCCATAAGCTCACGCATGAGAAGGCGTTCTTTCGGATGAACAAGAAGCGCGAGATAGTCTGTTGAAACAGCTAAGTCCATCTCGCCCGCTTCGGTTTTCCCTTCATCATCTGCGCCCGCCTCAACGCCAAGTCCGCCATCCTCGCCGCGATGCAGACGCGCCTGACCAACTCCCCCGAGGCCGAGTTCGTCACCGCCCTCGGCGAAATCGAAAAAATCGCCCTGCTCCGGCTCAACGATCTGCTCACGAGCTAAACTCCCATGCCCGGTAAACTCAGCACCCACGTCCTCGATCTCACCACCGGCCGCCCCGCCGCCGGCCTCCGCATCGAGCTGCACCGCCACGCGCCCGGGGCCGCCCCCGTGCTCCTGAAAACCGTCGTCACCAACGCCGATGGCCGCACCGATGCGCCCCTCCTCAACGCCGACGAAATCACGATCGGCGGCTACGAACTGATTTTCGACGTCGCCGCGTATTTCGTTTCGTGCGGCGTGGCCTCCCCGTTTCTCGACCGCGTGCCGATCCGATTCGCCATCGCCGACACCTCCGTCGGTTATCACGTCCCGCTCCTCGTGACGCCCTGGGCCTACAGCACCTATCGCGGCAGCTGATGAATCCCGGCGCGAAACTTCTGGGCCGCTATCTCGACGAACTCGCCCAAGTCACCGACGAGCCGGGAAAACTCACGCGCACCTTCCTCTCGCCCGCCATGGGCCGCGCCAACGCCCGCGTCTCCGAGTGGATGGTTGCCGCCGGTCTCGCCACGCGCATCGACGCCACGGGCAACCTGATCGGCCGGCTTGAATGTGCCGGCAACCCCCGCGCCAAAACCCTCCTCCTCGGCTCCCACCTCGACACCGTGCGTGACGCCGGCCGCTTCGACGGCGCGCTCGGCGTGCTCCTGCCGATCGTCGCCCTCGCCGAACTCCGCCGCCGCAAGGTCGCGCTCCCCTTCGCCGTCGAAGTGCTCGGTTTTTCCGAGGAGGAAGGTGTCCGCTTCGCCAGCGCTTACCTCGGGAGCAAAGGGTATTCCGGCCAACTCCGCGCCGCCGATCTGCGCTTCAGTGACGCGGCCGGCATCACCGTCCGCGCCGCCCTCGAAGCCATCAGCGGCGCGCCGTTTGTCCTCCCCAAATCGGCCCACCGCGCGCGCGATCTCCTCGGCTACATCGAGGTCCACATCGAGCAAGGCCCGGTGCTGGAGGCGAAAAAACTTCCCGTCGGCGTCGTCACCGCGATCGCCGGGCAGACGCGCGCCAAGCTTGTTTTCCACGGCCACGCCGGCCACGCCGGCACGACGCCGATGAATCTCCGCCGCGACGCGCTCGCGGGCGCCGCCGAGTTTACCCTCGCCGCCGAAGCCCTCGCCCGCCGCACGCCCGGCCTCGTCGCCACCGTCGGCACGATCTCCGTCGCACCCGGCGCGGCCAACGTCATCCCGGCCGAGGCGGCGTTTTCCCTCGACCTCCGGCATCCCCGCGACGCGGTGCGCCGCTCCGCGCTCCGCCAACTCCGCGCGACCGCCGCGCGCATCACGCGCCGCCGTAAACTTGCCTTCACCTGGACCACCACGCAGGACAACGCCGCCGTCGCCTGCGCCCCCGCGCTCACTGCCGCGCTCGCCGCGGGCGTGCGCGCGGTGCAGGGCCGCAGCCTCGCGCTCCCGAGCGGCGCGGGTCACGATGCGGTCGTCATGTCCGCGCTCACGCCGGTCGCTATGCTCTTCGTCCGCAGCCGCGCGGGCCTCAGCCATCATCCCGACGAGTTCAGTTCGCCGGCCGACCTCGGGGTCGCGCTCGATGTGGTCGTTGACCTGCTCGCCCGGCTCGCGCGCTCTCCTTCACTATGAAACGCACCACCCTAGTCTCGAAGAATGCCAAGGTCGCCCCCGAGCCCGAGCGCCTCGATCTCGTCGTGCGCGGTGGCAAGCTCGTCACGCCCGACGGCGTGATCTGGGCCGATCTCGGAGTCCGTCTCGGCAAGATCGTCGCGATCGCGCCCGAGATCACCGATCTCACGCACGAGACGATCGATGCCAAAGGCAGCTACGTTTTTCCCGGCATGGTCGATGCCCACGTCCACTTCAACGAGCCCGGCCGCACGGAATGGGAGGGCCTCGGCTCGGGCTCCGCCGCGCTCGCGGCCGGCGGCGGCACCACCTTTTTCGACATGCCGCTCAACTCCGAGCCGCCGGTCGTCGACGCGGCGGCCCTGCGGACCAAGCGCGCCCTCGCCGAGGAAAAATCCTGCACCGATTTTGCGCTCTGGGGCGGTCTCGTCCCCGGCAACATTGAAAAACTCGCCGGCCTGCGCGACGCCGGGGCGATCGGTTTGAAGGCCTTCATGTGTAACAGCGGCATCGCCAGTTTCGGCGCGTCCCACACCGCCGTCCTGCGCGAGGGCATGAAACGCGCCGCCAAGCTCGGGATGCTCGTCGCCGTTCACGCCGAAGACGACGCCCTCGCGGCCAAATTTACGGCCATTCAAAAGGCCAAGGGCGGCACCGACGCCAAGGCCTGGCTCGCCTCGCGTCCCGTTGCAGTCGAGCTCGAGGCCATCCGCATCGCGCTCGAGTTGGCGGGCGAGACCGGCTGCGCGCTGCACATCGTCCACGTCAGCAGCCCCGAGGGCATCGCCCTCATCACCGAGGCGCGCGCGCAACGCGTCGATGTCACCGCCGAGACCTGTTACCACTACCTTTTGCTCAACGACAAGGACGTCGCCAAACTCGGCGCGCCCGGCAAATGCGCCCCGCCCATCCGCGACGAAAAGCGCCGCGTGGCCCTCTGGGATGACCTACGCGCCGGCCGCATCCAGACCGTCGGCTCCGACCATTCCCCAGCGCCGCCCGAGATGAAGACCTCGAAAAACTTCTTCGAGATTTGGGGCGGGATCGCCGGGGTGCAGCACGGCGGCCAGCTCCTTTTAAGCGAGTGCGCCGCAACACTGGAAAAGGACCTCCCGCTGCTCGCCGCCGTGCTCGCCCGGAACCCGGCCCGTCGCTTCCGCATCGAGGATCGTAAAGGCTCCCTCGCCCTCGGCCGCGACGCGGATTTTTCGATCTTCAAGCTGGGCGATCCGGAAAGGATCGAAGCCGATGATCTTTGGACGCGCCACCGCATCAGCGCCTACGTCGGCCGCAAGAACCGCATGCGCGTCACGCACACCTTCGTGCGCGGCCAGGCCGCATGGCGCGACGGTCGGCTCGCGTTGCCCTCGCCGCGCGCGGAGTTCCTCCGCCCCTTCGGCTCCCTCTGAAAATAGCGCCAACCCGCTTGCCTGCCCCTGCCATCAACCCCCATCTTGCCTCCATGTCTGAACTCTTTGGCCACACCCGCGCCCGCGTCGGCTCCCGCCACGCGCTCCTCACGCCCAACAACCACGTCGCAAGCTCGCTCCCCGGTTTCACCGACGCGACGGCCATCGTGCTCATCAGCCCGGTGATGGGCGCGCGCTTCGCGCAGACCCAGGTGACGTTCAACAAAGGCGGCGCGGCCAACGTGCCCGCGAGCGACGTCGAGACCTTCGGCTATTTCATGAGCGGCGGCGGCACGCTCGGCGTCGGCACGCACCGGCAGCGTTGCGAGGAGGGCGGATTTTTCTTCGCGCCCGCCGGCCAGCCTTGGACGCTCACCGCGCCGAAGGCGGGAACGCAGCTCACGCTCTTCCAGAAAAAATTCCAGCCGCTCGCCGGCGCACCGGCGCCACGCGTCATCATCAGCGAGGCCGCGAAAGTGAAGGGCGTGCCCTTCCTCGGCGACCCTGCGGCCAACCTCCAGGTGCTCATCCCCGACGAGCCGGCCTTCGACATGGCCGTGAATATCTTTGCCTACCAGCCCGGCGGACATCTGCCGTTTGTCGAGGCGCACATCATGGAGCATGGGCTGCTCATGCTCGACGGCGCGGGCGTTTACCGGCTCGAAGACTCTTGGTATCCGGTGCAGGCGGGGGACGTGATCTGGATGGGCTCGTATTGCCCGCAGTGGTTCGTCGCGATGGGCAAAGCGCCCGCGCGCTACCTCTATTATAAGGACGTCAATCGCCCCGCGCTATGAGCGAAGCCGCCGCTCTTGCCCTTAAAATCTCCGTCGATTCCGCCGCGCTCTCCCGCCGCTTGCAGGAACTCGCGCTGATTTCCGAGGCACCCGCTCCGGTGGTGACCCGCGTCCTGTTCTCCGAGGCGGATCAGCGCGGGCGTGACTATGTGCGGAAGTCCGCGCGCGAGGCGGGCCTCACGTTGCGCGAGGATGCGGTCGGAAATATTTTCGCACGGTGGGAAGGCAGCGAACCCGCGTTGCCGGCGGTGGGCACCGGCTCGCACACGGATGCGATTCCCAACGCCGGACTTTACGACGGCGTGGTCGGCGTGCTCGGGGGTTTCGAGGCGTTGCACGCGCTGAAGCGCGCGGGCTTCAAGCCCCGTCGCTCGATCGAGGTGGTGATGTTCACCGCCGAGGAGCCCACGCGTTTTGGGCTAGGTTGCCTCGGCTCGCGCCTGATGGCGGGCGCGCTCCCGCTGGAGAAAGCGCGCGCACTGCGTGATCGCGAAGGGCGCTCGCTCGAGGAACTGCGCGCGGCGGCGGGCTGCACGGGCACGTTGGAATCCGTGAAACTGCCGGAAGGTTTTTATTCCTCGTTTGTCGAGTTGCACATCGAGCAGGGGCCGATCTTGGAAAAAGCGGGCGTGCCCATCGGCATCGTCGAGCACATCGCCGGACCGAGCAGCTACCGGGTCTCGCTGCTTGGAGAAGGCGGGCACGCGGGCGCGGTGCTGATGCCCGGCCGGCGCGATGCGGGCTTGGCGGCGGCGGAGATCGCGCTCGCGGTCGAGCGTGCGGCCAAGGCCAGCGGCAGTCCCGATACGGTGGGCACGACGGGCGTTTTTCGCATCGAGCCGGGTGCGGTCAACAGCGTTCCCTACCGCGCGTATTTGGAAATCGACCTGCGCGACACGCGGCTCGACACGCGCGAAAAAGCCCTCGGCGAAATCCGCCGCGCGGCCGGGGAGATTTGCGCGCGGCGCGCGGTGCAGCTGGAGTTTTCGGAAATAAACGCCGATCCGCCCGCGCCCGGCGACGCCCGCACCATCGCCATCGCCGAAGAGGTGTGCGCGGAGCTGGGCCTGAAGTATCTGCGCATGGTGAGCCGCGCGTATCACGACTCGCTCTTCATGGCGCGGGTGAGCCCGACCACTATGATCTTCATCCCGTGCCGTAACGGCTGGAGCCACCGGCCCGAAGAGTATGCCTCGCCCGAGGCGATCGCGGCGGGCGTCGAAGTGCTCGCACGCACGCTGGCGCGGTTGGCGGCCTGAGCTATTCGCATGGCCCTCGATTTCATCCTCAACGGCAAACCGACGCACGTCGAAGGGCTCGCCCCGACGACGACGTTGCTCGACTACCTCCGCACGCACGGCTGCACGGGCAGCAAGCAGGGTTGCGCCGAGGGCGATTGCGGCGCGTGCACCGTGGCCATCGTGGACCGCGATGCGCACGGCCAGCCGACCTACCGCGCGATCAACAGCTGCATCGCGCTGCTTCCGATGTTTGCCGGTCGCGAAATCATCACGGTCGACGGTCTCGCGGAGGGCGAAAAACTTCACCCGTCGCAGGGCTGCATGGTCGAGCACTACGGCTCGCAGTGCGGCTACTGCACGCCGGGCTTTGTCGTCTCGCTTTTCGAAGCCTACAACCGCACCGATTGCGCGACGCCGGCCAAGCTCAGCGACCAACTCTGCGGCAATCTCTGCCGTTGCACCGGCTACCGGCCGATCCGTGACGCGGCTCTGGCTATGCAGGCGCAGCGCGGTCCGGATGCGTTTTCGGCGCGGTTGGCGCGGCCGCTCGCGCCGCTCGTCGGACTCGACTACGCGGCGCAAGGCGAACGATTTTTCCGGCCGACCTCGCTCGCGGCGCTCTTTGCCCTGAAGGCGGAGCATCCGGCGGCGCTGCTCGTGGCCGGGGCGACGGAGATCGGCGTCGACCTGAACAAAAAGGCCAAGGCGTTTCCCCTGCTCATCTCGACCGAGGCCGTGCCGGAGCTGATGCAGATCGTCGAAACGCCGACGGCGTGGCGAATCGGTGCGGGCGCGACGCTCACCAACGTCGAGCAGGCGCTCGGCGCGGAGTATCCCTCGCTGCAAAAAATGCTCGCGGTCTACGCCTCGCGGCAGATCCGCAGCCGCGCGACGCTCGGCGGCAATCTCGCCACGGCCTCGCCCATCGGCGACAGCGCCCCGTTGCTGCTCACCCTCGATGCGCTGCTGCTGCTCTCATCGGCGGGCGGCGACCGCTCGGTGGCGCTCGAGGATTTTTTCACGGGCTATCGGAAGACGGTGCTGCGCGCCGACGAGGTGATCCGGGAAATCATCTTGCCGCGAACACCGGCGGCGAACGTCCGGGCGGATTACTTCAAGGTCTCCAAGCGGCGCGAGATGGACATCAGCATCGTCGCGGGGGCGTTTCGCGTGGAGTGCGACGCGGCGGGGGTCGTCACGCAGGCAAGGCTGGCTTTCGGTGGCGTGGCGGCGACGCCGGTCCGCGCGCTCAAGGCGGAGGCGGCGCTTTTGGGGAAGACGCTCGCGGCGGCGACGGCCGAAGTGGCGGCGGTGCTGCGCGGCGAGTTCACGCCCATCGACGATGTGCGCGGAGGCGCGGAGTATCGGCGCGGGCTGATCGTGAGCTTGTGGGAAAAATTTGCGGGCGGGGAGCAGAGTCTCGCGCAAGACGGGGCGTTGGAATTTGCGCCGGGTGCGCCGGTGCCGCCGGCGGATGCGTCGCGGTCACTGCGGCACGACAGCGCGATCGGGCACGTGACGGGGAGGGCGCTCTACGTCGACGACACGGCGCAGCGGCGGCCGATGCTCGAAGTGTGGCCGGTGATGTCCCCGCACGCTCGCGCGAAGATCACGCGCCGCGACGCGACGAAGGCGCGGGCCTTTCCCGGGATCGCGGCGGTGTTGCTGGCGGAGGATATTCCCGGAGAAAACAACGTCGGGCCGGTGCGGCACGACGAGCCGATGCTGGCGACGGACGAGATCTTGTTTCACGGCCAGATCGTGGCCGTGGTGGTGGGCGACTCGGTCCGCGCGTGTCGCGCGGCGGCCGCGCTCGTCGAGGTGGACTACGTGCCGCTCGCGCCGTTGCTCGGCGTGCGCGCGGCGATCGCGGCGGGGAGTTTTCATTCGGAGCCGCATGTGCTCGCGCGCGGAGATGTGACGGCGGCGTTGGCGGCGGCACCGCACCGGCTCGACGGCGAGTTCGAGTTCGGCGGGCAGGAACATTTTTATCTCGAGACGCAGGCGGCGTGGGCCGAGGCGGGCGAGGACGGCTCGATGCTCGTCCATTCCTCGACGCAGCATCCCTCGGAGATTCAGACCATCGTGGCCGAGGTGCTGCACGTCTCGCGCAACCGGGTCGTGGTGCAGTCACCGCGCATGGGCGGCGGCTTCGGCGGCAAGGAAACGCAGGGCAACGGCCCGGCGGCGATCGTGGCGCTCGCGGCGCTCAGGACCGGGCGACCCGTGCGTTGGCAGCTCGACCGCGATGTCGATATGGCCCTGACGGGAAAGCGGCATCCGTTTCTCGCGAAATTCTCCGTGGGCCACGACGGCGAGGGGCGGTTGCTGGCGTCGGAGGTGGACCTCGTCTCCGACGGCGGCTGGTCGATGGACCTTTCGCAGGCGATCTGCGACCGCGCGCTGTTTCACTTGGACAACGCTTACTACATCCCGGCCGTGAAGTTCACGGGGCGAATCGCCAAGACCAACGTGACATCGCACACGGCGTTTCGCGGGTTCGGTGGGCCGCAGGGAATGTTGGTCGTCGAGGAGATCGTGGCGCGGATCGCGGGGCGGCTCGGGATCGCGCCGGAGATCGTGCGCGCGCGGAATTTTTACCACGGGACGGGCGAGACCAACACGACGCATTACCGCGAGGATCTGGGGATCAACCGCATCCAGGAAGTGTGGTCGCGCGTGATGAGCGAGGCGGGCTTCGCGGAACGGCGACGCGGCATCGCGGCGTGGAACGCGACGAGCGGACGCGTGAAGCGCGGGCTGGCGGTGACGCCGGTGAAGTTCGGGATTTCGTTTACGCTCACGCACTACAACCAAGCCGGGGCGCTCGTGCATATCTATGCCGACGGCTCCGTGCAGGTGAACCACGGCGGCACCGAGATGGGGCAGGGGCTGAACGCCAAGATTCTCGGCGTGGCGATGCGCGAGCTGGGGTTGCCGGCGGACAGAATCCGATTGATGGCGACGAGCACGGACAAGGTGCCGAACACCTCGCCGACGGCGGCGTCGAGCGGCGCGGACCTCAACGGCGCGGCCGTTCGGATTGCGTGCGAGATTTTGCGCGAGCGGCTGCGGCCGTTGGCGGCGGAGATGTTGGGCGCGACGGCCGACGAGACGGCGGAGTTGGAGTTTGCCGACAATGCCGTGACTGTGCGCGGGCAGGCGGCGCGGCGCGTGGCGTTTGCCGATGTTTGCAAGAAAGCGTATCTCGCGCGCGTCGGCCTCTCGACGACGGGTTTTTATAAGACGCCGGGCATTCAGTGGGACTGGAACAAGGTGGCCGGTCGGCCGTTTCACTATTTTTCGTTTGGCGCGGCGGTCGCCGAGGTCGAGGTCGACGGCTACACCGGGATGCACCGCGTGCGTCGCGCCGATATCGTGCACGACGTGGGCGACTCGTTGAATCCCGGGGTGGATCGCGGGCAGATCGAGGGCGGCTTCGTGCAGGGCATGGGGTGGCTGACGCGCGAAGAACTGAAATGGGATGCCAAGGGACGGTTGATGACGCACAGCGCGAGCACGTATCAGATCCCGGCGTTCAGCGATGCGCCGGTGGAGATGAACGTGACGCTGCTACCAATGGCGGCGCAGCCCCACACGATCCACGGCAGCAAAGCGGTGGGCGAGCCGCCGCTGATGCTCGCGTTCAGCGTGCGCGAGGCGATCCGCGATGCGGTGGGGAATTTCGGCGTGCCGGGCGGCGAGGTGTTGCTGGCGTCGCCGGCGACGGGCGAGGCGATTTTCTCGGCGGTGCGGGCGCGGTTGGACAACGCGGGCTGATCAGCGCGGGCGTTTTCCTCCGGGTGGTGCGCCGGCGAGAGATGCGTTCTTGAGTGCGTCACCCTTCGCCAAGGTCGTAACCGAGCGCACCCGCCGGACATGGCGGTTGCGGCGCGGTTTGCCGTCCGTGTGGTGCGCGGCGTAGAGCGGCACGCCGAAAAGTTCCAAACACTCCTGACACATGGGCGTCATCAAGTCGGCCCGTAGGCCGGGCACAACGGCAGAAATCTACCGCGTGCAAACGGCGACGGTGCGGCCGACGCCGATTGGTCGAAAGGCAGTTATGCCCGACCGCCCTTGCCCCGATCGGGCGGGATGCCCAGAGTCGGGAAGACCCGGTCCGGCGAGTTCATGCCGAGGATCGAGAGTGGAGTTTGGGCCAGCTTGCGCGACACCTCCACCGGAGATTCAGTGCGAGCCTCTAGGAAATATTTGGCCGCATAAATCAGGTCATTCATGCTGCCGATGATGGAGCGATCCGGAATCGGCGCCCACTGCACGGCTGTGAGCTCGGGCGCGATCCAGCGCCGGTAGTGGAATTCCAGTTCCGTGCCCTCGAAGGTGAGTTTGACCGCATCGACCAGCCGCCGGATAAGTTCGTGATCATCCGTCACACCGCGACCGTGGGTGACTACCGGGTAGAGGGAGGCCGTGTTGCAGAAAAGGAGATAGCGGATGCGGCCGGACCGAAACTCATGCGCGCACCAGTCGGCCACGCGGTTGGTGACCGTCGGAATGAGCGGCGGAACTTCCATGCCGAGCCGCGCGGCGAGCATCTTGGTGGGGCGAATCGTGAGCATGGCGGAGCGCAAGAGGGCCAAATTGCGCCGCGTGGCGCAATGGTTTCCCTCCGCGCCCGCCGGATCGGCCGCCTCCGCATCTGCAGCAGTTACCAAATTGCAGGAGCGAGCTTGCTCGCGATAGCGCCGCGCACGGAATCGCGTGCAAGCTCGCTCCTGCACTCGGATGATTCGGAGCGAAGGACTGTTAGGATCGCGACGCTGAAGACTGGGCGGCGATTTTTTCGCGGAGGTGGGTGCTGCGGGTCTTGGATTCGGCGTTGCGGACGGCCATCGCGTAGGCGGCGGGTTCGCCGATGATGAAGACTTTTTTCCGACCGCGCGTGATGGCGGTGTAGATCAGGTTTCGCTGGAGCATCATGAAGTGCGCCTTGAGCAACGGGATGATCACGACGGGGTATTCGCTTCCCTGCGATTTGTGGATGCTCACGGTGTAGGCGAGGGCGAGGTCGTTGAATTCGCCGCGTCCGAAGGTGTGGATGTCGCCGTCGAAATCGGCGGTGAACGTGCCGGCTTCGGCGTCGATGGTCTGGATGACGCCGATGTCCCCGTTGAAGAGGTTTTTGTCGTAGTTGTTGCGGAGCTGGATGAGTTTGTCGCCCGCGCGGAATTCGCCGCCCGGGGTTCGCAGGGCCTTGCCGCTGCGCGGGGCGGGATTGAGCGCGGCCTGCAGTTGGACGTTGAGATTGCCGACGCCGGCGACGCCTTTGTGCATGGGCGCGAGGACCTGCACGTCGCGGATCGGGTGCGGCCATTTCAACTTTTGCGGGATGAAGGTGGTGACGAGCTCGAGGGTTTTGCGCACGCAATCCTCGGCATCAGCGGCGACGATGAAAGTGAGGTCGGCCCAGACCTGGGTGGCGGAGACTTCGTTGACGGCGGGCGGGAGCGAGGGGTCGCCGGAGTTGATGGCGTGGGCGGTGGTGACGATCTGGCTCTGGCCTTGCTGGCGGTAGATGACGGAGAGGCGCGTCACCGCCGGGGACGGTGACGCGGCGCTTGAAAGTTGGGAGTTGAAAGTTGAAGGACCGGAACCGGGGGTCGGGGAAAGCTGAGAGTCGAGAGCCGAGAGCGGAGAGCCGGATGCAGATTCGGAATCGGCCGTGGCGGTGGCGATCAGGTCCTTGAGGACGTTGCCGGCGCCGACGCTGGGGAGTTGGTCGGTGTCGCCGACGAGGAGGAGGTGGGCGCGCGAGGGGACGGCTTGGAGGAGCGCGGAGGCGAGGCGGTTGTCGAGCATCGAGGCCTCGTCGACGATGAGGAAATCGGTGGCGAGGGGCGCGGACTCGTTCGCGACAAAGCCGCCGCCGGCGGGATCGTATTTGAGGAGACGGTGAATCGTGGTCGCGAAGCCACCCGTGGTTTGGGCGAGGCGTTGGGCGGCGCGACCGGTAGGCGCGGCGAGGTGGACGCGGACTTTCTTGGCTTTCAGGATTTCGACGAGGGCGCGGAGGATACTGGTCTTTCCCGTTCCCGGACCTCCGGTGAGGATCGAAAATTTATGGGAGAGCGCGTTGATCAGGGCGGTGCGCTGGAGTTCGTGGAAGGTGAAGCCGGCCTTGGCCTCGGCCCATTGCACGGCGGCGCCGGCCTTGATGGGCGGAAGGCCGCTGCCGACGCGGGCGAGGCGGGCGACGGCCTCGGCGATCTTTTGTTCGGCGCGGTCGTGGTGGGGGAGCTGGATGAGCGCGGAGCCGGGGAGGGCGACAGGAAGC
>ENA-ORBV01013022-ORBV01013022.1-microbial-mat-metagenome-genome-assembly--contig:-NODE-13022-length-12701-cov-9.489861_pt1 | contig 12701 bp, 10 predicted proteins | sample MGYA00237777_ERZ505514 | MGnify/ENA primary metagenome ERZ505514 (study PRJEB26160, sample SAMN06269048) | microbial mat metagenome | isolation source: Oligotrophic lake microbial mat | place...
GCCCATGCGCTCGGCGAGGGCGGCGTCGGCGGCGAGGCTGGCGATGGCCTGAGCGATGCGGGCGGGCTCGGGCGGGCAGACCAGCCCGCTCACGCCGTGCTCCACAAACTCTAGCACACCGCCCGCGTCGTTGGTGGTGATCACGGGCCGCGCCGCGCCGAAGGCCTCCAGCGTGGCAAAGCCGTAGTCTTCGTCTAGCGGGGCGTAGTAGACGGCCCGCGCGCCAGCGTACAGCTCCAGCAGCTCAGCGTCCGGCACGAAGCCCAGGAAGCGCACGCGCTCGCCTAGCCCAAGCGTTGCGGCGAGGCCCTCCAGCCGCTCACGATCCGGCCCGGCGCCTGCGAGCAGCAGGCGGGTGGGCGCCGCCGTGCGCGCCAGCGCCTCCAGCAGCAGATCGAGGCGCTTGGCCCGGTCGAGGCGCGCCGAGGAGAAGATGTAGTCGCCGTAAGGCCCAATCCGCAGCTGGCCCGCGTAGCGGCTGGGCGGGTAGAGCGGCGTGCTGTCGAGGCCGTTGAAGCGCCTGAGGCGCGCGCTCACGTTGCGCGAGATCGTGTAGCGGGCGGCGCACTCGGCGAGGCCGCGCGCGTCCATGCGGAAGATCGCGTCGCGCACCTGGCGATGCTCGGGGAGGTTGGTGAAGTCGCTGAACGGCGTGCCGTACCAGTCGTAGGCCTGGCGGTGCTGGTGGACAAGCCAGAGCACTTTGCGCGGGTGGCGCACCATGTACGAGGGAAACTTCGTGCCGATCACCAGATCGACCGGCTGCCCATTAACCTGGCTGATGTCGAGCAGGCGCCAGGCCAAGGCGCTCTCGGGGATGCGCTCTAGCGGGTGCCACTGAAACGGCAGGGCCACAACATCCACGCTGTGGCCGCGCTCGCGCAAAGCATCGCGCAGGCCCTCCACGAGCAGCTCGGCGCCGCCGCGCACAAAGGGCACCTGGGTGGCGCAGATCAGGATACGCTTTGGCAGCCGTGTCATTCCGAGCGCAGTGAGGAATCTGCTCCAGGCGCCCCAGCAAGACCCCTCGCTGCGCCTGCGGCTCCGCTCAGAGTGACATGGTGCATTGCGCGCAGCGCGGCGAGGCGCGCGCGCAGCTCGGCGTCGGCGGCAAGCAGGGGGGGCACAGCACCGGAGAGCGCGTCGTTGCAGGCGTTCTGCTGCTCCACAATCGGGTTGAGCATCCAGCGCAGATACTGGCGCATGCCGCGCTGGGCGAGCGCGCGCGCCTGCGTGAGCGGCGTGTCGCCATCCAGCGGCTGGTGCGCGCTCACGGCCTTGCGCTCCACCAGCGCCTGAAGCGCAGCGCTGGTGGGCGGGGCGACGGGAGCGGTGGGCGAGTGTGGTGCCTCGGCTGCGGAGGAGTTGCTGGGGGGGGTAAGCTGCTCGGCCTGCCCACGCAGCTCGGCCAGCTGGTCGCGCAGCTCGGTGTGGGATTCGATCAGCAGGTGGATAGCGCGGGCGGCGGCCTCGTTGAAGGCATTTTGCTGCGCCACAATGGGCGGGATATACCAGCGCAGGGCGCGGCGCACCACTTTATGCACCAGCACCCAGCCGCGCTCGTAGAGGCCCCGCCCCTCCAGGGGCCAGTGGGCGCTCACCACCCGCGTAATCTCCAGTTGCTCGGCGGCGTGGTGCAGCTCGCGCTCGATCGCGCTCAGGGCCGTGCCCGTCTCGCCCGCGCCCTGGGCCGCCCGCTGCGCCCGCACCGCCTGGCGTAGCGCCTCCAGGATGGCGGCAACGTCGGCTGTAGCTAGCTCTGCTGCCATACTTACCCCTCTCTAGGTGACATAATGACACGGTGACTGTGGGCTTGCTTCGCGCGCCCTGACAGGGTGACACCTATCGGCGCCGTTAGGTGTCACCTGGCCAAGCGAGCAACGCGAGTGCCTGTCACCGTGTCATCGTGTCACCTGGCCAAGCGAGCAACGCGAGCGCCCGTCACCGTGTCATCGTGTCACCTGCTCATACCGCAGACGCCCGCTTCAGCAGCTCCGTCACCTGCTTGCCGCGCACCTGGACGATATCATCCTGGAACTTCAGGATGGCGCCGAGGGTATCTTCGACCACGCCCTGCGAGAGCTCGGTGGCGTCCAGGGCCACCAGGGCCGTCACCCAATCGAGCGTCTCGGCCACGCCGGGGAGCTTGTAGAGATCCATGCGGCGCAGCTCCTGCACAAACATGACGACCTGGCGCGAGAGCCGCTCGCCGGCGCCGGGCACGCGGGCGCGCACGATCTGCAGCTCCTTATCGAGCGTGGGATAATCCACCCAGTAGAAGAGGCAGCGGCGCTTGAGCGCGTCGTGGACCTCGCGGGTACGGTTGGAGGTGATGATCACGGTGGGCGGGTTGACGGCGCGCACCGTGCCGATCTCGGGGATGCTGATCTGCCAGTCGGAGAGCAGCTCAAGGAGGAAGGCCTCAAACTCCTCGTCGGCGCGGTCGATCTCGTCGATCAGGAGCACAGGCGGGGCCAAGGCGCTCTCCTCGATCGCCTGGAGCAGCGGGCGCTTGATCAGGAACTCGGGGCCGAAGATATTCTTTAGCGCGTCGGCGCCCTGGGTCTCGCTCATGCGGATGGCGAGCATCTGGCGGGCGTAGTTCCACTCATAAATCGTCGTGTTGACGTCCAGGCCCTCGTAGCACTGGAGCCGGATCAGGTGCCGATCCAGCATAGTGGCGAGCGTTTTGGCGATCTCGGTCTTGCCCACACCGGCCTCGCCCTCCAGCAGCAGCGGCTTGTTGAGCTTGAGCGCCAGGTAGATCGCGGTGGTGAGCGAGCGGTCGGCCACATAGGCGTGGCTGGCCAGGGCCGCCTGGAGGGCGTCGATCGAGTCGAAGGTCATCCGGCTAGCTCCGTTGCATGGTCGCGGAAAGGTGTCTCTTATTGTACAACGATTCGGCGCTGCCTCAGCACAGGGCTGCCGCCCCACGCGAGCGCATGCTCAGTTCGCAGGTGCCCGCCGCACCAGCAGCAGCCCTGTGATCCAACGGGTAGTGGTGGTAAGCACGGTAGCGTCCTTTCGTGGTAGAAAGAGTATTTACTCTATAATCTCAATTTAGTGTAAATAATCTACTCTGTCAAATAGGACTAACGACCGATGCTCACAGCATCGCAGGTGGCGCGCTTGACTTTGTAAAGCTATTGCTCTATATTCTGGATAGGCAAGCCTGCCCAAGCGCCAAGGCCGATGATGAAGACACGCGAGCGCATTCTGGCCGCCGCGCTGCGGCTATTCAACGAGCACGGCACGGGGCCTGTCTCTACGAATCACATCGCCGACGAGCTCGGCATTAGCCCCGGCAACCTGTACTACCATTTCCGCAACAAAGAGGCGATCATCAGCGCGATCTTCGAGCAGCAGTTCGCACGCGCCGATGCGCTCTACGCGCTGCCCGCCGACCACCCACCGACGCTGGTCGATCTGCGCGCGCTTGTGCAGGCCACGTTTGAGTTAAGCTGGGACTTCCGCTTTACCTACCGGGAGCTGATCGCGCTGCTGCGTCGCGACGACGCGCTCCAGGTGCGCTGGGTAGCCATCCGGGCGCGTGGGTTTGCGGGCTTCCAGGAGCTAGTGGATCAGTTTGTGGCAAGCAAGGTGCTGCGGCGGCCTGCCTCGGCCGCAGCCGTAACGCGCCTGGCCGAGCTGTGCTGGCTGGTGAGCGAGTTCTGGCTGGCGAGTGTGGAGGTGAGCGGGCAGAGCGTGAACGCCGCCCAGATGGAGCACGGCGCCGACCTGATGCTCCAGGTGCTCGATCCGTATCTGGTAAGCTAGTACAGCTCGGCGAAGGTTCTGCCGTTACCGCACCAGCAAGCTACGAATCTGTCACCCTGAGCAGAGCCGCAGGCGCAGCGAAGGGTCTTTCTGGCACACCTGGAGCAGGTTTCTCGCTGCGCTCGGAATGACAAGCCTCGTTGGCGTATTAAAGCATTTCCCAGAACCGGAGGCGTCTACCGTCTACCGTCTACCGTCTACCATCACCTGCCCGTGCAGGCTATGCTACTATGGCGCAACACTGGTGTGAGTATTGCGCAAGAGGAGAACTGCTATGCGGGGGAGTCGTGTGCGGGAGCGCCAGGCGGGCGAGGAGACAAAGAAGCGCAGCGAGGCGGAGACGCGCCAGCAGCGGCGCGCGTTCACCCAGGCCGTCGATGAGATCGCGTCGGCCCTCGGCGAGCGTGAGCCGCGCTCGAAGGCGACGATCGAGCGCTCGGTGGCGGTGCTCGGCATTGAGGAGGCCCAGGCTCTGCGAAGCGAGGTTGAGGCGCTGGAGGCCCAGGGCGGCATGATGACAGCGGACGGCGCGCGCCGCCGCACGCCGGGCGGCGTCTACATGTTTATCCTCAAGCAGCGCATGAACGAGGCGGGCCGCAAGGATGAGCTGAAGCGGATTGTTGTGGGGTAGCGTGATCGACGGTGGACGGTGGACGGTGGACGGTGGACGGTGTGCTTCCGGCGTTCTACGTTCTACGTTCTACGTTTGGCTGCGCCAGCAGGCCAGCGAGCACGAAGTCGGCCACCCAGGCGGCGGCATCGTCGTTGGGGGCAGCGAGGCGGCAGAGCCGCTGCACGGCGCGCGGGCTGAGCAGCTCCATGGCCAGGGCGGCGAGCAGATTCGGGTCGCCCGCGCGGAAGCGCCCCTGGCGCTGGCCTGCGGCGATCACCTCGGCCACAAGCGCGTGGAGCGCAGGATAAAGGCCGCTTTGCTGCTCCTCGGCGCTGGAGCTGTCCAGCAGGGCGGCATGATGCAGGCTGTGACGGTACTGGGCGAGCACCATGGCCCGCAGCTTCTCCGTCGGGTCGGCCAGCGCTGCGGCGGCCTGCGCGATGCAGTGGCAGGCGTCGGCGCAGGCCGCCTGGCTTACGGCGGCGAAGAGCAGCTCTTTGCTCGGGAAGCGGCGGTAGATCGTGCCCACGCCCACGCCTGCCCTGGCCGCCACCTGGCCCATAGTCACGTCCGGGCCGCGCTCCGCGAACAGCGCGGCGGCAGCGCGCAGCACGCGCTCCATGTTTCGCCGCACGTCGCTGCGCTCGCGCCGCACGCACTCCTCGCTACCGCTCATCCGCTCGCTCCTTGACCATACTGTCGCGGCGGCAGTATAGCATGGAAGCGGAAGCGTCGTTCCGGTTCGCACGCCTGTGGCTGAAGCCACCGACTATTATTCTTTGCGGGAAGGCCGCCTGCGCGGCCTCAGCCAGCCTACGCAGCCGGGCTACCCCGCGGGAGTCTCGTGCTCACAATTGTAAACATTGCGCTAGAACATGCTTTACGGCGCGTTGGGGGCATTGACACTACACGGGGTCGGTTCCATAATGCTTGTAACGCGGAACCGATATTCCGCTTTCAAGGAGTACCCCCATGAGCGAGCCGAACGAGAGCACAATCGAGGCGCCCGTTGCCCCAGAGACACTGCCACTGATCGCCCTTGAGGGCGCCGTGGTCTTTCCTCATACTGTGATCAGCCTTACCCTGAACGACGAGAACCTGGCCGCCGCCGAGGCTGCCCTCAAGAATGGGCGCCATGTGCTGCTCGTGCCCCGGCGCCCCGACGCCGACGCCGACGGCGACGCGCCCCTGATCGCCCAGCTCTACCCGGTTGGTGTGGTCGCACGCATCGAGCAGTCCGGCGTGCTGCCCAGCGGCCAGAGCGGGATTGTGGTGCGCGGCATTGTGCGCGCCGCCCTTGGCGAGCAGACCCAGGCCGAGCCATACCCGCGCTTTACCTTCGCCCGCCGCCCCGATAGCTTCGAGCTCACCCCGGCCCTGAGCACGCTTATGGTCGAGGTCCACGCCGCCATCGACGCCGTGCTCGACCTGCGCCCCGGCATCACTCAGGAGATCCGCAACTTCGTGCGCTCGATCGAGGATCCGGGCCACCTGGCCGATAACACCGGCTACTCGCCAGACTACACCTTTGAGGAGCGCCTGGAGCTGCTCGGCACCTTCGATGTCGTCGCCCGGCTTTCCAGCGTGCGCGACTTCTACCGCAAGCAGTTCGCCATGCTCGAGGTCCAGGTGAAGCTGCGCCAGGAGGTGCAGGAGAGCTCGGCCAAGCAGCAGCGCGAGTTCTACCTGCGCCAGCAGCAGCGCGCCATCCAGAAGGAGCTGGGCGAGGACGACGCCGAGACGGCCGAGCTGGACGATCTACGTGAGAAGCTGGCCACTGCCAACCTGAGCGAGGTGGCCCGCAAGGAGGCCGACCGCGAGCTGAATCGCCTCGGGCGCATCAACGGTAGTTCGCCCGAGTATCAGATGGTACGCACCTACCTGGAGTGGCTCGCCGAGCTGCCCTGGGGCAAGCATACCGGCCACGCGATCGATGTGGCCTACGCCCGCCAGGTGCTCGATGAGGACCACTACGGCCTAGAGAAGATCAAAGAGCGCCTGCTGGAGTATCTGGCCGTGAAGCAGCGCCGCGCCGCCATGGGCGAGGATAGCGGCCGCTCGAGCCGCGAGCCCATCCTGGCGTTTGTTGGCCCGCCCGGCGTGGGCAAGACCAGCCTGGGCCAGAGCATCGCCCGCGCCCTCGGCCGCAGCTTCGTGCGCATGAGCCTTGGCGGCGTGCGCGACGAAGCCGAGCTGCGGGGCTTCCGCCGCACCTACATCGGCTCGCAGCCCGGCCGGATCATCCAGGAGCTGCGGCGCATCGGCGCCGCCGACCCGGTGGTCTTGCTCGACGAGGTTGATAAGCTTGGCCAGGACTATCGCGGCGACCCTGCCGCCGCGCTGCTGGAGGTGCTGGACCCGGAGCAGAACTACAGCTTCACCGACCATTACCTGAACCTGCCCTTCGACCTCTCGCAGGTGCTGTTTATTGCCACCGCCAACGATTGGAGCACGGTGCCGCCCGCGCTGCGCGACCGCATGGAGGTGATCGAGCTCTCCGGCTACATCGAGGACGAGAAAGTCCACATCGCCCAGAGCCACCTCGTCGCTCGCCAGGTGAAGGCGAACGGCCTGCGCCCCGAAGAAGTGACGGTGGAAGACTCCGCGCTGCGCGCCATCGTCAACGACTACACCCGCGAGGCGGGCGTGCGTAACCTGGAGCGCAACATCGGCGGGGTGCTGCGCAAGGTGGTGCGGCAGCTGGCCGAGCGGCAGACGGTAGACGGTGGACGGACGACGGTGTCTGACCAGGAAGCGGAAGCTGGCCAGGTTGATGCTGCGCTTACCGTCCACCGTCCATCGTCCACCGTCACAGTAGATGCCGCCTTCGTGCGCAACGCCCTGGGCCGGCCGCGCTTCTACAACGAGGCGTTGGAGCGCATCGACCAGCCGGGCGTGGCGACGGGCCTAGTCTGGACGCCTGTGGGCGGCGACATCATCTTTATAGAGGCGATAGCGCTGGAGGGCAACCGCGAGCTCAAGATCACCGGCCAGCTTGGCGAGGTGATGCGCGAGAGCGCCGAGGCCGCGCTGACCTATGTGCGCTCGCGCTCGAAGGATCTCGGGATCGACCCGCGCTTCTTCGACACGCACGCCATCCACATCCATGTGCCGGCGGGCGCCGTGCCCAAGGACGGCCCCTCGGCAGGCATCACTATGGCGACGGCCCTGGCCTCGGCGGCCACCGGGCGCCTGGTGCGCGAGGACGTGGCGATGACGGGCGAGATCTCGCTGCGCGGGCGCGTGCTGCCCATCGGCGGGATCAAGGAGAAGGCGCTTGGCGCGCATCGCGCCGGGATCAGGACGATCATCCTGCCGAAGCGCAACATGGCCGACCTCGACGATCTGCCGCCAGAGGTGAGCCGCGAGCTGACCTTTGTGCCCGTCGAGACGCTCGACGAGGTGCTGGCGACGGCACTGCGGCCAGCCGTCAACCCTCAGGAGAGCATCCCGCTGCTCGCAAGCCTCGGCGGCATCCTGCCCGCCACCCGCGAGGGGGAACTCGTGCAGCGCTAAGGAAGCACGGGAAGCCTTGAGCTTCTGGGAAGATGACACCTTCCCGGAAGCTGAAGCCTAACTAGCCCCTTCTCCCCACGCGGGAGAGGGGGCTTTTGCAATATGACACCTTTGACACATCCAGACGCGGGCCGCTCATCGCAATGATTGATGAGCGGCCTTTTCCTTCATTTCCCCTCCCGCTCGCTCTCATTTGTGGAACCATAACGCAGCCGCTCGGCCTGAGCGGCACACACCCCCAGCCCAGTAGGGGGCGGCCTCGCCGTGCAGCGCGTGAGGCGAGAAAGGAGGGATGCCACCTAGCGTCCCCTGGTTCAGCACGCCGTCGCCCGGTTTCAGTAGACATAAGGAGTTGACATGCGCGCAGCACGTTTCCTTGGCCCGCTTATGGGTGCGGGCCTAACCCTGGCCATTGTGGCCGGCGCACTCGGCGCCAGCGCCCCCGCCGCCCGCGCCTCCAGCCACCGCGAGGCGCCCCTGATCGGGAACGACCCGCAGGCCGACAACACCGACCTGTACGCTTTTCGCAGCCCCGACAGCCCCGACATGGTGACGATCGTCGCGAACTATATCCCGCTCGTGGAGCCGAACAGCGGCCCGAACTTCACCAGCTTCGGCGACGACGTGCGCTACGAGATCAACATCGACAACGATGGCGACGCGAAGCCCGACATCAGCTACCGCTTTATGTTCAAGACCAACCGCCAGAACCCGAACACCTTCCTCTACATCACCGGCCCTGTTACCTCTCCGACCGACCCCGACTTCAACCTCCAGCAGTCCTACACGGTGGAGAAGGTGCTGCCGAACCGGGGCGGCAACGGCCGCGGCAGGCTCATCGGCGCGGGTAACGTGCCGCCGGTCAACGTCGGGCCGCGCTCCACGCCCAACTATGACGCCACGGCAGCGCAGGCGATCACCCAGCTGGAGGACGGCATCACCGCCTTCGTCGGCCCGCGCGACGACGCCTTCTTCGTGGACCTCGGCTCGATCTTCGACCTCGGCGGCCTGCGGCCCTTCAACAGCCTGCATGTCGTGCCGCTTGACGCGGCCACCTTCGGCGATAAGGGCATTGATGGGGTGAGCGGCTACAACACGCACACCATCAGCATGCAGATCCCGATCAGCGAGCTGACGGTGGACGGCAAGGCCGCCAACGCCACCAAGAAGCCGGTGATCGGCATCTACGCCGCCGCCAGCCGGCAGAGCGTACGCGTGCTGCGCAGCAATGGCACCGTGAAGAACAGTGGTGCCTGGGTGCAGGTCTCGCGGCTGGGCAACCCCCTGATCAACGAGGTGATCATCCCGCTGGGCATGAAGGATTACTGGAACTCCCAGAAGCCTTCCAGAGACTCGCAGTTCCAGCAGTACTACGAGACCCCCGAGCTCGCCGGGCTGGTGAACTTTCTCTACCCGGCCCTGGAAGATGTGAACACCAGCGGTCGTGCCGACCTGACCGCCATCCTGCTCACCGGCGTGAAGCTGCCCGACGGTAGCGCCTTCACCTTCACTGGCGACAGACCGGCCGACCTGCTGCGTCTCAATCTGGCCGTGGCCCCGAGCGCCCCGGTGGGCGAGGGCGACCCGCTCGGCGTGATCGCAGGCGACCTGGCCGGCTTCCCCAATGGCCGCCGTCTGGAGGACGATGTGACCGACATCGAGCTAAAGGCCGTGGCCGAGGGCTACGGGCCGGTGCTCAACGGCCTGCTCGGCCTGCCGAACCGCTCGCCGAACAACCTGGTTGGCGACGGCGTAGACGCGAACGACCTGGCCTTCCTCGCCAGCTTCCCCTACCAGGCGACGCCCCACCGTGGCTACGATAGCCTGCTCCACGGCGGTAAGAAGACCCCTTCCGGGCCGTAGGATTGTAGGACTTGAGGGGATTGGGGCATGCGCTCCAATCCCCTTATCCCAGAGGAGACGCTTGTATGCAGGCGACACGACGACAGCCACCCTCGGCCACGCGGGCCTGGCTGCTCCCGGCCCTTGTGCTGATCGGCGCCCTGGCGATGCTCTGGTTCTGGTGGGGCGCGCAGGCTGGCCCCGGCGCTCAGCTGGTACAGGATGCCGCCACGCGCCAGCAGCTGAGCAGCACCGACCAGGTGATCTTCAGCTATCAGGATGCGGTGCGCGCGGACCCGGACAACCTCGATGCTGCCGCGATTCTTGGCACGGCCTACCTTCAGAAAGTCCGCGAGAGCGGCGACCCCACCTACTACGGCAAGGCCGAAACGCTGCTCGACGGCGTGATCGCGCGCGATCCCCGCCACCTGCTGGCCCTGATCGGCAAAGGCTCGCTGCTGCTCGCGCAGCATCGCTTCGCCGAGGCGCTGGCCGTGGGCGAGGCGGCCCGCACGGTGCAGCCCGGCGCTGCCCGTGTCTACGGCGTGATCGCCGATGCGCAGGTGGAGCTTGGCATGTACGAGTCGGCCGTGGAGACGGTGCAGCAGATGGTCGATCTGCGCCCCGACCTCGCCTCATACAGCCGGGTGGCCTATCTGCGCGAGCTCTACGGCGACCCTGAGGGCGCAATCGAGGCGATGCAGATGGCGGTCAACGCAGGCGGCCCCTCGCTGGAGAACGGCGAGTGGGCGCGTGTGCAGCTCGGCAATCTCTACCTTGGCATCGGCGATCTGGCTGCGGCAGAGCGCACCTATGCGCTGAGCCTGGAGCGGCTGCCCGGCTATGTTCACGCCCTTGCGGGCCTGGCACGCGTGCGCGACGCCCAAGGCGACGCGGCGGAGGCCGTGCAGCTGTACGAGGAGACGATCAGGCGCATGCCGCTGCCAGAGTATGTGATCGCGCTTGGCGAGCTGCACGAGGCCGCCGGCCGCACCGACGACGCCCAGGCGCAGTATGGCCTTGTGCGCGCTATGCAGCGGCTCTTCCAGGCGCAGGGCGCGGATGTAGATCTGGAGTTGGCGCTGTTCGAGGCCGATCACGGCGACGCGGCGCAAGCGGTGACGCTGGCCAGCCAGGCCTACGAGCGCCGCCCCGGCATCAAAGGCGCCGAGACGCTGGCGTGGGCGCTCCATCGTGCCGGTCGCTCCGCAGAGGCGCGCCCCCTGATCGAGCAGGCCATGCGCCTTGGCACCCAGGATGCGGTGCTGCTTGCTCGCGCCGGCCTGATCGCCCACACCCAGGGCGACACGCAGGCCGCCCGCGCCTACCTTGAGCGTGCCACAACGCTTAACCCCCACCTCCCGCCACTGCTGGCAAACGAGGTGAGGGCGGCGAACTGAGCGAGCCGGACATGCTACGTCCGCAGATTGCGCAGATTGCCGGTCTATTACCGGTAAGCCGGAACAGCAATAGGCCGGAAATCTGCGCAATCTGCGCAATCTGCGGATAATACGCCCGGCTTAGGGCTGGCTGGTGGTGGCGTTCACCTGCGTAGCGATCACCACAGGGCGGCCAGAGAAGTTGGCGGCCACCGTGTCGTCGATGTCCACACCGAGGGTGCGCTCCAGCTCGGCGAGGTCGAACTGCTGCATGATGCCCGTCACCTCTACCTGCTGGCCCTGGCCTACCGTGAAGCTGCCCGTGGGCACCATCACCAGCACACCGGTGCCGTCGCCGATGGCGGGGTCAGTCACCGTGAACAGCATAGTGTTCACGATCTCGGTGACAGGGCCGCGCACGGTGACGCTTTGGCCAAGCATTGCACTCAGGTCGCCCGCAGTCGTGCCGGTGGCTGCCTCGACGGTGGCCTGGAGGCCAGGGGCGGCGGTGGCGGCCATGGCTGCGCCGCTGGCAGCGGTGGCATTCAGGCCGGGAACGGCGGTGTTTGCGGCGTTCAGGCTGGCGGCGGCGGTGGCGTTCAGGTCGCCGGTGCTGGCATTGGGCGCAGCGGGCGAGGCCGCAGAGCAGGCTACAAGGAATGCCGCCAGCAGGCCGCCAGCGATCAGATCGCGAAGTTTCATCGGTGCTTCTCCTTCAAGTGCGAGGCCATCGAGTGCGCCAGGTAGGCGCGGCCCTCACCAGGGAGATGCAACCTGCGTGCCAGCCCATCAGTCGAGCGCTGATGGCGGCACGAAGTACCAGGGAAAGCCCTCAATCGTCTCGCCGCCCAGCACGCGGCGGCGCGGCAGCTCGTACAGCGCCCCTAGCTCGTCGTCGGGGCGCGTGGTGACGGCGCTAGTGAAGCCTGCGGCGCGCACCAGCCGGGCCACGGCGGGCGTATAGCTGCCCGACGGGTAGCTGAAGCTCTCGACCTGGACACCCAGACGACGTTCGAGGATGGCTCGCGACATAGCGATCTCCCAGCGCGCCAGATTGGCGTCGCTGGCGGCTAGATCCGCGTGAGTCACGCTGTGGGCACCCAGCTCCATGCCGGCCTCGCGCAGCGACGCCAGCTGCTCCCAGCTCAGATAGCCCGCGTGCCCTACGAAGCCGGTTGTTATGAAAAACGTGGCGGTGAAGCCGTAGCGCCGGAGCAGTGGAAGCGCGACCGTGGCGTGATCGGCGTAGCCGTCGTCGAAGGTGAGCGCCACGCTCTTGGCTGCGCAGAGCAGCTCGCCGCGTAGGCAGGCCGCCAGCTCGCGCATGAGCAGCGTCTCGTAGCCGTTCGTCTTGAGCCAGGCCAGCTGCTCTTCCAGCCGCTCGGGTCGCACGGAAAGCCGAAAGCCCAGCGGATCCCGCGCCTCCTCAACCGTACGCAGGTAGTGGTACATCAGGATCGGAACATAGGTGGCCGCGCCATCAGCGCGCCAGCTCGGGGTTGGTTGGGGGGTTGGGATGGGTGCAGTCTGCGTAGGCGCTGTCTCTTATACACATCTCCGAGCCCACGAGACTA
>ENA-ORBV01013023-ORBV01013023.1-microbial-mat-metagenome-genome-assembly--contig:-NODE-13023-length-12701-cov-6.213007_pt1 | contig 12701 bp, 8 predicted proteins | sample MGYA00237777_ERZ505514 | MGnify/ENA primary metagenome ERZ505514 (study PRJEB26160, sample SAMN06269048) | microbial mat metagenome | isolation source: Oligotrophic lake microbial mat | place...
AGACGGCATACGAGATTCGCCTTAGTCTCGTGGGCTCGGAGATGTGTAGAAGAGACAGACATAAACTGACGCAAACTAGGCATTATGAGTTCTCCCAACTACGCAGGGTGGTTTCTGAAAGCAAAAGTAACTTGCAGCATCTTTCTTTGATAGGGCAGGCCCCTTTATGGGTTGCTCGCGTGCCGCCTTTGAGAAGTAAAAAGTAGCCAGTCGCACTCGCCTGGAATAAATTGACTAGACTACAACTCTCTTTCCATCCTAAGAGACAACTGGAAACCCATGAAAAGATTTTGGATTACCCCATCATCATCATCCGTGCCTGTCACGATTCATGCAATACCTTGCAGGATCTTTCTTTGATAGGGCTATGTCTCTCTATGGGTTGTTTACGTGCCACCTCTACTCCACTGCAGGCCGTAAAATGATAGGCACACCTACAAGGTCTTCTCGCAGATTAAATAAGGAGACTACTCCACCGGCTACCATACTACAACCCTTGTTCCACGAAGAAAATGGGAAATCAGCAAAACCAAGTTGCTTCACTCCGTGCCTGTCACGATTTGTGCCATCCCTGACACTTACACACAAGACGAGCACAAACACACAAAAAAGCTCGCACGCAAACGCATAGTAATTCCACTATTTTAAATACTGAATATTATACACTGGTTCCCTTGATTGGTCTCTTTTAATCTGTGATGATGCCACTATATATGAATCATAAATACAAAACTTCATGACTTTTTCTCTTGGAGGAGAATACAATCGAATCGAATCGTTCCACATTCCTTGACTTCCGATCGATCGATCCTCTTACATTACATTCAAGTGCTTGCGCACCGTGACATCCTACAGCAACATACGGTATTATACTGGTGGGATACTATCTCTTGGTGGGTGTTTCAGTATTTACCTCGACTGGCTGTCCTTGATCTTGCGTTTCAAGGCTTGAATGCGTGCTTCTATTCTCTCTCGTTCCTTGTCGGGGTTGGCCGATGGACCATCGTTGTGGTTGTTGCTGCTGTGGTTCATGGAAGAGTTATTCGTATTGCCTTGGTCTTGATGAGCCGGTCGTACCAATAGCCTTCTTCCTAATAGACCACGTCCATCCAAAGATTGCATGGCCGCTTCGGCTTGTTCGGGTGTTGCGTATTGACAAAAGGCATATCCCTTGCGATCACACAAATGAAGTCGTTGAATCGTGCCATAGGGCACGCACATCTTTTCAATATGTGCTTCCAATATACGAGGATGCAAGCCACCGATAAAAATGGTAGAAACCTTTTGGGGGTTGTTGCTTGGGTGGTGCGAGCTACTGCTACTGCTGCCAGTGGCCACAGCTCTTGTATTGGTTGTGGTGGATGCCACCAACTGCTCGGCCGAATCCGAAGACGACGAGTCTGGCAAGGAACGTTCTTCTCCAATAATACACCGTCTTCGTTTCGTCGACGGTTCACTGTTACTATCACTGACCACCATCTTTCTGTTCGTTGATGTATTGTTCTTTCGAGTCCCGATTCTTGTAGAGTATGCTTACTTTTTAGACGTGACGGCGCACCCAGCTCTATGCGAATGAATGACCGAAGGTGTACGATTGATTGAATGAAGGAATAATTGATTCTCTTCACAGCTACGATGAATGAATCTCTTTGGTTGGTGGTCGGGGTTATAGTGACAGAATCTGTCTTGTTATTACAATCGTACTAGCTACTAGCTAGAACACTTCTTGATTTTGATGTGGTCTTTTTCCCTCTTCCTTCTATCCGTCATTCAACAGGATAGTTGATCTGCGTTCCTCCTCATGGTCGTCATCTGCGGGCTTTTTACGTAAAAAAGACTAAAAAACGCCGCGTCGAGCTCCACGAAATTTTGTGGCGTTAGGGAATACTCAAATGTGTAGAGTCAATGTGCGATCTATTCATTTTTAACTTCGGAGACTGCGAACGAACCAAACAACAAAAAAGGGGCCTTCCTTGACGACCATCATCGCTCGGGTCAGTTTCGTACTTGTACAGATAGACGTTGAGGTACTATTAGCTAACTAGCTATATAGCTATCCAGCAAAGTAGTTGATTACCTAATAGCCAGAACAAAGAAAAGGAGTGTTAGAGCTCGATAGGTGCTTCTACTAGCTAGTCTACTTGTAGTAAAAACAAAAGAGAAAATACGCATCATTGCCACCCCGAAAACTTCCAGAACCGAACTCATTTCGGACTTGACTTGGTCATTATTTTTGAATTTTGCGTCATTTTTGTGTTACATCATCACAGAACAACCAACTACTTAACTATTGCTCGCTAACTGTAGTAAAAGGCAACCACCTACCACCAAAGCCAACCCAGCAACCAAAAAAGCACTACTAGCTATTATTATTATTATCTCTAAGATAATTGAAATCGTCACATCTCTCGAAAAGACTTGCGTGTGTGCTGGTGTACAAAATACTGTACGCCAAATCAAACACCCCATTTATCTTGACGGACAGAACAATTGATTGATTCACTGACATTCATTGATCCCATTTAATTTAATTTAATGGCCCCTCGAAAAAGAATGGCGCCTCCGTCCTCCACGCGATGGCAGTATTTTACCAAAGGCGTCCATCCAAATCCGGTGAGTTCCAACAACAATTTTATAAAGTGTAACATAATACTCTTGTTCCATCCTTTCTTTCAGTGTGAAACAATATCTGACACGACGCAACCACCCACGCACTGCTTCCTTCCTTTCCTTGACAGCCTCCCGCAGATGGTCGTACGGCTGGAACACCCCACACACCCATGCATCCATGCTCCAATCCACAGCTGTTTTGGGTCCAGTGTAACTTTTGCATTGCTCGTAATGGAGGCAATCTCTTAAAGGACGAAATGGCATGGCTGAAAAGTCGAGAGGAACAAATGATGCATCATTTGAAGACGTGTTGTCCAGAGAGTATGCAGGTATATGAAGAAATTTTGGATTGGAAAAAGCGGCGAAGAGATTTGGACGCGAAAAAGAAACAGAGCAGCGGTGGTAATGATGGCAACAGCAATAACAACAACAAACGAGCAGCAGCATCCCCGAGCAGGAGTAGAGCCAGTGGAAAGAAGACACGCAAAACACTCACGGATACAGCTAATGAAAACAATGTTGCGCCTGCTGCACTCACGACGACAACGTCAACCATAGCAGCAGCGGCTTCTGTTGGTACGAGTGCTTCGCAGGACCACCTCAACCAGTCCAAGCTGAGCAGTACTCAGCTACGAAACTTTCAAAAAGTCGCAGCTATTGCCATTGCAAGTTGCAATCTAGACTTGAACTTTTTTCAAGACCCAGTTATCATGGAGCTCTTTCATATTGCTCGTCCCGGAATGGTCAACAACGGTCATCTTCCAACGAAACGTCTACTCGAAGGCGAGTTTGGTTCCGGTCTCATGGCAAAGTATGCCACAGAACAAGTGACCAATGACATGTCTCGAATCGTCCGTTTGATCAAACGATACGAAGGACTAAAAGCAGCATTGCTGGTTTCCCGAGATCCATTCTTTTCGTCGCAGCAGAGTAAAACGAGTACGGGGAAAACGAAGAACCTGCCATCATCCACACTGTTGTGCGGAGGGGAAATGTCATGTAGTATTGTACCCGAGATGCACCAGAAACCAACAAAAGCGTCCGCAGAAGCAACAGCATCAGCAGGTGATGGGGACGAGCCTGAGAACTCAGAAGAAAATGATGCGCTTTTTCAACTTGATAGCTATTCCGGCCATGATGAAGCAGCAGTGAAACTCGCGGCGACGATAGAAACTCAGTTGTGGTCGACGGCAGAGATCTTAGGGGAAGCCATCATACGGGATGACCGATCGTTTCAGGGAGTTGCCCCTGCAGGGGGGTCGGACAGTCACAAGAAGGAAGCCAATGGCGCCGAAACCAACGTGGCGAAAACGCGACAAGCGACTGGGCTTTCCTTTATTGGTTCCTGCTTGCTGGCGACTGTTTGCCGCGAAAAACCACCACCAGCTGCCGGTCTTCCTACCAGCACAGTCAGAGTTGCTCATCAAATTTTATCGCACAGATGGCCTATGATTTCCTTTACCTCGCATGGTTGTTTGGAAGAACAACTCAATCTACTTTTCAAAGATATTTTGACTCGGATACCTCCCGAATCTGAATCGCTTCAACTACATCTGGACCAAGCATTTGCTGCCATTCGTGTCTTGCAAGCACCACCGACGGCTAATTCTACGAATGTGTGGCGCGACAAACTAATAAACTTGGTTGCCAAGACATACTTTGGCGGCTTCGGGGAGAAAGAGAAAAAAGTCCGAAGCCAAGAATTGTTAAATTTTCAAGGCTGTGTTCAATGGAGTTCTTGGATCCATGCACAGAGGGCCGCAGCTTCTCTTTTGCGTATCAAATCAGCTTGCCACTGCTTTACAAGCCAAAATAGGATGGAGGAGAATTTTCCGACCGAATGCAATATTTTCGAGGACGGCGACTTTTGGGACAGGTTACATCAGGTTGAAAAACTAATCCTGCCCCTCGTCAAAGCCTCTATCACCTTTGTGCCTGAGAATGGGAGAGAGGATAAGAATGAGACGCAAGTAGCTTCGACGTTGGCAGATGTAGTACACACCTTTAACTCTGTGTGGCATGCTTGGAGAATGAGCAGCTTTCCGGAGGCAGCAAACTTTGTTGAGAAGAGATGGCAGCGATACGAACACCCTTGGATGATTCTTGCATTTATCTTGCACCCGTCTTACACGCAAGAGGCTAGGGCGTTTCTTATGAAGCAGTCGCAAGAGGACGGTATATTCTCCGCAAAATATCTCGCGAATGCTTTGTTAGGATACACAGTCAAATACCTAGCGTCAGAACTTACAGCAGATCCCCCGTTGTCCATCCCAGTGCTAAAACGACAAGCCTCGGAATACATGGAGAAAATCGAAAGAGGGGAGATCTCGAGTAGTGCTCTGCAGATGCAGAAAGATTGGAAAGAATATTGGAGCTTTCAGACTTCTACACCGGAGCTGGCAAAGTTTGCCCTCTTCCTCTTGAGTGTTCCTGTACAGGTACGGTTTCTTCGTTGATGGGTTGCTTGTCGCTATGAACTCCTGTTTCATAAATGTTTCGTGCTAACTACAAGTTGCTCGTGTGAATCACTTTCAGGCAAACACATCAGAGGAAAGGTTCCAAATCATGGCCGCAGACTGCGCGGAAATATTTAACCAAGATAGCAACGATGTCTCCCGTGATGCAATGGAGCGATCAATATTGAACGAACATCGTATTGTATTGAAAAAGGCGTCCAGGTCGCTTTTGCACAAATGGAGCAACAAGCTCGGCCGTCAATCCAATACACAAGCTAAGGTGATGATTCTGGACCCAACTGAATTACCAACTGCGATTGGATTAAAGACTGATGACGACAAAGCGGGGACGGTCGCAGGACTTCCACCGACTCTCAATACACGCGTATCTCCATGGCCACCGACCAGGACTTCGCAGGATGACACCGACGTTGTCGACCCCGAACAGAATGGGAAAGAAGCGCAAGAAGAGCGAATCAATGCTTCTCTTAGTCGTAGGACGAAGCAAGATGACCAAAGTGCGTTGTCTGTAACAAAATTTTGGATTGATGTACTTGGCAAACTTGACGATGATTATGATGAAGCGGACGAAGGCTTATACGAGGAAGACAGCAAGAGCGATGAAATGGAAGATGAGTCCAACGAAGATGACATGCCACAATTCACCCTGCCTGCTTACGCACAAGCGGCTACCTCGTCACGCAAAAAAAGACGCACCTACCGACCGGAGCAAATCAATTTTGATTTTATGAAGGGTTGGACCGATACACGCGATCAACCGCTGCTAGGTCCGAATCCTCCCATTGAGAATCTTTCGAAGCTCAAAAATTACCGAGCTAATAAGATTCGATTGGCAGATTTCTTTTCGAGCGACCAACCAGAAGCATCCCATGACTCTAATAAGAGTGCCTCCTTTGTCTTGTAATGGAGCATCATTTTTCAGTAGTAGGTCCATGGGCATGGGCGACTGGGGTATCTATCTCTTGAAGGTACTACTCCGGCACGAGGCTACTGTACCGGCTTCGATCCATAACTCAGGCGTCTAGCTAGTAGTAGCTACATAGTACTGTACTACGAGGACAACTTCAGAAGCACTGACTGACTGTACTTCAATACTCACACTCGAGCTTTGCTAGTACAGTAAAATTACCCGTTACTCGGCTTACCCTACTAGTACATTTGAATACCACCAAAACATCGTACCGGTACTGTACGACGTAGTACAGAAGCGATTAATAAGCACCAGGTACAACACAGTACAGTAGCGCATGTACCGCATTGTACAGTGTATTACAGTACATTCAGTTCATTTGATGATTACTGGTTCATTACTACTACTCTAGCTAGTACTGTCGGCCCCGTCCTCTGAACCGCCAAGCACCCAATGAACAGCACTCTACTCTAGTAGCCAGCCAGCTAGCTAGTAGTGTATATTGTTGGCAAAAGAATCTTCATTGAGAGTAACAAAGCTATCATGAGAAGACAGACGCTCCATTCTTCGAGGTTTCTTGTTGATGCACCAGTGCTTCCACTACTAGTAGTGGGAATGCAAGTGCAAGTGACAAACGGCCAGCAAGCGCCGCACACAAAACCGAAGTTTGAGTGTGCGGCAAAATGTATGCGCTCAACACCAACTCTACGTTGACGACGAGAGCGTCGAAATGCGGAATGCACTGTGGGGCCTCCAACTCCATACCGCCATTCGCGAGGGAAAGTTTTTCCACACCATGCTCAGCCCCGAAGGAGAGCTCGTGATCAACCCAGAGTACCCGGGTTTGGCAGCCGTGTTGATGGACGAGCTGGCAGAACGAGCCGGTTTTAGTTGGCGAGACTCTTATGGTATTTACTACGCTCTGGGTGAGTTAGAAGAAGAAGTCTTCGAGTCTTGGACAGATATTGTCTCGTGGACCACTGATTTTTATGATGTCACAGTGGACTGGTTTGACAATACATTAGAGCGCCTAAAGCTAGGAATTTCGTTCCCAGAAGGATTTGTTCGGGCAGACTATATCTTGGTAGGGGTGCCTGGGGATGAAGACGAAATTCAGAAGAACAACTACTGGGGATGGCTACAGCCCTTTACCACCGATGTGTGGGTCGTTATTGCAATCACTATTGTTCTGTCGGGCTGCATCTACCAGCTGCTGGAGCAACTTGGAAATCCAGCTCGTTACAAAGGCCGACGAACGAAGGACACTCTTGGAAACAACATATTTCTGTCCTCTTTACTTTTTACCCAACATTTTCAATTCCAGCCAAGAACCCCTGCCTCCAGAGTGTTTGCCGCAAGTTTCTCCGCTTGGGCTCTGCTGGTTTCTTCCGCTTACACTGCCAATTTGGCTAGCTTTTTTATCATCCAAAATGTTCCCGAAATATCCGTCACAAGCATTGACGATGCCATTCAACAAAATTTACCACTCTGTGTCTGGAAAGGAACCGCATCCCACACTTTTCTTCGACAACATTATCCAAAGGCGATGCTCATTACAATACCAGAAGAAATCGACGTGTTTAAAGCCGTCAATAAAAAGGAGTGTCCTCTGGCAGTGGTAACCCACAATAGTTTTCAAGAATACGAAAAAGATCAAACTGTCAACCCTGGCTGCGACCTTCAATGGTAGGTTGGAAGCTTGAATGCTTTTCGTTTTGTCAATCTGGCCGACTCATCGCTTCATGGCTTATCTATGCTTTCAATTACATGCAGGATTGGCCGCACGATACAACATGTACCATCAGGTTTTGCTGTCAAGGCAGGCGCTGGCCGGAAATGTAAGCAGAATAAATTAATGACGTGATGCAATAAAGGTATGCAAACACTCTCCATGCAACAGATCTGACCTCACCACGACTTTTGCATTTCTACACGGCTGCAACACATTCCAACCCATACCACTACTAGGCACAAGTTTGATCGAACATGTCCTCGACCTATACTTACGCGAAATGCAGCTCGACGGGTTTATGGAAAGGGCGTGGGCAGATTATTTGGCGAGAAACCAAGACTCGAATTGCGGGACGGAGGAAAACGACGAGTCCTCCAACAATCAACGAACGCTCAATGAAATGGCGGGGACCTTCTTGTTACATCTACTTCTTACAATCGTAGCCGTCGTCATCGCCTTTACCAGCAAATTGTGGGCGCCAAAGAATGAGCAGCAGCGATATTTAGGCAGCAGCAAAACTCTGAGCGCCATCGACAGGGGTGGTTCCAAATTGAGTGTACTGACCAACGACCCAGATCCTTATAGTCCAGCCACCAATGATCCATCCAATTTTATTGGCAATGAAACCTCGGCGATGACCGACGGAATGTTCGAGCTCCAATTGATTGAAATGGAGTTCAAGATACGACGTCGTCAGGATGCGATGCAGCACCAACTCGATACCATTCTTAGTATCTTGCAACCCACGAAAGCTGAACCTGGTATTGCGAGCCCAGAATTCGACGAACAAGAAGAAGAAATAACAGTTTTGGGGTATAACTCTCCACAAGGTCTCGACATTGAGATGAGATTCAGGCAGCCGTTGATACAGCTGCCACTGGTATCGCGAGCCCTGAATCCAACGAAAGAGAAGAAGACAACAGTGACTGGTGGTATGAGTCTCCAAACGGTCTCGACATTGATGACATTCAGGCAGCCGCTGAGAAAGCGGCGGAACAAGTGAAACATACCGGTAAGAGACAGAGAGCCGGTAGGCTCCATTGATATTCGTGCATAGCATAACCGGCATTTTAAATTTGGTATCATTGATTGCAAAACGCAAGATGCACCATCTTTTGATCCTAGCACCTGCTCAGTGATGGCTACAAACTCTTGACCCTTGTCCAGCCGAGTAGTACTTGTTGAGGATGCACTTCATACTCATGTTCGTAGTCCTCGCCAACAAGAACCCGAAGCTCCTTGTGCCCGTTGTACTGCCTTGAGTTCTGCGAGGGACTCCCGCCAGAGGCTTCCACGAGCACTCGCCGTGATAGGAACACTTGACGACCAATCCTGCGCCCAAGTTAGGCGTAGACGGCTCGTTACATCTTTGAGATGATGGCGATCATCTTGGTAAAGATTGACACCCCTACATAAAGTGGTCCAGGAAGCGACGGATCTGTGACGAGAACAGGTTTCAGATCTTGGAAGTGGTGCGGTCCAAGAATCGCTGGTGGCGAACGAATCAGTGTCCAGGGAGTGGGAGTGGAAAGGAAAGAACTCCTCCTGGTCTTTTTCCTTGTAGAAGAACCACTGCTCACACCTGATTCCGACGCGTTGGATCACATCTAAGTATAAACCTCTTATTCCTACTACAGAATGCCAACCAATCTCTATCAATCAGGACCGACAACACTCCGTTTGAGTTTTGATTCAAACAGAATGACCCACCAACTTGTCCCACGTCATCAGAAACCCATCTTGGACAGTCACACACACAAGAGGATAATCAAATTGAGCATGAACAAGTCAACTAAATATTGCAGATACCTATTTCAGTTTTTCTAAAGATCTGAGCACACTGCTAACAATAATATTCAAGTTCAGATAAAGTGTGCGTGTGCTGTTTTTTGAATTGAGAAAGTGTGCGTGTGATTAATTCGAGCTGCGCGATGTTGTGGTGGAAATGCGACCCGGAGCTACCAATGGCTACAGTACACGTTGTACCATGCCCCACTGGGAGCTGTGAAGTATTTTGTTGTTGTTGCAGCAAAGAGGCTGGTGGTGAAAGCAAACACCGTGGTAACAATTGGTTTTCAGTTGAAATCGTCTATTATGCCTAATTTTTTTGCCGCGTAACAAAGCTAGCAATTTTTTCAAGAGAGCCTTTTGATTCATTGCTTGATCCTCGTTGATTCATTCTTCTAATACACACCCGGTCAACGATAATAGCCCTCTCAAACTTGGCAGCCTGACTCGTGCTTTTCGCTTTAGTAATCATTGTGACTTGTTGTCATTTTAAAACTTAGTAAAACGATAATTAGCTGTAACCATGGTAAGTAGAAAGAATGCGTTCAAATCGGACATTTGAAAATTTGGCCATAGCAGAACCACATGGAAGAGGGAGAGGGTTCTGGCAGAGCACTTTCACACAGCAGTTCCGCGCAAACATGCATACGATACCTTTGTTTATGATTCGATCTGCGAGTAAGAATCGAGCATGGCAAGAGGGAACATGCGGTGTCATGTGCTGCGTAGAGCCCGTTGCTGTTGCGTGCCAGTAGTATTAGTAACCATTACCGGGACTGTGCGCCTTGGGTCCATGGCACCGGACTGTGGTTTTAGATGCCTATCCGCCACAGCCAATTCAGGGCGGGTTGGAGTGTGTGGTCACAGGTCCACCGGCTGCCATTTCTTAGCTGGCCTTTGTTGTTTCTTTTTTCCTTGTTGTTGTTGGTTTTGAAAAAGCGACTGTGTTTCTAACTCGTCTTTGTGTCTTTTTCTCTTTTTCTTTATATGTTCCCCATGCGCCGTACTTATGGAACGCCGAAACTCTCAACAACAACAACAACATGACGATGCTTGCAATCGACAATGATGACTTTTTCCTAAAAACCACCACCACCACAAAACAAACAGACGGACATTCAATATTGGGATGACACCCTCACAGAGGAAATCGAAGCCATCCAACAGCTCATCGAGCAGGTGCAGTCTATGGGAGAGGGTGGGACGGAAAAGTCAGCTGTCTTTGATCGCATTGAAAAACGTTTACGAGCTGCGCAAGGTACCAAGCGGAGTTTTAAAATGGAAACTCGTTTGGTGGCGGATGTCAATGCCCGCAAAAAATTTGAGAGTCGTTTGCAGCGACTGGACCAGCAGCTCAATACATTGCAAGGAGACTGCAAGGCCTTGCGACAAGAACACGAACGTGGAGAATTGTTCGATGGTCAAGGTGGAGAAGGAGGTGAAGGGAATGAAGATGATGGTGTCAAGGCAGGCGATGGCATGATTGACGAAATGCACGACATTCAAAACAAGACCCAAGACTCTCTGGGAAATACCAAAGCCTTGATTGCACAGTCCAAGGAAGTGGGTATGTCGACTTTGGAGGAACTGGAACGTCAACGTAATGTGTTGACTAATATTGAAAAGGAAATTGACAGAGTGGACGACAATCTTGCTCGAGCGGAGGCTCTCCTCAAACAATTTGGAAAGCGGATGGCCAGCGACAAGTTCATCCAGTGCTTTGGTGTTTTGAATTGTCTTCTTCTTCTAGGAGTCATTATTTATGCCTTCACCAAAGAAGGGGGAATGCCAGGAAGCACGGAGGGGACACCGCAGTCGCCTCTTGATTTTTTTGGAGGTGGCGACGAGGCAGCCACAGAGGCACCAGGAGGACGCAGGTTCTTGCGTCATGTCGGTTTGGGCGAGTAGAGCTATCAGCGACCTTTGGCGCCTCTAAATGGAAATGACTACGCTTTGAAATTTTAGTCGAGATGGTGTTCTATTTCCAACTTGGAAATTATATTCTCTAATCAAAAACCACTTTTGTATTCACTAACAAAAAATAAAGCGAACAGGCTGTTACAACGGTACCGGTGGTAGGAAAGTCATACATGTAGGTGTCTAGCCTTTCTACTAGCCTCCCACGTCTGCCACAGGGGCTCATACATATTTGGTCCACAGCGTCGCAGACCGGCAAAATGGAGGCGTTCTACGTACACCTTTCGAGCCCCACAGCTCTCAAATTGCAGTAGCTTTTCTTGGAGATCTTTGACCGTAAAAAACTTTTTATTGGGTGCCTCAAAAATTTGATCCGGCCAATCGTGAAAACTCGTAACGAGTGTAATGTATCGGCAAGGATAGGCAATCATGGCCCAATCGTCGTTTGTCAGATTTTCAATCCTCCCGCTACTCGCTGCCTTTCCAATCGCAGTCTCACCACGGTGCATCACAAGCGATTGGAACGAGTCCGTGACGCAATCCATTTCGGAGGGCAGCTTCATTTTTGCTCCTTTTTTTGTTTTGTTGGAAATTCAGTCGCGTCGGAGATAGAGAGGGTCTTGTGAGAGAGATCGAGAGTAGTCACTGGCTGGCGGAGCTGCGGTCGAAAAAGAAGCGACGAAATGAATAATTCACCATTCGAAAACTGTTTGAAATGTCGCGAAGCAACGAATACGATGCGAAAGAAACAACGCAATGTGTGTTGTTACGAACCTTCCAAAATTCTCGCCAAGCAATGCTAAGCTAAGGAAAACAAAGCGATGCTTCCCTGGTCGTGTCGCCGTGAGTTTCCAATACACCGTCGAGGACGTCTAATGAATCATAGGAAAGACTAGCTCCGACTATGTCCAATCTGACGGCTTACTTTATAAGTAGCGCCGGTTCAAACTCAGTCAATAATGATCGTCGCGACGCCGCCGTAGCCTGCATGCATGTCGGTGAATCCAATGAATCCAGTCAGTGCAAATGAAATGGCGAAAAAAGTTGACGCTCACCCGATTGCATTCACTCGTGAGATTTTGGGTTGGAGTTAAGGAGAGCCGAAAATTACTAAGACGCACAGCAATTCAACTCGAACCCCATTTCAGTCGTGACTGGGTTGCTGGGTACCTACGTAATAGTACCAGTACGTATCGTACTGGTACCGTTCGGCCATGGAGTCGTGCAAATGTACGTCGTACTACTACTAGTAGTAGCTAGCTAGTAC
>ENA-ORBV01013027-ORBV01013027.1-microbial-mat-metagenome-genome-assembly--contig:-NODE-13027-length-12698-cov-11.443705_pt1 | contig 12698 bp, 14 predicted proteins | sample MGYA00237777_ERZ505514 | MGnify/ENA primary metagenome ERZ505514 (study PRJEB26160, sample SAMN06269048) | microbial mat metagenome | isolation source: Oligotrophic lake microbial mat | place...
CCATGGGCATCGCCGCGCCCGTCATGACGCTGATGATGCACCTTGTTTTCGGCGTGGTTCTCGGCGCGACCTACGGGTTGCTTACCCGCAACCCTTGGAAACACTATGCGGGGTGTCGTACAGACGACAAGAACCGTCGCGCCCATAAAGATAGCCTCGCAATGGGTCAGGCGGACTGTGCCGAAGTGTGCTGTGTCCAATAGCGAAGGCAATACTTTCATTTAACCCTGATCGGATTATCGCCACATCGACCAGCAAGACGAAGATTTGCCGGAGATCCGCAGCTGGCGATGATGCAGCAGGTGATGAAATGACCGGTCGCGCACTCGGGGTGGATTCCTGCGGCATCGGCGCGGTCGTCTCCGTGCGCGGCAGTGTCGTGGACATACGTTTCAATGGTCCATTACCTCCCATCTACACGGTGCTGCGTGCGGGAGACGCGGGTCGAATCGTGATCGAGGTGCTGGCGCACAGAGATTCACATCACGTGCGCGGGATAGCGTTGACGCCCACGCAAGGACTCGCCCGGGGAATGCCGGTGGAGAACACGGGCGGGCCGCTGAAGGCGCCGGTGGGCAAAGGCATACGCGCGCGGATGTTCGACGTTTTCGGCAACGCCATCGACCGCCAGCCGGCGCCGTCGGACCTCGAATGGCGTAGCGTCCATCGCGCACCACCGCCATTGTCAGAACGCTCCACCCAATCCGAGATATTCGAAACAGGCATCAAGGCGATCGATGTGCTCGTCCCGCTGGAGCGTGGCGGCAAGGCGGGCCTGTTCGGTGGCGCTGGCGTTGGCAAGACCGTGCTGCTGACGGAGCTGATACACAACATGATCGGCAGCCAGAAAGGGGTGAGCATATTCTGCGGAATCGGAGAGCGGTGCCGCGAAGGCGAGGAACTCTACCGCGATATGAAAAAAGCCGGTGTGTTGCGCGACATGGTCATGGTCTTCGGCCAGATGAACGAGCCGCCAGGCAGCCGCTTCCGGGTGGGCCATGCCGCCCTCACGATGGCCGAGTACTTCCGGGACGACGAGCACCGCGATGTGCTGCTGCTCATCGACAACGTCTTCCGCTTCATCCAGGCCGGAATGGAAGTCTCCGGCCTGATGGGACAGATGCCTTCGCGTCTGGGCTATCAGCCTACGATGGGCACCGAACTGGCGGGATTGGAGGAACGCATCGCCAACACCGGCAGCGGCGCAATCACCTCGATCCAGGCGGTGTATGTACCCGCGGACGATTTTACTGATCCGGCGGCGGTGCACGTGTTCTCGCACCTCTCGGCTTCCATCGTGCTATCGCGCAAGAGAGCAGGCGAGGGGCTCTACCCGGCCATCGATCCGCTCCAATCGAGTTCCAAAATGACCACCCCGGGCATCGTCGGAAAGCGCCACTACGCCCTGGCGAAGGAGATCCGGCGCACGCTCGCGCAATACGCCGACCTGAAGGACATCATCGCCATGCTCGGCCTCGAGCAGCTTTCGCCGGAGGATCGCAACGTGGTCGCCCGGGCCCGCCGGCTGGAACGATTTCTGACCCAGCCTTTCTTTACCACCGAGCAATTCACCGGCCTCGAGGGAAAGATCGTCAGCCTCGCGGACGCGCTGGAGGGCTGCGAGCGCATTCTGAGCGACGAATTCAAGGACGCTCCAGAGAGCGCGCTCTACATGATCGGCAGGATCGACGAAGCGAAGGCAAAGGCCGCGTCCGGCCGACCGGTGAACGAGGGAGACCCGAATCTGGCCGGGGCGCTCCCGCCCCCGCCGCCGGTCGCTGCAGCGAAGCACGAACCAGTCGCAGCCTCCGATGAACCTTAAGGTTCTTCTCCCTTTCAAGATCTTTGCCGACAAAACCGGCGTGTCGCGCATCGTGGCGGAAACGCGCGAGGGCTCGTTCGGCCTCCTGCCGCACAGGCTCGATTGCGTCGCGGCGCTCGTGCCGGGGATCCTCATCTACGAAATGGCATCGGAAGGGGAAGTGTTCGTGGCGGTGGATGAAGGCGTGCTGATCAAGACTGGCAAGGACGTGTTCGTTTCCGTACGTCATGCCAGGGCGGGGACGGATCTTCTTCAATTGCGCGGCGCGGTAGTTCAGGATTTTCTGTCCCGCGACCAGGAAGAGCAGGACGCTAGACAGGTCATGGCGAAACTGGAAGCGGGTTTTTTGCGTCGGCTCACGAGAGTTCGAAATGGATGAGGGGTTGCCGGATAGAAAGACAAGGCAGGGGGAGACCTTTGCCGGGGAGATAGGTGCAAAGGCGGCCCGCAAGCTCAGGGCGCGGCGTAACGCCACACCCGGTGTCTGGTTTGGCCTCGGCATGATGGGGCTCGTCGGCTGGTCAGTAGTTGTCCCGACGCTCCTCGGCGCCGCACTCGGAATTTGGTTGGACAAGCGGTATCCGGGCGGGCACTCCTGGACCCTTGCTCTGTTGGTGGGTGGGCTCACGATCGGCTGTTTCAATGCGTGGTATTGGCTCACTAAGGAAGAACAGGCCATGCGAGACGAAGGGGAGAATGCCGATGAATGAATCGGCACCGATATTGATGCTGTCGTGGCTCGCGGGCGGAGGACTCGGTGGAGCTTTCTTCGGCGGTCTCTGGTGGACAGTTCGCAAAGGCGTTGCCTCCCGACGGCCGGTGCTGTGGCTGTCCGCCAGCCTGCTCCTGCGCGTGAGCATTGCGCTTGCCGGCTTCTATTTCGTCGGGGGCGGTCATTGGGAGCGGCTGGTGGCGTGTCTCGTTGGATTCGTCATGGCACGCCAGGTCGCGACCTGGCTGACGCGGACCCGCGAACAGAACCCGGCCCGCCCGGGGCGGGAGACCGGCCATGCGCCTTAGCCCGGACGAAATAATCTTTTGGCAGTACGGGTTCCTGAAACTCAACGCCACCATTGTTTACACATGGGCACTGATGCTCGTTTTGGCGGCCGGTTCGATGCTCGTCACGCGCAGGCTTTCCACGGGCCAGGAGCGCTCACGCTGGCAGAATCTTCTGGAAATCGTCGTAACCGGCATCGAAAAGCAGATCGGGGAAGTCGGCCTGCGCAATCCGAAAAAGTATCTTGGTTTCCTGGGGACACTTTTCCTGTTTGTCGCCGCGGCCAGTCTCTGCACCGTCATTCCAGGCTACGAAACACCAACCGGTTCGCTCTCGACCACCGTGGCTCTGGCCTTGTGCGTGTTCGTGGCTGTGCCGCTGTTTGGCATAGAGGACCGCGGCCTGGCCGGCTACCTCGAGTCCTACATGGAGCCGACGGTCCTGATGCTGCCCTTCAACATCATCAGCGAAGTGTCGCGGACGCTGGCTCTGGCGGTCCGCCTTTTCGGCAACATGATGAGCGGGGCGATGATCATTGCCATCCTGCTCTCGATTACCCCCTTCGTGTTTCCGGTCGTCATGACGGCGCTCGGATTGCTCACGGGCATGGTGCAAGCCTACATCTTCAGCATTCTTGCCGCGGTTTACATCGCGGCCGCCACGCGCACTCGCAAGCCCGCGGCAAAGGACGACCCGGGGGCCGAACCAGCGCCCGGGACTTGAAACCACGACCAACGAGCCAAAAGGACACTTCATGCAAAAGGACACTTCATGGACAGCATGACCATTATTGCGGTGGCTTCCATAGTCATCGCGGGTATCACCACCGGTTTCGGCACGATGGGCCCGGCGCTGGCCGAAGGCAGGGCGGTCGCAACGGCGCTGACCTCGCTGGCCCAGCAGCCCGACGCGTCCGCCACCATTACGCGCACACTGTTTGTCGGGCTGGCGATGATCGAGTCCACGGCCATCTACTGCTTCGTGATTTCGATGATCCTCATTTTCGCAAATCCGTTCTGGAATCACGTCATTGCCCAAACCGCGGCGAAGTAGTCATGCTGATCGATTGGTTCACTGTCGGCGCCCAGGTACTCAACTTCCTTATTCTGGTGTGGCTGTTGAAGCGCTTTCTGTATCAGCCCATTCTCGACGCCATCGACGCGCGAGAGAAGCGGATCGCACTGGCTCTCGCGGATGCCGACGCGAAAAAGACGGAGGCTCAAAAGGAACGCGACGAGTTTCAGCACAAGAACGAGGAGCTGGATCGGCAGCGGACCGCGCTCCTGAACAAGGCGATCGAAGAGGTGAAAACCGAACGCCAGCGGCTCCTCGAAGCCGCGCGTCAGGCGGCGGACGCCTTGGGCGCCAAGCGACAGGAGTCGTTGAGCAGGGACGCGCATAACCTGAATCAGGCCATCCGCCGCCGAACCGGCGAGGAGGTGTTCGACATTGCGCGCAAGGCATTGGCGGATCTGGCTACGGAAAGCCTGGAAGCACGCCTGATCGAGGTGTTCACCCGTCGCTTGCGGGAGATGGATGAGAAAGCAAAGGCCGACCTCGGGGACGCACTCGAGATGGCGACCGGACCTGCGCTCGTGCGCAGCGCATTCGATCTGCCGCCGGAGCAACAGTCAGCCATTCAAGACGCGATTAACCAGACATTCTCAGCGGAAATTCAGGTCCGCTTCGAAACCGCCCCGGAACTGATCGGCGGAATCGAACTCACCGCGGGCAGCCAAAAGCTCGAATGGAGCATCGACGCCTATCTCGAATCGCTGGGAAAAAGCGTCCAGCAGCTTCTGAAAGAGAAGAACCAACTCGACACCAAAACCGAAGTCGGGAAGAAGTTCGAGGACAAGGCACAGCCGGAGTCGGAAGTGGAAACCGCGGCGAAAGCCGCGCGGCCTCCTTCCGTACCCAGGCAGGGGCTGGAACATTGAAGGAAGAGACCGAAGGACTTCCGGGAGTCCTGGACGGCGCGTTCGCCGCGCTCCGCGAGGCGCGGTCCGCATTCCAGCCGCAACTAAGGCCGCACGAGGTTGGCGCGATCGTGAGTGTTTCGGCGGGTATTGCGACGGTATCCGGCCTTCCGAATGCCGGGTTCGAGGAGCTTCTCGAATTTCCCGGCGGCGTATTCGGCATCGCGTTCAATGTCGATCAGGACGAAATCGGCGTTGTGCTGCTTGGCGAATACTGGCATCTGCGCGCCGGGGACGAAGTCGAGCGCACCGGCCGGGTAATGGACGTGGCCGTGGGCGATGGGCTGCTGGGGCGCGTGATCGATCCGCTCGGCCGGCCCCTGGATGGCCGCGGGCCGGTGGCCGCCGGCGAGCGACTGCCCATCGAACGTCCTGCCGCGGCGATCATGGATCGCGCGCCCGTCGCCGTACCGTTACAGACCGGCCTGGTTGTCGTCGACGCGCTCATTCCCATCGGGCGCGGCCAGCGGCAGTTGATTCTGGGCGATCGGCAGACCGGAAAATCGACGATAGCGATCGATACCATCCTGAACCAGCGCGGCAAGGACGTTCTGTGCATCTATTGCGCGATCGGCCAGCGAGCCTCTGCCGTGGCAAAGGCCGTGGCCACCCTCCGTGACAAGGACGCGATGGATTACACCGTCGTGGTCGTGACCGAGGGCAACGAGCCGCCGGGGCTCGCCTACATTGCACCGTATGCCGCGACCAGCATCGCGGAGCATTTCATGGAAACGGGGCGTGACGTGCTGATCGTGTACGACGATCTCACGCACCACGCCCGCGCCTATCGCGAGCTTTCGCTGTTGTTGCGCCGGCCACCCGGACGCGAGGCGTTCCCCGGCGATATTTTCTACATCCATTCTAGGATGCTCGAGCGTGCCACCCACCTGCGCGAGGAACGCGGAGGCGGATCGCTTACCGCCTTGCCCATCATCGAAACCGAAGCGCAGGATATTTCCGCCTATATTCCGACCAACCTCATTTCCATCACGGACGGACAGATCTATCTCTCGCCGGCGCTGTTCGAATTGGGCGTATTGCCCGCGGTCGATGTCGGCAAATCCGTGTCGCGCGTCGGCGGCAAGGCGCAGCGCGCAGCCTACCGCGCGGTCGCGGGCGATCTCAAACTGGCCTACGCGCAATTCGAGGAGCTGGAGACCTTTGCCCGGTTCGGCGCCCGTCTGGACGAAAATACTCGCCAGACCATCGAACATGGACGACGTATTCGAGCCTGTCTCAAGCAGGCGGAATTCACTCCGGTGGCCGTGCCGGCGCAAATCACCATTCTGCTGGCGTTGACGGCGAAGCTCTTTGACGAAGTACCGCTTGACCGGATGACAGACGCCGAGCACGCCGTGCGGGCGGCGGCGGAGCGGGTTCCGAAGGAGGTCGCCGCACGATTCGAAACTTCCGACAAACTGAGCGACGGGGATCGAAAATTAATCGTCGAATTGGCCCGCGACGCACTGGTGCCCTTTCGTGATTGAGGCCAAGGGAAAGTCATGACCGACACCACGTCGAGCCTGAGGCGGAAGATCGACAGCGCCGGCGATCTCCAATCCGTCGTGCGCACGATGAAAGCCCTGGCCGCATCCAGCATCGGGCAATACGAGCAATCCGTAAGCGCACTTGCCGACTATTACCGGACCGTGGAAATAGGACTGGGCGCCTGCTTCAGGGAAAGCGACCCCATGGGCTCGGGAATGGCGCGAGAAGAACATGTCGATGCCGGCACGAGCGGTGCCGTGGTGTTCGGATCCGACCAGGGTCTGGTAGGCCAGTTCAACGATGTCATTGCCGAGTACGCGATCAAGGCGCTCGCAGCACTGCCTGGCAAGCCGCAAGTCTGGGCCGTCGGCGAACGGGTTCACGCGCGCCTCGCCGACGCGGGGCTGTCACCGGCGGGACTCTTTGCCGTGCCGAACTCCATCCAGGCGATTCCCTCCTTGATCGGGCAAATCCTTGTGGAAAGCCAGGGGCGCGATGGCCGCGATACAGCCGCCGAGTTGTATCTCTTCTACAATCGCCCCGAATCCGGAGGGAGCTATGCTCCGGTCGGCCAGCGCCTGCTGCCGCTGGACCAGGAATGGCATCGCAACCTTGCCGAACAGTCCTGGCCAACGAAAAATCTGCCAGAGATCGTGGGAGGGGGCAGAGCGACCATGAGGGCCCTCATCCGTGAATATCTTTTCGTTTCGCTGTTCCGCGCGTGCGCCGCTTCCCTGGCGAGTGAGAATGCAAGCCGCCTGGCGGCCATGCAGCGCGCCGACAAGAACATCGATGGACTCTTGGCGCGTTTCGAATCGAGTTTCCATCGTGTGCGCCAGAATGGCATCGACGAGGAGCTGTTCGATGTTGTCTCCGGATTCGAGGCGTTGTCAAAAGGGAAGACTCACCGGAGTGCAATGGCGGGGGAGAGGCCGACATGACCGCGCGGCAATTCGCGCACCGACGGCATTTCAAGGCTGTGCGGACGGCGTTGCTGGCGTGCCTCCTGAGCGTGCTTTCCGGGAGCGTCGTGGCACAGGAGCCGATGGGCAAAGGCGGCCAACCAAACCAACCCGCCGTTCCTGACAATGCGCAGCTCTCGGCGCCCACGAAAGTGGATATAAACCCGTTGGCACGGGATGAAGAGATTGCCAGGCGTCTACAAAAAGTCCTCGATGCGACCGAGTGGTTCGTCAGCCCAAAAGTCCGCGTCGAAGAAGGACTCGTGTTCCTCAGCGGTCGTGCGGACTCCTACGAGCTGAAGAAATGGGCCGGCGACCTCGCACGCAATACGCAAGGCGTGATCGCCGTAGCCAACCGGATGGAAGTAACCGAGCTCTCGGTTTGGGATTTCGGTCCCGCGTGGAGCGGACTATCGGGGCTGTGGCGCGAGTTCGTCCGTTCGCTTCCTATTATCTTTTTCGGACTGCTGATCCTGGCGCTCTCATTGGGCGCCGGCATGCTGGCAAATCGAGGCGCCCAGGCGTTGCTCTCGCGACGGATACGCGCGAGGTTACTTCGAAATGTGATCTCCGGTGGGGCAGGCGTGCTGGTTCTCCTGTGCGGAATTTATATTGTCCTCAGGGTCTCCGGGCTGACGCAGCTCGCCCTGACGGTGGTCGGCGGCACCGGGTTGATCGGGCTGGTCGTGGGCATCGCTTTTCGCGACATCACGGAGAATTTTCTTGCCAGTATCTTTCTCAGCATGCAACGGCCGTTCGAGACGGGTGACCTGATCGAAGTGGCAGGCGTGACGGGGTACGTACAACAACTGAACGTGCGCACCACCATCTTGATGACCCTCGATGGCATCGTCGTACAGGTTCCGAACGCAACCGTTTATAAGAGCAACCTGCGCAACTTCACGACCAACGCCAACCGGCGCGAGGATTTCGTCGTCGGCATCGGCTACGACGACTCGATCAACGCGGCTCAAGAGGTCGCGCGCAAGGTGCTGGAGGACCATCCCGCCGTGCTGAGCGACCCCGAACCCTCGGTGCTCGCGGACAGCCTCGGAAAGGCGACGGTCAACCTGCGTGTTTACTTTTGGCTCAACGGCCGCGAGCACAGCTGGCTGAAAGTACGCTCGTCGGTGATCCGGCTGGTGAAGCTCGCCTTTCAGAAACATGGCATCTCGATGCCCGACGAGGCGCGCGAGGTCGTCTTCCCGCAAGGGGTCCCGGTCTCCATGCTTGAAGGGAAACCGGCGAAAGCTCATGGCCCCAGGCCGGCGAATCAATCTCCCGTCAAATCGCCGGCCGCCGGACTCGATGCGGCTTCCACCGAAGCGGAAGCAGGCCTGTACAGTGAGGCCGGTGTTATCGAAGAGCAGGCTCGCCAGGTGCAACCTTTGAAGAACGCCGAGAATCTCTTGCAAGGTGCTGCCGGCGCCGCATCCAGTGTGGGGAAGAAGCAAAATCCAAGACATAAAGGAAATGACAGTGCGGGATGAAAGAACGCCATGATTCCGCGCCTGGCGATCGGCTGCCTCGCGCCGCGGCTGTGGCTACAGCCGCGCGGGCAATCGTCGATGCCGGGCTGGAGGACTTCATGATGCGGGAGTTCTTCCCGGGAGGGTAGGTTGTCGCGTCCATAAAATGTGATCAATTACACACATTGATCGGCAGTGTATGGTATTCAACCGATGTATTAATATCACCGATATTCTACGGTTCAGGCTGCAGCGGGCTCGATCTGCACTCGCTGGGCTATGCGATCTATGACCCGTAAACTGACTTTGATGCTCCGGCCCTGCGGGCTGGACGATGGAGTCGGGGCGGCGGGCGCGGGTCTACAATCGCGTGCTTTGAATGTCATTGCTGGCCGGGAGGGCGAATGAAGGATTTTCTGCTGGTCGCCGCAGGCGGCGGCCTGGGCGCCTGCGCGCGCTACGCGCTGTCCGGCTGGGTGCTGCATTACAGCGTGCAAGGCCGCTTTCCTTACGGCACCTTCAGCGTCAATGTGCTGGGCTGTCTCATCGCCGGCCTGCTCATGGCGCTGGCGGAAAAGCATGAGCTGATCTCGCCGGACGCACGCCTGTTTCTCTTCACCGGCATCCTGGGGGGCTTCACCACCTTTTCCGCGTTCGGCGTGGAGACGGTCAACCTGCTGCGCCGTGGAGACACCGGCATCGCCATGATGTATGTCGGCCTGAGCGTCGTCTGCGGGCTCGGGGCGCTGTGGGTCGCCTGGCTGGCCGTGCCGGTGAAGAGGTTTTAGAAGCCGTCGATAAAGCCGGCGGCAAGCGAATTGCGCTGAACTCAAGGGAGAAACCATGCGATTTCCGGAACTGCTCGAACAGGACATGAGCGAGGCGCAGAAGGTGATTTTCCGCCACGCCGTCGCCAGCCCGCGCGGCCGCCTCGGCCCGCCCACCAGCGTGTTGCTGCGCTGCCCGGCACTGGCGCTGCGCACGCAGAGGATAGGCGACTACGTGCGCTTCGGCAGCAGCCTGCCGGCCCGCATTTCGGAATTCGCCATCATCATCACCGCGCGCTACTGGAGCGCGCCCTACGAGTGGAATGCGCACTGCCAGCTAGCCATCAAGGCCGGTCTGAGCGTGAGCACTGCGACGGCGCTGGCGGCCGGCGAACTGCCCGCCGGCATGAATGAGGACGAGGCCGCCGCCTGGGATTTCTGCACCGAACTGCACCGCGACAAGCAGGTCGGTGATGCCACGTTTGCACCGGCGTTGAAGCAGTTCGGGGAGCAGGGCATCGCCGAACTCACCGTGTTATGCGGTTATTACTCGCTGATCTCCATCTGCCTCAATCTGAATCCGAGAGCCTGGCCCGCGGGGGCGCCGCCGCAACTGGCGGATCTGCCGCAAGAACGTGTCATTCCTCTGCGTTCGCTCGTCGGCGCTGCATTGGAGACGGATCAGGGACCGGACCGTTTTCCCGAGCTGCGGGAGGAGCAGATGTCCGAGGCGCAGCGCACTGCCGTGCGCGAGATCGTCGCCGGTCCCGCCAGGAGCGTCAGCATGCCCATAGGCGTATTGCTGCGCTCCCCGGAACTGGCGATGCTGGTGCAACGGGTCGCGGAGTATCTGCGCTTCGACAGCGGTATGCCGGCGCGGCTGATGCATTTCGCGGTGATCATCACCGCCCGCTACTGGCGGTCGGAAACCATGTGGCATGCCCACTCGCGCTCGGCAATGGAAGGCGGTCTGCCCGCGTGCGTCGTCGCGGACCTGCTCGCAGGCAGGACGCCGGCCGGCCTGCAGCCGGACGAAGAAGCGGTCCATCGCTTCTGCACCGAGCTTCATCGCGACAAGAGCGTCACGGATGATGTCTTCGATCAGGCGATGAAGGTCCTGGGCGAGCAACAGACCGTCAACCTCATGGCCGTGTGCGGTCACTACACGCTGGCGGCGATGGCGCTGAAGCTCGCGAGAAAGGCTTTGCCGGCCGGCGTGGCGCTGGTGTTCAGCTCGCCTGGCGCATAAGGGCAAAAACGCCCGCCCATGCTCGCCCCGTTGATCCTGCTGACCGCGCCGCTGTTTCTGCTGGTGCTGCTGGGTTATGGCCTGTTGCGCTGGGCGCACTGGCCGAAGGAACTGTCCGACGCGCTCACGCGCTTCGTGTTCTCCGTGGCCATCCCCGCATTGCTGTTTCGCCAGATGTCGGCCATCTCGCAATTGCCGCCGCCGGACTGGCGCCTGCTGCTGGTGTTCTTCGGTAGCTGCCTGCTGGTGTTTGCGCTTGGCCGGGTGATTGCGCACTGCGCTTTCCGCATGGACGGGACAGCGCAGTCGGTGTTCGCGCTGGGCGGCATCTTCTCCAACCTGGTGCTGCTGGGTGTGCCGCTGTCGCGCCTGACGCTGGGCGACGAAGCGATCCCCGCGGTGTCGCTCATCCTGGTGTTCAACGCGCTCATCCTGTGGACGCTGGTGTCGGTGTCGGTGGAATGGGCGAAGAGCCGATCGGCATCGGTGTCGGGTCTGCTCAAGACCGGCAAGGATGTGCTCACCAACCCCATCATCTTCAGCTCCTCGCCGGCACGGCGTTCGGCTTCACCGGCTGGACGCTGCCGGCGGTGGTCGATCGCACCGTGGCTTTGGTGGCCGAGGCGGCGGCGCCGCTGGCGCTGGTCGCGCTGGGCATGGGGCTGGCGAGTTACGCCTTGAAGGAAGGCTGGCGGGAGTCGGTGGTGATCTGTGTGCTGAAGCTCGCCGTCCAGCCCATCCTCGTGTACCTGCTTGCGCGCCTGATGGACCTTTCGCCACTGCAGACGCAGGTTGTGGTGCTGCTGGCGGCCTGCCCTACCGGTGCCAATGTCTACCTCATGGCGCGCCAGTTCGGGACCATGGAAGCGCCCATTGCTTCGAGCGGTGTTGTCCACATTGCTCGCTTCTCTCGCCATTCCCATTACGCTCGCGCTGCTCTCACACTGATGCGTCTTCCGGGCGTGTTTGACCAGTGAAGAAGCTGTGGATAAGTGGCTGCCCATGTCCTACGATGCTGTCATCCAACTTCCGACAATCGTCTTGACTTTTGCTGCTTGTGCACAGCCCCTACTGCGGAATCAGCATTGACGCGGCTTTCCATGCGTCTGCCTGTGGGGTCAAGATAAGTAATTGAAATAATGGATGATTTAATTTTGGACAGAAAGCGGGCACGGCATAAATGCCCTTTTGCAATGATGACTTACGTGCTGTTGCGCTGCGTTACTCACACTTTTGTCCACAGAAAATGTGGACAAACAGAAGGATGTCGTCAAATGAATGACTTACGCGGATAATCTGCGGTAAGACATCAACTCTTATGCAATTGTGAAAATTTTGTGTCCCAGGCTGTCGTGAGCGGCATCGCCTGCAGGCGCAGCAGGGCGATTTCCGAGGGCGCGCCAAGCCGCATCGGCGGTCCCCAATAGCCGCAGCCGCGGCTCACATACACCCACATCCGCCCCATGCGGTGCAATCCCGCGGTGTAGGGCTGTTGCAGGCGCACAAACCAGGGCCAGGGCAGGAACTGGCCGCCGTGCGTGTGACCCGAGATCTGAAGGTCGAAGCCCAGGGGCGCGGCAGCGATGGCCGAACGCGGCTGGTGGGCGAGCAGCAGTTTCACGTCAGCCGCTGGCGCGCCGTTCATGGCCGCGGCTGGATCGCTCTTGTGTGTGGGATCGAACTGCTGCGCGCCGTAATCGGTGATGCCGGCGACCAGCAGCGATGCGCCCTGATGTTCCAGCAGCACATGCTCGTTCATCAGCACGCGCAATCCCAGCCTGCGCATCTCGGCGATCCAGGCGTGCGCGCCGGAGTAGTACTCGTGGTTGCCGGTGACGAAGAACACGCCGTGGCGCGCGCGCAGTTGTCCGAGCGGCTCGGTGTGCACCGACAGGTCGGCTACGCCACCGTCCACCAGGTCGCCGGTGACGGCGATCATGTCGGCCTCGAGCGCATTCACCG
>ENA-ORBV01013030-ORBV01013030.1-microbial-mat-metagenome-genome-assembly--contig:-NODE-13030-length-12697-cov-5.382805_pt1 | contig 12697 bp, 10 predicted proteins | sample MGYA00237777_ERZ505514 | MGnify/ENA primary metagenome ERZ505514 (study PRJEB26160, sample SAMN06269048) | microbial mat metagenome | isolation source: Oligotrophic lake microbial mat | place...
ACCATGTGGGTGTCATTCGCTGGAAACTGCGCCCGAACGGTCTGCCAATCCTGACTCGTCCCACCTCATGAAGATGGCGGCGGGGAGGTAGAAACTCTCCGCGATGCCCAACGCGGTACGGAGAATCATCAGGGTCATCACGCTTTGCGCCAGACCGGTAGAAACCGTGATCAAACTCCATCCGACCAGGCTCCAAAGGACGATTTTGCTGCGCGAAAACCGGTCGGCGATGTTGCCGGCAAACGGCGAGGCGATCGCGTAGCTCCAGAGAAACAACATGCCAAGCAGTCCAATCTGGACATCCGTCGCCCCGATGTCCGCTCTGAGCGGCGGAATGACGGACGAAAGCGCCGTGCGATCCGCATAGTTTAAGCCGGCCGCGAAGAAGAGAAAGAGCGCGACGCGCCAGCGTTGAGAAATCATGAATTAGGACGTGGGCGGACGACGGAGACTCAGGAAGGGAGCCGGGCGGTTCACGTCGGTTGTTCCTCCGGTCAACGTGTATACAAATCCAAGCGGTCAATGCAGGGGTCAATTCGAATATCGAGAGCCGTGCGCTTTGCTTGTGGGTTCCGGATGGCCCTAAAAAAGTGAAGAGCGGAAAATGTTGAAATTTTCGTGCTCAATTCACTTGACCTTAAACTGCGATACTCGTGTATACACGGTCCGGATGGTTTGATCAAGGGGTTTGGTGGCTTTCCCACTGAACCGGCAGGTGGGGGCGAATTGACGCGTCTTCACCAGCCGCCCTCCTTCTTTCCACGGCCGTCCGACAATTCCCCATGAGAATCACTGATGTTCGAACCGTCCTCCTCACGGGACCATCGACCAACGATCCGTACATTCAAGAAGCGAGAAAGCGCCGCAGCGCAGCCTTCATCGAGGTCATCACCGACGGCGGCCCCGTTGGAATCGGCGAGACTTACGCCGGATACTTCTGCCCTGAGGCGGTGCCGGCGATCGTCGAGTTTTTCAAGCCGATCCTGGTGGGGCAAACCGTCGATGACATCCCGGCGCTGTGGCAGCGAATGTATCATTGCGGCAATTTCTGGTGTCGCGTCGGCCTGGGTGTGATTGTGCTCAATGGAATCGAGGCGGCGTTGTGGGATTTGAAAGGCAAGCTGCTGGATCAACCGGTCCACGCCCTGCTCGGCGGATCCAAATTCGAACGCCTGCCTTGTTATGCGACGGGCGGACCGAGCAACTACCCTAAGGAGCGTCTGGCGCAGAAGATCGATTTCTACCTTTCGCTCGGGTTCCGCGGACTCAAGGTCGGAGCGGGCAGCCGCTCGGCGGACGGTCGCTTCATCGGAAAGACGCCGGCCGAAGCGGCCGACTTTGAGGCCGACAAGCTGGCTTTCATGCGTCAGCACGCCGGGCCCGATGTCTGGCTGATGATGGACGCCCACATGGGCAACAATCACTCGTTCACCTGGACCACGGAAATCGCCATTGCCGTGGCCAAGGCCCTCGAGCCCTACCATCTCCTCTTTCTTGAGGAACCGCTTCACTACACCGATCCTTGGGGTTATGCCGAGCTCTGCCGGGCGACGACCACCCCGATTGCTGGCGGCGAGTGCTTGACCGCGTTGTACGAGTGGCGGGTGTTTGCCGAGCAGGACTCGTTCGACATCGGGCAGCCGGACGCCTCCTTCACGGGCGGATTGAGCGAATTCATCCGGGTTGCGGAGATGTTGGAGAAACGGGGACGAAACGTGGCCACGCACGCCTGGGGCGCGGGTGGCTCGCTGATGCAGAATGTACACGCCGGGTTTGCGGCTGCCAACACCTGCATTCTGGAGATGCCTCCAGCCTACGCCGGCCTCCACTCCGAGGTGATCGACGGAGGTTTGGTGCTGAAAGACGGCTACGCGCTGCCTCCCGACCGCCCGGGGCTCGGCATTGTCCTGACCGATGAGATCAAGCGTCGTTATCCCTTCGTTCCCGGCAGCGGGGAATTCAACAGCGTGCCCGGCAAGATCCTGATCCCGTAAGTTGCCTGCCATTCCCGCCCGAATCTTCCCTGCATTCCACGGGCTTGGATCTCCGGTGCCCACATCCCACTCCCTGTTCCCTCCACATCCCACCCCCCCTTGAATCCCATGAACCGTGCCCTCTTCTTCCGCCGTTTCGCCCACTCCGTCCTCCGAGCCGTCTGCCTCGCGCTTGCGGTCCCCGTCCAGTCCGCACAGACGGACGGCGGAACGTTCCAGCCGCTGATCGATGAGACGAAAGGTGTCACCCTCTTCGCCTTTGACAACCTCTCCATTCCATTCACGCGCAGCCTGGCTCTGGAGCTGAATCCGCCCGAAAAGTACGCCGGCAATCCGGTTGTGGCGCGCGGGCCGCGCAGCGCGCCGGACCACTGGGGCGTGCAGTTCTACGGTTCGATCATCCGGGTGGACGGCAAATTTCGTTGTTGGTACGCGGCGCTGGATGGTGCCCGCGGCGAGCAGGGCCCGGCGAATCCCTCCTTTTGGCGGGTCGCTTTTGCGGAAAGCTCCGATGGCGTGACGTGGGTAAAGCCGAATCTGGGGCTCGTCGAGTATCAGGGCAATCGGAACAATAATCTCGTTCTGGTTGAACCGGTTCTGGGTCCGATCAACCTCAAGGTGCTGTACGAACCCGAGGATCCGGATCCGTCGCGCCGGTATAAGATGGTTGGACACATTTATTGGATGAAGGGCACGACGCGCCATGGCACGCTGGTGCCGTTTGCGAGCCCTGACGGACTTCGTTGGAAGACGCTCATCCCGGTCACGCCTGACAATGCCCAGATTCCCGCGCACCAGCTCATCCTTCCGTCGATGCACGTCGAGCCGGCGGGCGGGCTATTCAAGTGGCAGGGGATGTACTATTCGTCCGGACAGAGCCCCTATGACGGTACGCGCAACACGCATGCCCGGGTGGTGCGCCAACACCGCTCGCGCGACTTTGTTGAATGGTCTCACACCGCCAATGTCGCCTACACCCGCGAGGGCCAACATCAGATCCTGCCCAATGGGAACGACGGTCGTCAGGCTCATGAGGGCATCAGCGTCTGGAACCGCGGCAATGTCCTCGTCGGTCTGACCGGACTGTGGCAGGGTGCAAAGACCTGGCCGGGCGTCACCATCGACCTCGGCTTGCTGATCAGCAATGACGCGATCCTCTTCCGCGAGCCGATGCCCGAGAGGGTTTTCATCCCGAATGGTCCCGACGGAACCTGGGATCAAGGCGGCCTGATGCAGGGAGAGGGTTTCGAGAATGTCGGCGACAAGACTTACTTGTACTATGGAGCGGCCGATCCGCGCACCTGGACCGCTGGCGACAAACCGATTCCGGCGCGGGGTGGAATGGGTCTCGCGATCCTGCCGCGTGACCGGTTCGGCGACCTGCGCGTACGCGATTATGGCGAGGGTGCGAGTGAGTTCATCACCACCAAGCTGGCGGCGAAGGACGGGCAACGGATTTACCTGAACGCCGCCGGCCTCGGTACCGACTCCACGTTGAAAGTGGAACTGTTGACGCACGACGAACGCCCGCTGCCCGGTTACTCAGGCTCGGACGCGGCGGTCGTCCGGCGCAGCGGATTCCAGGTTCCGGTGGTCTGGCGGGGCCGGGAACCCCTGCATGGCTTGCCTGAGGGGTATCGCGTCAAGGCGACGTTCGAGGGCGCGAAGAAAGAGGACATCCGATTCAGTGCGCTCTATCTCCAGTAGCCTTCCGGACACCGCGTCACTGCACTCGATCCCGGGCGTTTCCGTCGCGGAATTCAAGCCGGTCGCGGAGTCTTCCGGACTTCGACGGCCTGCCGAAGGCCGGTCTGTCCCCGCCGACTGGATCTGCGAGGCCGGCAGGGGCTATTTCCGTCGGCTGACCCCTGGCGTCCGGGTTCTTTCGCTCCTCATGCGTGGCGGTTGCGTCGTGGGGGCTCGGGGACTGGGTATCGCTGTTGCGAGTTTTGGCGCGGCCGGGCTGGAAGCAGCCGGCGCGGTTGAGGAGTTCACCGTGCACTGCGAGGGAGGGGCCCTGGTTGTCAGCGTTCAATCACCCCCGGCGGATCGGCTGGCGGCGGAGCCGCTGCTGCTCCTCTTCTTCAGCGCCGACCGCATGTCATCCCTGCCCGACGGCCGTTACGGCGCGCCCGGACGCCTGTTTATCGAGCAAGGCCATCGCGTAGCCAGTTTCGATCTGCCGGCGCATGGTGAGCGGGTTGATCGCCATGGCAGCGGGATTTCCGGTCTTGCCGCACGGGTTGCGGCGGGCGAAAAGCCGTTCGACCTCTTCGTCGCCGACGGGCGAGCCGTCATCGACGCGTGTATCCGACGCGGGCTGGCGGGCGAGGGAAGGGTGGTGGTCGCCGGTGTCTCGCGCGGCGGCTACTGCGCCTTGCGGCTGGCGGCGGCGGATACCCGGGTTGCCGCGGTCGCGGCACTGGCCCCGGCAACGGATTGGGCGGAGGTGACGGAGTTCACGGCGTGGAAGCACGATCCTGCAGTCATGGCGCTGGCGCTTCCTCGATTCGCCGATCAGCTCGCGGGCCGGCGAATCTACGTCGCGATCGGCAACCACGACCTCCGGACGGGCACGGACGCCTGCACCCGATTCGTCCTGGCTGTGGCCGAGGCTGAGCGCCGGCAAGGTCTGAACCGGTCGGGAATGCGCTACCTGATCGTGGATGATTCGCCCGGGCATGGCCTCGCTGCCAGGTGGCGCGAGGAAGGTATGCGATTCCTCATGGGAGCGCCGCTTCCGTCGCCGCCAGCCTCCGCCCCATGATTTGCGCCGGTTCATGATCCCGTTCTTCAAGCGTCCCAGCCTCGCGTCCCTCGGCTCGACCGACGGGTGTCTGGCTGATCCTCGTCGCCGCGGCCTTTGGCTGTGAGTCCAATCCTGGGTCTACCACCTTATGAATCCTCATCCTTCAAACGTCCTCCTGTCTCCCTTTGCCTGCGCCCGTCGGCGTCTCGGGCTTCTCGCATTGTTCGGCGTGGCCGCGGTCACCGGTCGCGCGCAGGCGCCCGTCGACATCGGCTCCCGCCTCGAACTTTTCGTTGACCGGCATCTGACCGAGAAGATGGAGCGGGTGGAGTTCCGCCTGCACGCGCCCGTCAAGGCCCCGCGTCCCAAGTCGCCTTTGCCTGAAAGGCACATGGTCACGGTCATCAAGGATGGCGATCGTTACCGCGCCTGGTATCGCGGCAAGGATCCGAGTTACACGGGAGAACAGCACACCGGTAACCCCGGCGAAACCGTGCACTACGCGGAGAGTCGCGACGGCCACGAGTGGGAGTTCCCCAACCTGGGCCTGCATGAGGTTGGAGGCACGCGTGACAACAACGTCGTCCTTGCAAAGTGGCCCCCATTCCTGACCAACTTCATGATCTTTTTGGATACGCGTCGCGACGTGAAGCCGAACGAGCGTTACAAGGCGCTCGCGGGTTATCCGGGGCCGGGAAACAAGACCGGTCTCGACAAGCCGGGGCATGGACTCTTCGCCTTCGTTTCGCCGGACGGAATCCGCTGGACGAAGAAGAACGAGGTCATTCGTTTTCGTCCCGAGTGGCGGCATGCCTTCGACTCACCCAATGTCAGTTTTTGGTCGGAGGCGGAACAACTTTATGTCTGCTATTTTCGGACCTGGACGGAGGCCGGAAAAGTGCGCAGCGTCAGCCGGGCGACGTCGCCCGATTTTGTCACTTGGAGTGATCCGGTGGAGATGCTGCCGAACCTGCCGGGCGAACAGCTCTACACCACGATGACGCATCCTTACGTACGCGCTCCTCACGTCTATATCGCTTTGCCCACACGTTTTGTCGTCGGACGGGGCAACGCTCCGGAGTTCGATTCAAAGGACCGCAATGCGACGGACATTCTCTTCATGTCACTCCGCGCGGGTGAGACCCGGTACGACCGGACCTTTACCGAAGCGTTCGTCCGTCCCGGCCTGGATCCGGCGCGATGGGGCAACCGGGCAAACTATGTTGCGCTCAATGTGCTTCAGACCGGGCCGGAGGAGCTCTCCATCTATCATCGCAGCGGCGACCGCTATGTTTTGCGTCCGGATGGGTTTGTCTCGCTGCATGCCGGCGCCGAGGAAGGCGAATGGCGCAGCAAGCCATTGGTCTTCTCGGGTCGCGACCTCGTGCTCAATCTGAGCACGGGTGCCGCGGGCGGTGTGCGGGTTGAAGTGCAGACCGGTGAAGGTGTGCCGATACCCGGTTTCACGCTCGCGGAGGCCGAGACGATTTACGGCGATTCACTGGAGCGGGTGGTTCGTTGGAAGGGTCCGGACCTCGGCTCGCTCGCCGGCAAACCGATCCGTTTGCGTTTTGTCCTGCGGGAATGCGATCTTTATTCCTATCGCTTTCGTTAACGTCGGCTCTGGTGCATTGTTGACCTGCTACACCAGCGGCAGCACCCGCGAGGCGATCAGCACGAGGGCCAAACCGGCGATTGACAGCACGGAAAGCGTCACTGTCCAGCTCTTGAGGGTTTCTTTTTCCGTAAATCCGCTGAGTTTGCTCACGACCCAGAAACCGCTGTCGTTCATCCAGGAGAATCCGAAGGCACCGAAACCAATCGCGAGAAAGACGTACATCGGGTTGAAGGGCAGTGCCGCGCTCGTCTGGGGATCCATCAGCGGCCAGATGATCGCTGAGGTGGTGAGCATGGCGACGGTTGCGGAGCCTTGGGCGATGCGCAGGACGGTGGCGGTGACCCAGCTAAGGACGAGGATGTTGAGGCTGTACTGCTCAGCGACCGCCTTTACCGCATCGCCGACACCGGCGTGCCGGAGCATCCCCCCGAAGGCACCCCCGGCGGCAGTGATCAGGATGATCACGGCGCCGGTACTGAGCGGAGCCTCCAGGAGCGTGCCGACCTGGGTGAAGCTGAGCTTCTTCTGCCGGGCTAGGACGCCGACGGCGAGTCCTGCGCCGATCAGCAGGGCGATGTTCTTGTTTCCGATCAGCGAAAGCGCGCGGCTGACGGATTCGAACGATTCCTGACCACCCAACCATGCGACCGCACTGGGGTAGCCAGCGAGGACCTTGAAGGTGGAACCGGCGCCGATCATGGCAATGGGCAGGAGGACGGGGACAATGCTCCAGAAAAAGGAAGGCAACGTGCTTTCCGGCCGGTTGGCGATCGCCTCCAGATCGCTCAAGGGCGCACCCGGCGTTTCGCGCAGCGGCACATCCATGCGTCGGTCCAGCCAGAGGATGAACGCATAGCCGATCAGACAAGGGATCAGTCCGGCAGCGACACCCCAGAAGAGCGAAAGTCCCGGATCCACCCGCAGGTTGTCGACCATCGCCAAGGGACCGGGATGAGGCACGGTCAGACTGTGGGTCATGACTCCGGCCGCGCAGATGGCCATGATGTAGAGCAGATAGCTCTTGCCCGTGCGCAGACGCAGCGCCCGCGCAAGGGGCACCATGAGCATGAACATCGTGTCGAAAAAGATCGGGATGGAGAGGAAGTAGGTGCTGACCAGCAGCGCCAAGCCGGCTCGTTTTTCGCCGAAGACAGCGAGGAAGCGGCGCACCACCTTGTCCGCTCCACCGCTCTCCATCAGGCAAAGCCCGATGATCGAGGCGAGGCCGATCGAGATGGCGATGGCGCCGGCGGCACCTCCGAATTCGACGGCGGTCAATTCAACGGCGGCCACCCAGGAATTGGCCCGTGCATCGGCCCGCATCGCGGCGGGCAGGCGTTCAATCGCCGCCGGAGAAAACTCGGTGGTGAGGAACCCTGCGAGGAAGGCCGCAAGGATCAGGGCGAGGAAAGCGTGCATCCGCAGACGCGTGATCGCGACGATGATGAAGACCACGGTGATCGCGAGGATGGCGAACGGCCAGTAGTTGGCAGGCGTGGCGGCGGCGAGAGGGAGCAGCATGGGGAGGGGCGGGCCCGGAAGACGGTTCCGTTAGGGTGACACCAGCGGAATTCCGCGTGCGTGCCAGCCAAATTTTTTCGGGCGATTCGCGCTCGGTGGCCGGACCGTCAGAGGGGTTGCTCCCGGGAGGACTTCGCGGACGATTTCCAAAGGTCCTGTTCACGGTCCGGTTCGGCGGCCGGCTTAACAGAGCGTCGCCAAGATAGGCATGTCTAATATTTCACGACGCTGCGTTTGGATTGGGTCGTCAGCGAATCCCGTGTGAAACCCACCCCAGCAGGCCGCAGGCCAAGACCACGGGGACGACGCCCCAGTTGAATTTCGTCAAACCAACGAAGGCGACCAAACTCACGCTGAGCGCGAAGAGGTCGATCGCTCCCCCTTCCGGAACCAGGACGCTGAGAGCAAACCAGACGGCGAGATTGAGCACTACACCCACCACCGCAGCCGTAACGGTTGAGAGCGCGGAGGTGATCAATCGCTGTCCCCTCAGCGCTTCGATGTAAGGGGCACCCGTGAGAACAAAGAGAAAGCTGGGTACAAACGTGCACCAAAGCGTCACCACCGTCCCGAGTGTCGCTGCGGTCAGGGGGCTGAAAGGCTCCGGGTTCGACCAGGCACCGAGAAAACCCACATACTGCAGGACGAGGATCAGAGGTCCGGGCGTCGTTTCCGCCAGGCCGAGGCCGTCCAGCATCTGGGGAGCGGTCAGCCACCCATACGTCTCAACGGCCTGTTGCGCGACGTAAGGCAAGACCGCGTACGCTCCGCCAAAGGTCACGACCGCGGCCTTGGAAAAGAAGAGGGATTCGATCGCGAGCACGTGATCGGACCCGAGTGCAAGGTGCAGCACGATCACGGGGAGCGACCAAAGGGCCAGCCAGATGCCCGCGGTCTGCAGGGTGCGTGACATTGACGGAGCCTGGTGGGCGTGGGGGGCCGCTTGGTCATCGATCACCGGGCCGGCTCCACGCGAGCCGCCCGCGTGGGCAGAGACGACAAGAAACCGGGCGGGTCGGAGCCGCCCGCCGACCAGTCCGATCAATCCGGCGCTTGCGATGATCAAGGGAAACGGCAACCGCAGGAAGTAGATCGCGACGAACGCGGCGACCGCCACCGACCACATGACGGCGTTCTTCAGGGCCTTGGCACCGATCCGGAGAACGGCGGCGGCGACGATCGCCATGACGGCGGGTTTGAGCCCGGAAAACACGGCCTCGATCGCCGGCAACTGGCCGTGGGTCGCGTAAATCCAGCTGACGGCCCAGAGCAAGCCTGCGCCGGGGAGCACAAAGAGGATCCCTGCGACAATGCCGCCCCAAGTCCGATGGAGCAGCCACCCGATATAGACCGAAAGCTGCTGGGCCTCCGGACCGGGCAGCAGCATGCAGTAGTTCAGGGCGTGCAGAAACCGGGCGTCGCTGATCCAGCGCCGTTTCTCCACCAGCTCCTGGTGCATCAGCGCGATCTGGCCCGTGGGCCCGCCGAAGCTCAGAAGACCGATCTTGATCCATACGCGGAGGGCTTCGCCGAAGGTCGGCGCTCTGGCCGGAGCTGCCCCGGTGTCGGATGAGTGGTTGGCCACGCGCGAAAACAAATCCGGGAGGTCAGGCGGCGCAATCGTGGAAACAAAGGACGACGGCCCGAACGGTCACGCCGGCGGTTCGGACGGTGGTGAACGGGGAGTGACTCCGAGCATGTCGCGTTCGATGGTCGCGCAGAGCTCCTCGATCGGCAGGTCGTTGTGGTCGTTCCCAAAAGGGTTCTCGATTTCAACGCCGATTTCCTCGATGCCCAGGAGGATGTAGGAAATGAGCAGCATGCAGAGGACCGTCAGCCAGCCGAACGAATCCACGAGCACGAAGGGCATGGTGGCGAGGTACAGGACAAGCGCCCGCCGCAGATGAACCACGTAGGCGAATGGGAGCGGGGTGTTCTGGATACGCTCGCATTCCCCGGCCTGGTTGACCAGGCTGCCCACCATCCCGTCGATGTAGATGATCACCCGTTCGGCGTAGGTGCCGTCCCGCCGCTTGCTCATCAGGAGCAGGCTGATCTGGCAGGCCACGGCCATGGGCACATGCGCCGTGGCCAGAACCTCGGCAACCGAAGCCGGCGGGAGACGCTTCTCCAACGGACCGAGCCCCCGAGTCTTCCGTAGCGCGTGCACCGCCGCGTAGGGAAACGTGGCGGTCCAGAGAAGCAGGGACTCGAGCACGTGAGGCTGCGGCTCAAGCAGGGTGCGCGCGGCGCGCGCGAGATTGCGTGAATCGTTGACGATGCGCCCCCAGGCTTTGCGTCCCTCCCAAAAACGTTCGTACGACGCATTCGTCCGAAAGACCAGCAGCAGGCCCAGGGCCAGTCCGACGAGAGTATGGACGGTTGACGGGATTCCGACGGGTTGGACTTTCCGGTGGACCAGGACGATCGCGGCCGACCAAAGGACCACGAGGACGACGCGCAGGATGATCTTCGGTGCGATCGATCCATGAATCGCGAGGAGTTGGGAGGACCAGCGTTTGGGGTTGTAGTCAACCATGGGGCAGAACAAGCGAATGAATCAGGGCGACCCCGGCAGTGCCAGATCTTCCGAACTTTTCGAGTCCGTTGTCCTTGTATCACGCCTGCCCAATCTGATCATAAGTTGATATCTTAAAATAACTTGCATGTAGGAGTATAATCAGAAATTGGACAAAACGACCTTTCACCTGGAGGGGCCCTCGGCCGCGCATGGGCGTAAAACTGACCCGATCCCAAGAGTGCCTTCAGCCGACGGGTGCAGTTGTATTCGGGGTCGCGGACCCCGCAGAGATTGGCATCGCGAGGAGAACGCGGAGGATGAAAGCGGAGATCAAGAAGAAGGGCCGCCTTGAGGGCGGCCCTGGAGAGGAGCGAAGCTATCGGGCCGAGGAGGGCCCGGCTCAGTTCGTGATGTCGAACGTCGTGCTGCGCTCGCGGATCGGAAGGTACGTCTTGTACCATTCCTTCTGCGCATCGCTGCCGGAGTAGTCTTTGAGCGCTTGTTCACTGGCGAACTCCATGACGAAGGCATTGGCGGCGCCGCCCTGGACCTTGACCGTCTTGGTCCAGATGCGGGTGATGCCCTTGAAGCTGGAGGGCAGGGCCTTCACGCCATCGAGGGCGGCTTGGATCTGTTCAGGGGTGGTGCCGGCCTTCCAGGAGACGGTCACCACGTGGATCACGGTCTTGGGAGCGGTTTGGGCGGACAGATTGGCGGCTCCGAAGAGCAAGAGGCCGGCCGTGACGAAGGTGAGGAGGATCTTTTTCATACGCTGTGTTTCGTTTCCGTTGTGGGTTCCAGCTCCCTGCAATGTGTCAGGGAGGTGTTTCAACCCCAAGGATGGCCGACTCCGCCCCCGGGGTGTCAAGGGCGGAGTAGGCGGGCTCGCGAGCCCGCGGGCTACTTCGCGAGGTACCCGCCGTCAACCACCAGATCGCTGCCCGTCATGAACGAACTGTCATCACTGGCGAGGAATGCCACCGCGGCGGCCACTTCTTCGGGGCGTCCCTGCCGCCCGAGAAGATGCATGGCCGAGGCCCGGCGGTCCTCCTCCCCGATATCGAGGCCGAGCTTGGCGCAGGAGTTGACGAAGGCCGACGTGTAGATGTAACCGGGGCAGAGGCTGTTGACGCGAATGCGGTGCGGCGCGAGGTCCTGAGCCCAGCATTTTGTCAACCCCCGGAGCGCGAATTTGGTCGCATTGTACGTGGAGAAATTTGCCTGGCCGACGAAACCGCTGACGGAAGAAAAATTGATGATGCTGCCCCCACCGGCCGCCTTCATCTGGAGGACGATCTGCTGCGTGACGAGCGATGTGCCGATGACATTGACCGACAGGATCTCCGTCCATTCGCGGGGTGTCGCTTCGACGCCGCGGAAAATGAAACGCGCCGCGCAGTTGACGAGGATGCTGACGTTCCCCCACCGCTCGCGGATTCGGAGGCAGGCCGCCGCGACTGCGTCTTCCTGACTGATATCGACGGCCTGGTGAAACACGCCCAGGCCGGCAAGGAAACTGTCGGTGTCCGGCTTGAGGTCGAACGACGCGACCCGGCAGCCTTCCTCCACCAGGCGCTGGATCGAGGCGCGGCCCAGATCCCCCAGTCCGCCGGTGACCAACGCGATCCGATCCTTGAGGCCTCTCATGGCAGGATGGCAACGGCGCGGATGGGGGAACCGTCGCGGCCTTTGAAGTTGAGGGGGAAGCCGCAGAAGGTGAAGCGGTCCGGCGCCTGGTCGAGATGGGCGAGGCCCTCGACAACCACGATCTCGGCCTCGCGGGCGAGCAGGATGTGGTGGACCTCGTACCAATCGCGGCCGGGTGTCGGTGTATCCATGCCAAGCAGCCGGATTTTGCGGGAGACCAGGTAGCGGGCGGCCTCCTGCGTCAGGCTGGGAAAGTCGGAGAAGTACCCGGGCTGGCCAAACTGCCGGTGCCAGCCGGTCTCATAAATCACTTTTGCGCCGGGCTGGAGGAGCACCTCATGCGCGGCGAAGTCCGCGACGTGGATCTCTTCCCGGGCCTGCTTGGGGATGCGCAGCAGCACGGCCTCGCCGTAGAACCAGTCGAGTGGCATCTGATCGATCGTCCGGCCGTCGTCAAGAAAGTGATACATCGCATCAAGGTGCGTGCCCTGGTGGGTGGCCATGGTGACCTTCGTCATGTTGTACTTCTGCGACGCGATCGATCCGTGGGGGGCGATGCTCAGCCGCGGATCGTTCGGGAAATTATCCTGGCCATGGACCAGCGGGTGGGAGAGATCGAGCAAGCGCATAGGTGGGAGGGGAAGGGT
>ENA-ORBV01013031-ORBV01013031.1-microbial-mat-metagenome-genome-assembly--contig:-NODE-13031-length-12697-cov-4.214976_pt1 | contig 12697 bp, 17 predicted proteins | sample MGYA00237777_ERZ505514 | MGnify/ENA primary metagenome ERZ505514 (study PRJEB26160, sample SAMN06269048) | microbial mat metagenome | isolation source: Oligotrophic lake microbial mat | place...
TCTCTTGGACGCCGGTCAACTCGGCATGAAGCAGCTGCCCGATTCAAATCGGATCGCGGCGGTGAGGGCATTGACGGATATTTTTGATGTCAATCCTGCCGTCGTACGCATCCGCCTCGCGGAGCTATTTTCTTCGCAGGCGTCCGGACAGCTCAGCCTCTAACAGACTTGACTGTACGCGGTGTACGCGTACAATAGGTACGTTGCGTCGCCAGTGGCGCACATTAGCCCTCAACGCTGTGCAACCTCTCGAGCGCGGACCGCTTACGTGAGCGGCCCCAAGCAATTGCACCATGGAAACTATCGCTACGATCTTCGAATGGCTGGGCTACCCGGCAACCGTCATCGCGCTCTTCTTGGGCGTCAGGGCATTCATACTGTGGGTCCGCGGCATATCTCCCGTGCTCGTCCGGCTCGGCAACGGGCTGGCTCGGCGTAAGATCGCTATCTTCGCGAAAGGCGAGATGTTGCCCTCACTCGGAGCGCTCCTTGACGACTGCAAGCTCTTCAGCAAGGCGAACATAGTCCCCATCGGCACGACCGGCGACATCCGGAAAGCCGAGAACGCGAGCGTCTATCTGCTCAACTGGATGGACTTCCGTGACGACATCGATGAGATCCTCCGACTTAAGAAGGATCAAACACCGCTCATCATCCACGCACCGCCTGGGGAGATCCCGCGCGATATGATGGCCAAGATTGCAGACGCGCGAAACGTGTCGGTGTGCAATTTCCGCGGACGACTCCTCAACGACCTCGTGACCGGCATGATCACGACCAGCTAACTAAGGCAAACCAGCATGAAACGAGACACGATTAATGGCGTCCTAAACGCCTACATTCGCGACCACCTCTCGCCCACTGCAGACGAGCGGAAGATGGTCAGTCGGGAATACAAATTCATCTGCGGTATCGTCGGCGGGGTCTGCTTCCAGAGCGGCTCCTACGCGCGCTTCACCTCCACCACTGAACCAGTCACATAGCTGCCTCGCGGAATCGCCACGCGCCCCGCCGCAAGGATCGGGAACAATGTCTCCAGATAAACCGGATCCCCGATCGCCGCCGTCTTGGTGCTGACTCCTTTCAGAAAAGTCAAAGGCACCTTCCGTCCCGCCTCAATCTCAAAAAACTTCTCCGGCGCGGCCTCGTCCGCGGCCTGCGCGGCAACGCCGCCATCTGGTACGCGCCCGATCAGGGCAAGCGCAGCAAGTCCTCCGAGATCCTCCCCTTCTTCGGCGTGCCGGCCATCACCAACACCGCCACGAGCAAGATCGCCGAGATGACCGGCTGCGCCGTCGTGCCCTTCTTCGCCAAACGCGAGGCCGACCATTCCTACACCCTGACCATCCTGCCGGCGCTGGAGAACTTCCCGACCAAGGACGCCGCGGCCGACGCCGTGCGCATCAACCGGCTCATCGAGCAGCACGTCCGCCTCGCCCCCGAGCAATACTTCTGGGTGCACAAACGCTTCAAGGCTCGCGGCGAGGGCCACCCGGAGGTCTACTGAACCATGGCTGAGCCCGACCCGCGCGCGCTGCGCATTTTGGTGATCCGCTACCGCTTCATCGGCGACACCATCCTGGCCATCCCCACCCTGCGCAACCTGCGCCGCGCCTTTCCCCAGGCGAAAATCGACGTCCTCAGCGAGCCCGTCTCGGGCGACACGCTCGCGCTCTGCCCTTACAAGGACGAGCTGCTCTACTTCGCGCCGCGCCTGAAGGGCGAAAAGCAGCGCGCCGCGAAATTTCCCACGAGCCTGCTCGGCGCCGCCCGTTTTCTCCGCGCCCGGAAATACGACCGCTGCTACATCCTGCGCCGTTCGTTCTCCAGCGCCATCCTGCCGCTGCTCGCCGGGATCCCGCACCGCGTGGGCTTCGCGACCGACGGCCGTGCGTGGCTGCTCCAGCGCAGCACCCCCTATGCCGACAAGCACGAGGTCGAGTGCTTCCTCGATGTCCTCCGCGCCGACGGCCTCCCCGTCATCGACACGCACAACGAGAACTGGACCGCCCCGGCCACCGACCAGCGCGTGGATCGCGCACTGCCCGCCAGCAACCGCACCCGCGTCTTCGTCTGCGCGAAATCCGTCTTCGACCTGAAAGACTGGGCGCCCGAACGCTTCGCCGGGGTGCTTACCTGGCTCGTGCGCGACCGGAACAGCGAGATCCATTTCTGCGACTCACCGGCTAATGCCGGCTATTATGCATCCATCCTCGCCGCGATGCCGGCGGAACTGCGCGGGCACTGTCACGACTGGAGCACGAAGCTCGGCCTCCGCGAGGCTGGTTCGCTCATGCGCCGGATGCAGCTGACCTTCGGCATCGACACGGGCTTCATCCATATCGCCGCCTCCTTCCACGTGCCGGTCGTCGGCCTCTACGGTCCGCTGGAACCCTGGCGCTGGCATCCGTGGGACACGAAGCACACCATTCTCCGCCCCGCCGATGTGACCGGCCCGCGACCCCTGCTCCGCATCTCGATCGCCGAGGCGCAGGCCGCCCTCGAACCCTACCTGCCCAAGGCATGAGCGCCAAGCCTCGCGTGATTCATTTTGTCACCGGCGGCGGCTCCGGTGCCACCAGGGTCGCCCTCGAACTTGCCTGCGGCCACCTGCGCTCCGGCAACTACGAGCCTTTGCTCGTGTTGCGCCGCAAGCAGGCCCCGCTGCCCGCGACCATGCAGGCGCAGATCACCGCCACCGGCCTGCGCACCGCCTGGGTGGACCGCGGCTGGAAATGGACGACCCTCCGCCAGCTCGCCGCGATCATCACCGGTTTCAAGCCGCAGGTCTTCGCCGCCCATGGCAACAGCGAGCACATCTGGGGCCGGCAGGCCGCCTTCGCCGCCAAGGTGCCCGTCGTCCTGCATATCGAGCAGAACTGCGAGCGTTACCCCTTTTGGCGCCGCTGGTCCGCGCAAAAGCTTGCCGCCCGCACCACCGTGACCGTCTGCGTCTCCCACGGTGTCGCCGACCACGTCCGCCAGCTCGGCCTCCTTGGCCCGCGGCTGGAGGTCATCCCTAACGGCGTCGAGGCCGCGCGCTACGCGGTCGGGGCCCCGCCCTTCGCTGCCCGCCGTCAAGACATCGTCATGGTCGCCCGCTTCGCCCGACAGAAGGACCAGCCGACGCTGATCCGCGCCGTGAGGCGCCTCGTCGATTCCGGCTGGACCGGCCAACTGTTCCTCGGGGGCGACGGCAAGGCCTCGCACCGCCGCGCCTGCGAGAAGCTCGTGACCTCGCTCGGACTGGCCGGCCGCGTCGAGTTCCTCGGCCGGGTGTCCAACGCCGCCGAACTCTATCATCGTTGCCGCGCCGCCGTGCTCTCGACCCATTACGAGGGCCTGCCGCTGGTGCTCGTCGACTACATGGCCGCCGGCTGCGCCGCCATCGGCAGCGACGCCGCCGGGGTGAACGACGTCATCGAACCCGGCGTCAACGGCTGGCGTTTTCCCCGGGGCGACGACGCCGCGCTCGCCGCCGCCCTCACCGAGGTGCTCGCCGGCGGGCCGGCGGTGGAGGCCATCGTGGCCCACGGCCACGCGGACGCTCCCGCCCGCTTCTCCCTGGCCAGGATGCTTGAGCGTTACGAAACGTTGTTCGCCTCGCTCTTGGGCTGAATTTATCCACCCCACCGCCCCCCGATGAAAAAGCTCTTTCGTGCCCTGCATCTCCCCATCCAGCGCGGACCCAATGCCGGTCTCCGTTGGAGCATCGCGACCGGCGCGCGCTACTTTCGCGGCGAATTTGTGCCCGGCAAAGCCGCCGCCCTGCTCTCGCTCGTGCAACCTGGCGAGATCGTCTGGGACATCGGTTCCCATCGCGGTTATACCGTGCTGCTCGAATCCCGGCTGGTGGGCGCCGCGGGCCGGGTCTTCGCTTTCGAGCCGAACCCCGACAGCCGCGATTTTCTCGAGCGCCATGTGCGCTGGAACCGCGCCGCCAACGTGACGATCTTCCCCTGGGCCATGGCGCGCGAGGAAGGAGAGTTCACCTTCGGCTGGGCGCCCGGAAAAAATCATTCCACGCTCGCCTGTCACCTCGGCGGCGCGGGCCACCGCGTGCCCGTGAAGGGCATCGACCAACTGATCGCCGCCGGCACCGCCGCATCGCCTACGCTGCTGAAAATGGACATCGAGGGCGCCGAACTCGACGCCCTCCACGGTGCCGCAAGCCTGCTGCGCCGCGAAAACCGGCTCGCGCTGGCCCTCTCCACCCACTCCGCCGCGTTGCACGACCAGTGCTGCGCGCTGTTGCGCGCCGCCGGCTTTGAGCTGGTTGAGGCGGACAATGTCGGCCTCGCCCGACGGGACGGCTGGCCCGCCATCGGCGACGCCGACGTGCTGGCGTTCCGTCCGGAACGCGGTGTGTCCGCCGCCACCCGCGCGGCCTTTGCGGGGATCGGCCGGCACGGCTGAACGAAGTGCCTGGCGACAGGCGCCGGGCCAGTTTATCGTTGCTGCAGTTTTGGCCGGCTTCCACTTTCGATTTCACTCTCCCTTCCCTGTGCCCCTGCTTGAAGTCACGGATCTCCGCACCTATTTCCATACGCGCCGCGGCGTGTATCGCGCGGTCGACGGCGTCAGCTTCTCGCTGGAGAAGGGCGAGACCCTCGGGATCGTCGGCGAGTCCGGCTCGGGCAAGTCCGTCACCTGCTCCTCCCTGCTGGGCCTGATCCCGCAACCGCCCGGCCGGATTGAAAGCGGCACGGCCATGTTCGACGGCACGGACCTGCTGCATTGTTCACCCGCCGAGCTCCGCGCCATCCGCGGCCGGCGCATCGCGATGATCTTCCAGGATCCGATGACGTCGCTGAACCCCTACCTGCGCATCTCGGAACAGCTCATCGAGCCCCTGCTGATCCACGGGAAAATCTCCAAGGCCGACGCCCTCGCCCGCGGCCTGGCCATGCTCGAGGCGGTCGGCATTCCCGACGCGGCGAAACGCCTCCACAGCTACCCGCACGAATTCTCCGGCGGCATGCGCCAGCGCGTGATGATCGCCATGGCGCTGATCACCAAGCCCGACCTGCTCATCGCCGACGAGCCGACCACCGCGCTCGACGTCACGGTGCAGGCCCAGATCCTCGAGCTGCTCAAGAGGCTGCAGCGCGAACTCGGCATGGCCGTCCTCTTCATCACACACGACCTCGCCGTCGTGTCCGGCCTGTGCGACCGCGTGCAGGTCATGTATGCCGGCCGCATTGTCGAGTCGGCCGACACGCGCACGCTCTTCCGTTCCCCGCAGCACCCCTATACCAAGGCCCTGCAGCGCTGCATCCCCGCCCTGCAGGACAAGGGCCGCGAGCTCTTCACCATCCCCGGGATGCCGCCCGACCTGTCGAAACCGTTCACCGAGGCCGAACTGCTCCAGCGCTTCGATCTCCCCGCTGAGCAACCCGCCGCCGCATCCGCCCCGGCCCATGTCATCGGCAACGAGGCCACCATCTCGGTCCGCGACGTCAAGACCCACTTTCCCATCGAGTCGGGCTTTCTCTTCAAGAAACAGACCGGCACCGTCAAGGCCGTGGACGGCGTCAGCTTCGAGGTCCGGCGCGGCGAGGTGCTCGGCCTCGTCGGCGAATCCGGCAGCGGCAAGTCCACGCTCGCCCGCGCCATCATGCAGCTGGTCCCGGTCACTTCCGGCACCGTCCTGGTCAGCGGCCACGACCTCACCGCCGCTTCCGCCGGGGAGATCATGACCGCGCGTCGCGACCTGCAGATGGTTTTCCAAGATCCGTTCGCCTCACTGAACCCGCGCCTGACCGTCTACGCCGCGCTCGCCGAGCCGTTGCTCGTACACGGTGTCGTCCCACCCGCCGAGGTGCCGGCGCGCGTCGCCCGGCTGATGGAACAGGTCGGCCTGCCCGCGCGTTTCCTGCAGAAATACCCGCATGAGTTCTCCGGCGGCCAGCGACAGCGCATCGCCATCGCCCGCGCCCTCGCCCTCGAGCCCAAGGTCATCATCGCGGACGAGCCGGTCTCGGCTCTCGACGTGTCCATCCAGGCGCAGATCCTCAACCTCCTGGCCGGCCTCGTCCGTACGATGGACCTCACGATGATCTTCATTGCGCACGATCTGTCCGTGGTGAAACACATCTCCGACCGCATCGCCGTGATGTATCAGGGCAAGATCGTCGAGCTCAGCCCCGCCTCCGAGGTGATGGAGCGCCCGCAGCACCCCTACACGCGCACGCTGATCAGCGCGATCCCGCGGATCGCGTCGTAGCCGGCCGGACGCAGCCGCCGCGTTTCACTTGTTCGGCTTGGGCGGCGGATTTTTTCGCTGGCCTGGCCGAGGACCTCCAACTCGCCGCTGGTCACCGTGCCGCGACCCAGCGGGGTCTGCACCCGCACCAAACCGTCCACCTGCCGGCCGAAAACCTCGGAGCCAACCCGTGCCAGTGCCGGCAGCGCCTCGGTGAAATTGTTGCCCGGCGAGCGCACGCTGAGCCGCGTGGCCCGCATGAGCCGCGACTTGCGCTCCTTCAGGCGCGTCTGGTTGTCATAGGCCATCAGGATGACAAAATAGCGCTCCTCATTGAGCTCGTTGCTCATCGTGATCTCGGCGGTGGAGGTCATCATTTGCTGGCGTTCGCGTTGCAGGCTGCGGGCAAAGCCGAGCAGGACGGCGTTGCGGTTCACCGCGTCCTGCACCCCCTGCTGCGCCATGCCCAGCGCGCTGGTCGCCGAGTTCAGGGCCGTCGGGTCGGCGAGGCCGTTGACTTCCTGCGCCGCACTGAAGGCCGCCGGCGCCGCGCCCAGGCCCACGCCGTTCAGCACCGCACAAGCCATCAACAGTCCGAGGGGAGATTTCATCATGGGCGGTGAGACGCTCACCACGACCGAAAGTAACCGCCGGGGCAAAACCGGCAGCTGCGGACCGTAAGGTTCCGGATGCTTCAGGCCTTCGCCGGCAGCCCCACTTGGCGCAGGGCTTCATACGTGGCGATGCCGGCCGCCGTCGAGAGATTGAGTGAACGCAGTTCGCCGTTGGCGTGCGGAATTTTCACCCGGTGCGGGTCCGTCAGCTCCGCATGGAGCCAGTCGGGCGCCCCGGCTTCCTCGTTGCCGAAGACCAGCCCGTCGCCGTCGGCGTAGGCCACGTCCCAGAAGATCCGCGTCGCATGCGTCGTGAACAGCCACAGCCGGCGCGGCGCGACGGCGCTGGCCTTGAACGCCGTCCAGTCCGCGTGGTGGTGCACATCCAGCGAATGCCAGTAATCCATGCCGGCGCGCTTCAGATTCTTGTCCGTGACCGCGAAACCCAGCGGATGGATCAGGTGCAGCCGGGCCCTCGTGACCGCGCACATGCGGCCGATGTTGCCGGTGTTTTGCGGGATCTGCGGCTGAAACAACACCACGTGAAGCATTGGCGATGGTTGGAAGCCTTAATCAGCTGGACGGCAAGCTGTTTTCCCCTACAAATTTCTCCGCCGCCCGGGCCGCGGCCACACCCAAGCCATGTCAAATTCCTCGCCCAAACCTGGGGAAAAGATCGTCGTACTCGTGGACGACGAGTTCTCCTACATTGATTTGCTGCAGCAGCTGCTCGGTGAGCACCTCGACCGTCCGGTGCACGGCTTCACCAAGCCGGCCGACGCGCTCCGCGCGCTGCCAGGTCTCAACGTCGGCATCATCATTACCGACTATCAGATGCCGGACATCAACGGCCTCCAGTTCATCGCCGCGGTGCAGAAGATCAAACCGGACATCCCCGTTTTGATGATCACAGCCTACAACATGACCTTTACCGACCGCGAGATGGCCGCCGTACCCTCTCTCAAGGCCATCGTGCGAAAACCTTTCAAGTGGACCGCGCTCGCCGCAGAGGTCGTCAAATACTGGCCGGACGCGAATCCGCCCAAGGTCATTCGCTCGGGCTCACCGTTCGAGAAAGCGTGAATTGGAGGGTCGGTCTCCCGACCGACCGCGGCCGGCCGGGAGGCCGGTCCTCCACCAAGGCGGGATCCGCGATCGCCCTAAAGCTTCGAACGCTTCACCACGCGCAGGCCGTTGTTGTCGGCGAAGAGCAGGTGCGGCGTCGCGGAGAGCTTGTGCGCCGCAAAGGCCGCCACCATCGCCCGGGCCACCTTTGCGGCCTTGGCCGGACGCGCCACACAAAGCACGCTCGAACCGCTGCCGCTCAGCCAACCGGTAAGCGCACCCGTGACCACGCCGGCCTCGATGGCGTTCTTGGCGCCCGGGATCAGCGGCAGCCGGTAGGGCTCGTGCAGGAAGTCGCGCACGGCGTCACGCAGCCGGTCGTATTCGCCGGAAAGGATCGCGGCTGTGACGTAGACGGCGCTATTCACGCTCTTGATCGCGTCGAAATAGGGCAGCTCCTTCGGCAGGATGCCGCGGGCCTTCTTCGTCTCCAGCTCCTGGTCGGGCGACACGACGACAAAGCAGAGATCCTTCCCGATCGGCTTGCGCAACACGCCCAGCAGCTCGCCGGTGTGCGGGTCGCAGCGCGCCACGCAGAAGCCGCCGATGACGGCCGGCGTCGCGTTGTCCGGGTGGCCCTCGAGCTGGGTCACGAGGCTACAGAGGTCGTCCTTGGAAAGTTTCGCCCCGGCCAGCTCGTTGAGCGCCGCGACCACACCGGCCCGCAGCGTCACGCTGGAGCCGAGACCGCGCGACATCGGCACCTCGCCGGAGATGCTCAGCTCGTAACCGAACTCCTCCACCCCGGCGCGCACGAAGAAAAGCGCCGCGGCCTCGTCGGCCATGCCGAGGCCTGCGGTGTCGCGATCGGTCAGCGGCCGGGCGCCGCTCCAGTCGCCGCGAGACAGCGTGATGTCGTTGTAGATGGACAGCGCCAGGCCGAGGCTGTCGAAGCCCGAGCCGCAGTTCGAGGTGCTGCCGGGCACGCGGACGGTGACGCGGTTGGGAAGTTTCTTGCTCATGCGCGGTGTTTGAGGGCCTTGCGGGCCTCGAGGTTCAGCTCACGCTTTTTGACGTCGGCGCGCTTGTCGAATTGCTTTTTGCCGGACGCGGTGGCGATCTCCACCTTCACGAGGGCCTGCTTGAAATACATGCGCAGCGCCACGATGGTCTTGCCGCCGGTCTCGACGGCCTGCGCCAGCTTGCGGATCTCGTTCGCGTTGAGCAGCAGGGCGCGCACGCGCCGCGGTGCGTGCTGGGAGAGGCCGCCGTGCGAGTATTCCTGGATGTAGGCGCCGTAGAGCCAGACGCCGCCCTTCTCGACCCGGGCGAACGCGTCGGTGATCTGCGCCTTGCCCGCGCGGATGGACTTCACCTCGGTGCCGGCCAGCTTGATCCCCGCCTCGAACTTGTCGTGGATGAAATAGTCCCGCAGAGCCTTCGAATTGCGAAGCTCGGTGTAGCGGGTGGAGTCGTGCTGCTTGGCGGCCATGGGGGGAAGGCAGTGATGCGCCGGACAGCGCGGGGCGGCAAACAAAAGAAGCGAGGCCGGGGCCTCGCTTCGGGAAATAGGGTGGAGCGCGTTGACCTCAACGCGCTTGGCCGGCTCAGGCCGTGTGCAGCTCGTAGCTGATCTTCCCCTCGATGACCTCGCGCAGGGCGATGTCCTCGGGGCTCAGCTTCTCGAGCGACTCCACGAGCGGGCGGCTGCCGCGACGGAGCTGCTTTACGCGGCGGGAAACCACGTTGATCAGAATGTTCGGGTCCTGGATAACTGTCTGGGCGTCACGGATGTATTCGTCTCTCATGGGTGGCGGCGGGAAATTTTGTGAACGGATAGACCTACGGCGGAACCAAGGAGCGTCAAGGGGCAATTTGGCCCCCGCGGCCCCTTTCTTTTGGCTTTGCCGCGGGCCATTGGCGTGCGAAACTCCCTGCATGTTCGTGGCTTGGACAACCACCGCCAAACGCGCCGACGCCGACCGGCTGGCCCGCGGCGCGGTCGAGGCCCGCCTCGCCGCCTGCGCCCAGATCGACGGACCCGTCACTTCCTATTACCACTGGGAGGGCAAACTGGAGTCAGCCGAGGAATTCCGGGTCTGGTTTAAATACCTGCCGGCCAACGCCTCGGCCCTCAGCGGCTGGGTGCAAAACCACCATCCCTTCGCCACGCCGCAGTGGATTGAGGTGAACGCCGAAAACGTGGGCGAAAAATACTTGTCATGGGCTATCGCGAACTCTACATCCGCACCCTTCCCAAGCCAGAAACCAAGTTAACCAAACCACTTTTATGTCCCAACATCCCAGTCTGAAGGCCTCCGGCGGCGGTCTCGTCGTCAAACGCAATGTCCTCAAGCGCTTCGAGCGCGTGGCCCTGCTCAAGAAGCGCGGCCAGTGGAAGGCCGGCGACCGCGTCCAAGGTCTCCGCAAGACCAAAGCCGACGTCTAATCCGTCACTCATCTCTCACCCGGGCAGGTTCGCACGCGACCTGCCCTTTTTCTTTCTCTCCACGCCATGTTCGACCTCCTGAAGAAACTCGTCGATTTCATCATCCATATCGACCGCCACCTGGCGGAGATCATCGCGAGCTACGGCCTGTGGACCTACGGCGTCCTGTTCCTGATCATCTTTGCCGAGACCGGCCTCGTCGTCATGCCGCTGCTGCCGGGTGACTCCCTGCTCTTCGCCGCCGGCGCCTTCTGCGCCAAGCCCGAGACCGGCCTCAACGTCCACCTGATGGCCGGCCTGCTGTTCGTCGCGGCCATCCTCGGCGACACCGTCAACTACTGGGTCGGCCGCAAGATCGGGCCCGCCGTCTTCAAGCGCGAGGACTCCATCTGGCTCCGCAAAAAGCACCTCGATAAGGCCCACGCCTTCTTCGAGAAATACGGCGGTCGCGCCGTCATTCTCGCCCGCTTCGTGCCCATCGTCCGCACCTTCGTGCCGTTCATCGCCGGCGTGGGCTCGATGACCTACCCGCGCTTCATGGCCTACAACGTGATCGGCGGCTTCATCTGGATCTATTTCTTCATCTACGCGGGCTTCCTGTTCGGCAACCAGCCCTTCGTGCAGAAAAACTTCAAGCTCGTGATCCTGGCCATCATCATCCTGTCCGTGCTGCCAATCGTCGTGGAATTCTTCCGCGAGTGGCGCAAGTCACGGCAGCAGCCCGCGGCCTGAACAAGGTGGAACCCGACCTCCGGGCGGGTTTTTGCGGGGCGCGCCGCTCCCTGACACTAATCGCGATTGCCTCCGGCCGCCCGGCCGTGGCACCTTTCCGACTCATATTTTCTCCATGAGCACCTCGAAAAAGAAAGTCGCGATCCTCACCGCGGGCGGCCACGCCCCCTGCCTCAGCGCCGCCGTCGGCCAGCTCATCCTGCACTACACCCAGCAGTGCCCCGACTGGGAGATCATCTGCTACCGCTCCGGCTACAAGGGTCTGCTCCTTGGCGACAGCCTCAAGGTCACCCCCGCGATCCGCGCCCAGGCCGCCGTGCTCCGCCAATACGGCGGCAGCGTCATCGGCAACAGCCGCGTCAAGCTCACCAACGTCAAGGACGCCGTGAAGCGCGGCCTCGTGAAGGAAGGCCAGCTTCCCCTCAACGTCGCGGCCGAGCAGCTCACGAAGGACGGCGTCGACATCCTCCACACCGTCGGCGGCGACGACACCAACACGACAGCCGCCGACCTCGCCGCCCACCTCCAGAAGAACAACTACAAGCTTAACGTCATCGGCCTGCCCAAGACGATCGACAACGACATCATCCCCATCCGCCAGAGCCTCGGCGCGGCCACCGCCGCCGAGCAGGGCGCGCGGTTCTTCTCCAATGTTGTCACCGAGCTGGGCGCGAGCGCCCGTATGCTGATCGTCCACGAAGTCATGGGCCGCAACTGCGGGTGGCTCACCGCCGCCACTGCCCGCGCCTACCAGGCCAGCTTGGCCGGCAAGTCCTGGGTCCCCGGCATCGGCCTCGCCAAGGAGCGCTACGGTGTGCACGCCATCTACCTCCCCGAAATAGCCCTCGATATCGACGCCGAGGCGAAGCGCCTGCGCGCTCTCATGGACCAGCAGGGCAACATCAACCTCTTTGTCAGCGAGGGCGCCGGTCTCGACAGCATCATCGCCGAGATGACCGCCCGCGGGGTCGCGATCGACCGCGACGCCTTCGGCCACGTCCGCCTCGACACGATCAACCCCGGCAAGTGGTTCGCCGAGCAGTTCGCCAAGCTCATCGGCGCTGAGAAGACCCTCGTGCAGAAGAGCGGTTATTTCGCCCGCTCGGCCCCGGCCAATGACGAGGATTTCAAGCTCATCGACACCTGTGTCCTCAAGGCCATCGAGTGCGCCCGGGCCGGCGTCACAGGTGTGATCGGCCACGACGAGGAACGCGGCAACGAGCTGCGCGCCATCGAATTTCCCCGCATCAAGGGCGGCAAGGCCTTCGCCACCACCCAGCCGTGGTTCCAGGACCTGCTCAAGGAGATTGGCCAGCCGATGACCGCCCCGGTGCACGTCGCGCATTAAGGTGGAACGCGCTGCCCCCAGCGCGTTTTCTGTAGGGCGGGGTCGCTGACCCCGCCACGAGGCAGGCGGGATCAGCGATCCCGCCCTACACCCACAAACTGCTTGAAAACCCGCGCTACCCGGGAAAGCTACCCGCTCGGTTCATTGCGAGTGTAGCACAATGGATAGTGTATCCGCCTCCGAAGCTGATGATCCGGGTTCGACTCCCGGCACTCGCACCAATTACCAATCCGCAGCGGATTGAATATTGTCCTCCGCGGCCTTGGCGAAGGACGACCCCAACC
>ENA-ORBV01013035-ORBV01013035.1-microbial-mat-metagenome-genome-assembly--contig:-NODE-13035-length-12694-cov-5.452881_pt1 | contig 12694 bp, 8 predicted proteins | sample MGYA00237777_ERZ505514 | MGnify/ENA primary metagenome ERZ505514 (study PRJEB26160, sample SAMN06269048) | microbial mat metagenome | isolation source: Oligotrophic lake microbial mat | place...
GTCCAGAAAGCTACACAGCAAAATCAACATTCGACCTCAGTTGAGTTGAGTACAGTACTACTACTAGCTAGCTAGCTAGTATACGGAAGATTGCACAGCATCAACCATCCACAATAATACACTAGACTATTACTGTGTCGTGTCAAACTTTCCAGTTTGTTGTTATTGTTGTTGTGTAATATCTCTATCGAGTTGGCGAATAAACATGGCGCCGCCAACGAATGGTGCTGCTGCTACGGCTAGCGCCCCTTCGTCGTCGGGCAAAGACAGCGAGAAGAAAGACAGTGAATTGCAGAGTCCCAATGCGTTTCAGATGATCGTTTACTCGCTCTATTTCGTGGCCATTATGCAAGGTTTTTATTACGCCTGCTCCATGGCCTATGATATTCGTCTGTACGCCATCAAGGAATACGGTCGAGTGATTCACGAATTTGATCCCTATTTTAATTATCGCGCTGCTGAATATTTGTGGGCTAATGGCTGGCAGGCCTTCTCGCATTGGTATGATGACATGGTCTGGTATCCCTTGGGACGTCCAGTGGGCACTACAATTTATCCAGGAATGCAGGTGACATCTGTCGCCATCAAAATGTACTTACTCCCAGACTGGTCTATCAATGACATTTGTTGCTTTGTCCCTGCTTGGTTTGGAGCCATTGCTACCATGGGTACGGCTTGGTTGGCTTATGAATGCACACAGGACTTTAAAACATTGAGGACTAGTCTTGGCCACGTTGCCTTTGTGGATTGGGTCTACGATAGATTTATGGCTCCCGTGTTGAGCAAACTTGTGTCTGGGATTTACAAGGTGACTGGATCGACTTTGGGACTTCCACAGCCTTACGTGAAAAGACCTACCCCCTGCGTGGAATGTGCCCTTTGGGCCGCATTGATCATGAGCATTGTCCCCGCGCATTTGCTCCGAAGTGTAGCTGGTGGTTATGATAACGAAAGTGTGGCAACAACGGCCATGGTAGTCACCTTTGCTGCCTGGACCAGAACCATGCGAGAAACAACCAACGAATGGACAACTGTTGCTTGGGGAATCATCACTGGTTTGTGCTACTTTTACATGGTCGCAGCCTGGGGAGGATATGTCTTTGTTATCAATCTTATCGGAGTTCATGCATCCTTCTTGGTGGCCATTGGGCGGTTTTCGGGCAAATTGCATAAGGGATACACCGCTTTTTATATCGTCGGGACCATACTGGCGACACGAGTACCTGTCGTTGGGCTCACACCCTTGAAGAGTCTGGAACAGCTTGGTCCTTTTGTGGCATTTGCAGGCATCCAATTGTTGGAATACTGTCGTCGTCAACAAGTTGTGCTAAAGTTGAATTACGCGGATCTCTGGAAGCTCCGCATCCGTGTCTTTTCCATGGCAGGTGGAGTGGCGCTCGTGTTGATTTTTTTCTTGGCGCCCACTGGTTACTTTGGACCCTTCTCGTCCCGTATCCGAGGTCTTTTTGTGAAGCATACCAAGACGGGAAATCCGTTGGTCGATAGTGTCGCTGAGCATCAAGCTGCATCGCCTGAAGCCTATAAACAATATCTGAATGATGTTGTTTACCTCGCGCCCGTCGGATTTGGATTGGTACTTCTTGCATTTTGCAACGATTCTAGCAGCTTTTTGATTGTGTATGGAGTCGCGGCATATTTCTTCTCGCACAGAATGGTCCGGTTGATTTTACTGACCGCACCCATTGCCAGCGTATGTGGTGGAATTGCGTTAGGACACCTCACATCTTGGATGGTTGGCAGTATTCTCCCAAGTACACCCAATGCTGCTGCAATGTGGGCCTCTATTTTGGGACGTGAAACGCAGATTGTTTCTGAGCCACCATCGAAGCAGGCTGGACCCAAGAAGGCAGCAGCTAAGAAGGACAAAAAGAAAGGAAGCGGAAAGGGCGCCGCCAAAGAGGAGACCAGTACCCAGCCGGAAGAAGCTTCATCCGTTCTTGCTACTAGTACCAGGGATCCCATCCACGTCATGGCCATTCGCTTTGGTATGTCGATCTACATTTGCCTTCAAATTTGGCCTCACATTCCCGCATTTTACGCGACCTGCGACACAATGGCCCAGCACATATCTCACCCAACCATCATCCAGAAGGCACGCACCAAATCTGGCGAAGAGGTTATGATTGACGATTATCGTGATGCCTATTTTTGGTTACGGGATAACACTCCTGAAGATGCCCGTATTATGGCGTGGTGGGACTATGGTTATCAGATTACTGGTGCGTATTTTTATGACACAACTCAGAATCGCTAGTGGGGATGGCCAATTCATAATCTTATGTTTCCTGTTCCCTACTCTTTTCGCCAATGCTTCTTTTGACAGGTATTGCTAACAGAACAACCATTGCTGATGGAAATACTTGGAACCATGAGCACATTGCCTTGTTGGGCCGTACCCTCACAAGCCCTGAAAAGGAGGGACATCGTGTGGCAAGACACATGGCAGACTACATCTTGGTGTGGGCTGGAGGCGGTGGAGATGATTTGGCAAAATCACCTCACTTGATTCGTATTGCCAATTCGGTCTACCGTGGACTTTGTAGCGAACCGACGTGCCGAGAGTTTGGTTACTATGTAAGTTATCTCCAGTTTGGCATAGTAAGGCCTAGGTCAGGTCCCGCAATTTGCAAGATTCACTAATTGCTCGCTCCATTGTTTTGGTTACATTCAGTCCAACGGAGAACCATCCGAGCGAATGGGGGAAAGTATGCTTTACAAATTGCACAGCCATCGTCTCAAACCAGGAGTAGAAGCTGATCCAAACAGGTACGGAGCCATATGTATATTTTAATTTCCCAGAGTGGCGACACATCAGGGAGTCTAACACCCTCGTCTCCTTTTGTTTCAGGTTCAAGTTGGTGTATCAAAGCAAGTACGGCAAGGTTCGAATCTTCAAAATATTGAAGGTTTCAAAGGAAAGCAAGGAGTGGGTTGCCAACAACAAGAAATGCGACGGTGGCGGTTGGGTCTGCAGAGGCCAGTACCCACCTGCCTTGCAAAAGATTCTCAATTTGAAGAAGGATTTCAGGCAACGAGAGGATTTCAATGTGAAGGGAGAAGATGACGTGGAGTACCAGAAACAGTACATGGAAAATTTAATGTAAGTTTCCGTTCCGAGAACTTCAGGCTTAACTTGCTTCGTTTGCTTGACCGTCCGTTGCTAACGATATTCTGCTGGTTCATGCTTATGCTTCGCCAACAGGGGAGGAGGTAGCAAGCAGAAGCAGGAAGCTCCAAAGAAGAAAGCAGACAAGGATAAGAAGAAAGAGAAACCGAAGGCACTCACTCCAGAAGAGATTGATATGTTCAATGAAGCGTGGGAAAACAACGAACTGACAAGTCACCTATGGGAGTTGATTGCGCACAACCGAGAAGATGAATTCAAGGAGTTGATTGCGACCAACCCCGCATCAGCTCATGTCCGCAGTGAAGACGGCCGCGGTCCCATGTGGTGGGCCCACGAATACAAGCGCACAGGCATCATCGAGATCCTTCGAAAGATGAAAGTGAGTGAGAAGCGTACGGATGAAAACGGCAAGACCCCATTGGATTTGTAAATGTTGTTGGAGTTAAAATTACAAGAGGAGGTAGTAATCTATAATCGATTCCACCAACACACGCAAATAGATTTAGTAGTTTGTAGGTTCGATCCTGTTAGGCATGATTAAGATTTGATGCATTCCCTCGCAGCATGCCCGTCATCGTGGTCTCTCCTTTTAAATAAATGTGCACTGCCCAAACCAGAACGGCTATAAGAATCTATCTAAGAAGCTCGGCGATACCAGGATGGAGTACTGTATGAATTATTATTCGATTATTTTTTCTCATTGGCCTTGGCTTCGGCTGCAATTTCCCGTTGCCTGGCTTCATATTTATCCAATTCAGCCTTCTCCTTCATGGCTTCCTCACCATCTTCTTGAGCTTGCAAGTACATGTGCAACCACTTTTTCTTTTGATTGTAGGATGGTTGTTGATAAATCCGTAACTTGAAATCAATTTCTCGCAAGACGAGTCGAATGTGAGAAAACTGTCGTGTCATTCTCCCGAATCTGCAAGAGTCATGTGTAACCATAGAATAGCACGAACATGAATGAGTGGGAGGTTGACACTTACACTCCATAGCCATTTACTACAGTGCAAGGCAGTACAATACAAGTACAGTAGAGTACAAGTACAGTGTAGTACAGTAAAGTAAACACAATCATATGCAATAGACAAGACAATAAAGGAACGCACCTTCCTCTCGCCATGGGTTTGATTCGTTTCAGGGGTGTCCCTTTGGTGACAAAACATTCGGCGACTTCTAATTGGGATTTTTGAAGGGCATCTTTCCTGTCGGCCTTTTCGACGGCCCTCAACAAAACTTCCTTGACCAGCGGTGCTCTTGTTTTTTCGCAAAAATCCAATTGATTCAACGCCTCTGTCACCGGCAATCCCGCAATCATTTGACAAATCAAATTCAAACGCCAAGGCGAATGCCGAATATTCTTCTCGGATTCCACATAGGTCTTGCATTTTTCCAATCGTTTTCGGACGATCGAAGGCTTTACTTTGGGAAGTTTTTTGGAATCCAACAAGGCAAATTTTCTTCCATCCCGAGTTTCCAGGACAATCTTGGGAGTGGTAGTGTCCGTGTCCATACGAGTCAAGGCGTGGGTGCTGGCACTTTGAGTGGACAAAAAACATCGGCTACTCCAACGTTGTGGTGGTAGCTGAGGGATGATGATGGACGCTGGTGCTGGTGTCGTCTTGTGCAGGACTATTCGAGCCCCTCCATGGGCAAGCGAAGCTAGTTGTCGTATCATACTGTATCTTTCTCTTTCTATGAAAACCCGTTCCTGGAGCTACTACTAGTACTAGTGCGTTGGTCTGTGCCTTTGTTTACCAATACGCAAAGAGAGTTTCCTTCATTGATGAGCTTCACTCGATCGTTGTGGTTGTGTTTTACAGTACGCCTCGTGTGGCAAGATCAACTTGAGCGGGCGAGGATGCGTGTGGACGTCCGCCTGCCACCCGTACAAAGGGTCATGAAAAACACAACGGCCATGACGACGACAGTCAGTCAAAGCATGTGATCGCGTTGTCGCCTAACAACACACACTAAATTTAATTTGACTTGTTATAGCTGCCAGAGGTATCTTCTGGTCCCTGTAATCATTTGTGGTTCCGTGGTTCGGTCTTTTGGAAGCTAGCTAGTAGCTTCTGCAAGTCTGTACCAGTAGCTACAAAGTCGCTTATAGAGTGAATCTAGCTAGAGCTACGGTGGATTGATTCTTAACTACACTCTACTAGTAGATATCTTGAGAGAGCTGCGCGGTATATAGTCATTCTCGGTTGGGCATTGGAAGACTTTTTGGATCCGTTGATTTCAAGCGACCAAGCAAGCAAGCACAGATTGATTGCAAGCAGCCGGGAGCATACTAGTATCCTTTCTCAATGTTGATAACTATTTAAGCATTGGGCAGAGAAATCATGCAGTCCAATGGAAACAACAATGGTGAGGAGGGAAATGCCTCCTCCTCCTTGAAACCACCACCCATGGATAATATTATGACACAAGCGGAAAGAGAACGACAGAAAGCCTTGCAAGAAGCACAACAAGTGATGGATTCCATGGGCATCAATCAACTAGATCATTTCAATCTCTTGGGTGTGGTAGCCAATCCTCGTGGTTCGCAGCACGGAGGATCTGCGTATCCAACACCCACAACTCCTACGGCCATGTCGTCGGCGCATGGGCCCAATAACAATTCCACTCATTCCGATGGCAGTGGCGTTATGTTTACCGACACGTATCAAACCTTTGAGTCCACCATTACTTCTGTGACAGAGCAAATTGAAGCCCTCAATCACGTCTTCGAGGATTGGTCACGACAATATCTCAACGATTATTATTATCAAGAAGCGGCCGATGCCATTCCCGAAAGTCAATTGTCAGAACTACCACCGGAATTGACACAACTCGACATGTCGACCTTGCAAGTGTACTTGAAAAAATCTGGTGTCCTGGCCCAAACCTATCAACGACACCATCAAGAACAACAACAGAAAAAAATGAGACAAAAGCAGTTGCAAAAACGAATTGCGGATGCCACGGCGGCAGCGGCTGCTGCAGCTGCATCTCCTTTGTTTCAAGAAGAAGCACCCTCATCCAAAGAAGAACACGAGTCAGATACAAAGCCGCCTGCCAAGTCTGTGGACGACGACGACGACGACGACGACGATAACTCGCAAGAAAATCTGGATCTCATGGACATTCCGGACATCTTTTTTCAAGAAGACTTTGATTTGACAGATCCCAGAACCTTTCGAGCATTGCTATTGACCGACGACAACAACGACCACCACCATCAACACCAAACGGATGCTTCTGCTTCCAGAGGTAGACCTCCGCCAACTCCCAAAAATAATAAGCATAATAATGCAGCATCATCCGGTCCCCCCATTACGGCAGAAAGTCTTCGCGCATCCTTGGAAGAATCGACGTATGACTTATTCCAGGTACCACCGCCGGATGCCTTTACGGGATATTTGGATAAAGTCGAAGTGGCCTTGTTGGAACAGGTCCGAGAAAAGTCCGAAGCCTTCTTTCAAGAAACCAATCGATTCGCACAGTTAAAAGAATGGGTCAGTGAATTGCTGGCCGATGTACAACGGATTCGAGGATTGCTCGAGGGACAAGCCAGAGCCATTGAGAGTTGGCAGCGAGTACCGCAGTGGGATCAAAAACGAAAACAGTTGGCACACTTTGAGAGAATACTGGAAGGAACGAATGAAGTGTTGAGATGTAAACAATGCATCGGTGGTCTTTTGCAAGCGAAGGATGATTTGGGAGCTGTGGAGCAAATTCAATACGCAAGAAGGCTACTAGCAGGTACAGTGGAGAACGACGGAGAGGAAAGTGGCGGCGCAACCGGCGGAGGTTCATCCTCGGTGGAGCAAGGTGGTGAGGCGAAGCTGCCGCAGCATGTGGTAGAAAACGAAGTCACAATAGAGTTAGGGCGGCTGCAAGCACTCCGTACAGTCGGACAGCAATTAGATCAATACGAGTCTCTGGTCGTTACCAGTCTGACAGAAGAACTTGTGGATATATTTTTGGAGTGGAATACATCCAAATTGGCTAACGTCTACGGACTCAGCAATGGCGGTGCGCCCACGTCTTCAAAATCGATGGAAATTCATCGAAGGACCCTCAATATTGTTCAAAGTCTGAATATGTGTCATGCCCTCTCTCACATGACAAAATTTTATAGCACCAGGTTGCACGACATGATTCGAATGACAGTCAGAACAACCGTGGGAGAGTTTGCCGCGGATGCAACGTCGAAAGGGCCCGGGACGTCCGTGTCAGTGAGCGTCACTGCGATGTCACTGGAACGATTCATAGATTGCCTTGATATGTTATTTGAGCAGCTGTTGACGTTACTCACCGCAGCTGCTGGAGTGGACGAGTTTTGCCGAAATGAAGGGTTAACCCTCAGAGACGATACAAGCGGTACTAAAACAAACGGGGAACTCTATAATGGCAATAGCAGCCATGGAAACAAGTCTGAGTCGAATGCCACATCAGACGAAGATGGCAAACAAAATAATGAGACTGCTATCAGAGCTATCTTGGCATCCGCAGCCGAGCTGTCTTCCAAATCGATTGCCGAACTGCTACGTCTAAGAAAAGAAGTGCACTCGTTGGTTTCACTGGACGATATGTCACAGATTTGGGACACATGCACGAAATTTGCCGAAGAGGTTGAAAAGTTGAGCGGGCACAAATGTTTGGCGGTTCGAAGCATGCTGCTCACCCAAGCAAAGGCGTTTGTGGAACGAAAGCACGACAGTAACATGACTTCTCTGGCAGCTGCTCTGGATTCCGAGCGATGGACTCAGTGCGAGGTAAGCTTGCGTGAAACGTCTGGCTTCGAACTCACCACCGACTTGCAAAGATGCTCATCATGAATGTTTCTTGACTTCGTTTTATTTTTTAGGTGTCCTCTGAGAGACAGGTGGCACTAACAAGACTCTGCTCCGGGAGGGCTGGAGTTTCTACTTCAAGGGGACGTCTGGCGCGATCGACTAGTCAGGACGAAGGCGCCTCCTCGACCACAAAATCGCCCGAAGCAGAAGTCGAAGGGATTAGGTATAAAGTTGTTTGGTCGTGTCTGTTGTTAGTCGAAATGGTGATGACAAACATTGAAGCCGCCGCCCGCTTCCAGAGTTTGGCTTCCAACGTCGTGGGAAAAGTTTCCGAGCTCTTGCGTCTGTTCAACTCAAGGTCGACGCAATTAGTTCTGGGAGCTGGTGCGATCCATTCGGCTGCGCGCCTAAAATCAATCAATGCAAAACATCTTTCGCTGGTTACACAGTGCCTGGGAATGATCATAGCATTGCTTCCTCATGTTCGGGCAGCGCTCATGGCACAGCTACCACACAAACAACACACTCTACTGACGGATCTCGACAAAATCAAGAAAGAGTACGCTGATCACAACGAGAATGTACTGAATAAGTTCGTATCTATCATCGGCGGGATAGTAGAACATGGTCTTGCCAAACATATTGGAGGCACCAACTTTGACGCCAGGGCAGAAGACAGTAAATTGACTACCGAGAATGGAGTGACTTGCTGTGTATTCCTGGAGGGCGTGTTGACTAACACACGCAAAATGCATCAAGTTTTGAGTGCGCTGTTACCACCAGAGCACTTGCAGGATGTGTTTTCAAGAATATTTGCCTTCATCGACCAAAAAATTCCCGCCCTACTTATTTCCGCAGCCGAGAACAGAGGCGGTGCTCCTGCTGGAGGAAGTAGTGCGACTTTCTCTTTTCCTACGACCGACGCCGGCAAGAAACGACTGCTCGACGAAGTTGCATCCATAACGGCGGATTTAAATGCCCTCGAAGGTGTCTTCCCTTGGGAGTTCAGCGCTGCTTCTGTTCTTGCTAAAACGCTTGAGTACCAAATGGCAACCGAACCGGTAAACCAGGAAAGCACCAAAGAGGATGACATTGCAGATTCCAACGTCGATACAAGTCATGTCAATCCAGCGGAAGTAGAGACAAAAACAGACACCGGTGACGATGTAAAGTCAAGTACTGACAATCCAGCTGAAGCAGAGGCAGAAGCGGATACAAATGACGATGTGAAGTCAGGTGACGAGATAGCGTCTGAGGTAGACGGAGACGGCGACGCAAGCGGGCAACAAGCAGAGAGTGTGCCTGGGGATGATCAAGCTGACAATGAATCTTCTGCGAATGGCAGTTGCAGTTGATGTGTTGAATCCTTGCTAGCTGACCCCTTGCTAGCTAGTTTCTGTAATCAGAGAGTTGTCACTTTCTGTACTAAGCTAGCACACTAATTACTATTCTCGCTACTAGCTATAGCAAGAGACAAATGCCTGATGAACATCGTATTATTAGAAATTGAGACTATTAATATTGACAGCATTACCCATAGCTTCTATTCATCCATATCAAATTCACCCCTCAACAAGACCGAATCGGCTCTTTAGCCGATTTAGTAAGGTTTTCTTTCGAGCAGGCGACGTCAGGTGTGATGGGACTCGACGACGTCTTGTTTATTGCGGAAGTGTCTGCCCCAGACGCCCCATCTTTGCCTGCCGGGGTCGAAGGATGGCTTGTCGGCTGTCCGGCCTTCGCCACCTCCTTCGTAACATCAACTTTCTGCACGATCTCAGTTAGTGTTATGCTCGATTCGTCGACAAGTTCACCCTCTTGTTTGATTGCTGCCGTAAGCGACGTAGACGTTTCCGTAACCTCTGCTTTTCCGTCTTCATTGTCCAGTGAACTTCCATCGCCAGTGGTGGCAGCGGGCGCTGGCTTAGGAGCAGAGGCAGCTGCTTCAGCGTGCGTGCAATCCCTCGTGTCCGCTGTAGGTACAGGCTTGTTACCTGGTGAGTGCACAGCCGTTGGCGCAGATGCGGGATTAGGCTTAGCGGCAGTTTGAGGATTTGGGTTCGACGTGGCGGCGACAGCTAGCCCAGTCTGAGACTGAGGTTGCGACGGATTGATCTGAGTTGCACCAGCACCGCTTGAATGAGGCTGTATCGAATTGATCTGAACTGCAGCCGTATTATTTGACTGGGGTTGAGTCGGATTGATCTGAGTTGTAACCGCACTATTCGAATGAGGTTGCGTCGGATTGGTCTGCGCTGTAGCCGCAGTACTTGACTGAGGTTGTGTCGTCTTGACCTGAGCTGCAACCACAGTGGGTGGTGCAGTACTTGCCTGAGGTTGTGCCGGATTGACCTGAGCTGCAACCGCAGTGGGTGGTGTGGTACTTGACTGAGGTTGTGTCGGATTGACCCGTGCTGCAACCGCAGTGGGTGGTGTGGTACTTGACTGAGGTTGTGCCGGATTGACTTGAGCTGCAACCGCAGTGGGTGGTGTGGTACTTGACTGAGGTTGTGTCGGATTGACATGAGCTGCAACCGCAGTGGGTGGTGTGGTACTTGACTGAGGTTGTGTCGGATTGACCTGAGCTGCAACCGCAGTGGGTGGCGCGGTACTAGCTGCTGCGCTCGGGGCAACATTGTTGGCAATTGGATGAGACGAAGCTGATTTTGCGGTGTCTGGAGATGTCGTTGGGGCAACTTTAGGTTGAGGCACAGGCGCCTGCAAGTTGTCGGTCGTTTCTTTCTGCGCAGTACTTGTTCCAGCTGTCGAGGGTTTTGCACCCGCTGTAGGAGGTAGTGCCGCCACGCGTGCTTTTGCGCGACAAGCGGCTGCCGCCCCGTTAGGCTGTGGCTTTTGAGGGGCTGGCTTCTTCGCTGATGGGACTGCCGACGGCTTAGCTGGAGGGTTGCTTGCTGCTTTGTCCTGTTGCTGCCGAGCAGCCATGGCTGCTGTGTGCGTCTCTATCATCTTCGCACGCTGCCGCTTCAAGCGAGACTCATTAAGCCCAGCAAGCTCCTGCAATCCTTTTGGTAAATCTGCAGGCGAGCAGATACCACATGTGCCCGGATGAACGCACGAGACTAAATGAAATAGCAAATGCTTAACTTTTCGGCACCAAGGGAAAGGACAGACGTCGAACGCTGAAGTAGTTCCGGGACAGTCACGAACATGAAGCATCATATATTTTGTGCTCAGGCATACATCTTTGTGCTTGGGGTTTTCGTGCCTACCCCGCCACAAGAGCACGACGTGAGTATATAAAAATTATCGTCAAGAGAGCCAGCAAAAGATGTAGTTCTACGTACCTGCAGGGGCAGCCATTCGCGTGCAACATGAGAACAAGAAGCCTAGAGGCCTCAGAATCGGTAAGCAAGGGTCCTTTATATTCAAAACCAAATCTCTCGAACTCGGCCTTTTCGGCTGGTGCAATTGAGGCTAGAACATCAGCATCAGAATCGTCAGAATCGAGGGATATGTCCGAAAGATTGCCATCAGTAATGTCGCTCAAGTCTGATCCAAATTCCGAATCACTTCCATAAAGCATGTCAGCATCCAGTGAACTAAAGGGTATCTGCGCTGCGCTTGGTACGGCACCAGCGTTGCTGGGCGCTTGGTCCCCAGCTGCAGCAGAATTCGAAGCAGCAGCAGCAGAATTCGTAGCAGCACCACTTCCCCCATTGTCATCTGCATGAGCCAGCAAGGCGGGGTGGTACTCTATGGCATTGGCCGGGGCACTGATGTCGACGCGTGGGATCTATATATTGAAAGATGCAAAGTTTAGTGGCTGCGATTTCTAGTAAGCTGTAAACAACTTGAAACCACAACGTAATCGTTTCGTACCTGAGTTTTTCTGCACTTTGGGCATTCATGCTGGGCTAAGGCCCACCATGGATTGCAGTCGCACATGGAACTGTATGCCTCACTGCACAACGCACAAATATACTCCACTGTCCGTGGTCCACGTTTCTTTCCATTGGGTTTGCCTGGCGCAGCTTTCTTTCGGTTAGTCACAGATTTGGGGGCTCCTTGAACCTGTACAGACTGCTGAATGGCAGCTTGGCGCTGACGTTCGAATTCTCGCCTTCGTGCTCGTCGGAGAAGCAGCTTTTTCTTCAGTTTGCGGCGCAGCCTTTTGCGCTCTTCTTCTGTACACAATGGGTCTTCCATTTTTTCTCTAATAGCCATCACTGTAGATGGCGTGTTAACCGTTTCAGTTTTCGGTGCCTTTGCATGGCTGCTGCCTTTCTTTTCGGCCTTGCCCGACGATGCAAGATCGGATTTAGCCTGTGGAGACGTTTTGGGCTTTTCTGGCGATGATTTCTTTGGTGGTATTGGCTTTGGAACAGGCTGAGTTTTACGGGCGGGAACCTTGTTGGTCTCAATCTTATCCCTAATATGCGGGGTGTCAATGGCCATGTTATGAACTGATGACGCCATGGTCACACCTGCCACAACCTGCTTGCTTCCGGGTGCAACGCCACCGTAAATGACTTTTCGGCCCAAACTGTCTGTATCCCCGCCCTCAATAGGTTTAGAGAGCCCCACACCGTGCCCATGCGGTCGCCCCTTGGATCCCAGAGTCTGCCCATGCAATTTTTGCGTCAGGGAAGATCCCCGTCTTCCAAGCGGTTTCCCAAACTGTGTGTGGTCAGGATGAACTGGTTCTGCTGCTGGCATTTGCTGTTGTTCCTGGGCTGTCTCTTATACACATCTCCGAGCCCACGAGACTAAGGCGAATCTCGTATGCCGTCTTCTGCTTGAA
>ENA-ORBV01013036-ORBV01013036.1-microbial-mat-metagenome-genome-assembly--contig:-NODE-13036-length-12693-cov-5.195783_pt1 | contig 12693 bp, 12 predicted proteins | sample MGYA00237777_ERZ505514 | MGnify/ENA primary metagenome ERZ505514 (study PRJEB26160, sample SAMN06269048) | microbial mat metagenome | isolation source: Oligotrophic lake microbial mat | place...
GCTGGGACGAGGGAGGGGTCGCGCCGCGCCACTTCCACATCATCAAGGACGGCATCTTCGTGGACTACCAGACCACGCGCGAACAGGCGATGTGGCTCGATTGGTGGTACAAGCAGCGCAACATGCCGACGCGCTCGTACGGCTGCTCCTACGCCCAGACCTGGGCCGACGTCCAGTTCCAGCGCATGCCGAACGTCAACCTGATGCCCGGCACGCAGGACCTCGTCTGGGACGATCTCATTGCCGCGACCGAGGACGGCATCGCGATTGTCGGCGACGGCGCCTTCTCGATCGACCAACAGCGCTACAACGCCCAGTTCGGCGGCCAGCTCTACTACGAAGTGAAGAAGGGAAAGATCACCGGCATGCTCAAGGACGTGAACTACCAGATGCGCACCCCGGAGTTCTGGAACGCGATGGACATGATCGGCGGCCCACGCAGCTATGAGCTCGGCGGAGCCTTCGGCGACGGCAAGGGACAACCGTCGCAGTCCAACGCCGTGAGTCATGGCTGTCCTCCCACCCGACATAAGCAGATCAACGTGATCAACACGGGGAGGAGCGCGTGATGCCGAGGCACTCCCTCCGGGCCATCGCGCGTCACCTCTCGCGCGCCGAATGCGAAGCCATCGCCAAGAAGGTCCTCGGCTTCTCCACCGCCGACGCCTGCCGCGTCACGATCAACAGCGGCATGCGCCAGAACACCCGCTTCGCGGTGAACCAGATCTCCACCGCCGGCGACAACTACAACAACTCCGTCAGCATCCGCGCGGTGTTCGGCAAGCGGGTGGCGAACGTCAGCACCAACCGGCTCGACGACGCCTCGCTCCGGGCCGCGGTGGAGAACGCCGAGCGCATCGCCAAGCTGGCGCCGGAGGATCCGGAGCTACTGCCGGAGCTCGGGCCGCAGTCGTACGACGAGCCGATCGTCTGGAACGACGGCACCGCGTCGCTGGAGCCGGAGGCGCGCGCCGAGGCCGTGCGCGCGGTCACTGAACCGGCGCGCCGCGCCGGGTTGATCTCCACGGGCTACCTGGAAGCGCAGGCGCAGGCGTTCGCGATTGCCAACAGTGCGGGCTTGTTCGCGTATCAGCGCAGCACCGGTGTCGCCTTCACCACCACCGTCCGCACGCAGGATGGCACGGGGTCCGGCTGGGCCGGTGCCGCCGACAATGACTTCAGCCGAATCGACCCGCGCGCCCTCGCCGCACGGGCCATCGAGAAGGCGCAGCGGTCGGTGAATCCCGTCGCGATCGAGCCGGGGCGATACACGGTCGTGCTCGAGCCAACCGCGGCGGCCAATCTGATTCAGTTGATCGCCGGCGCCGTGAATGCGCGCTCGGCCGATGAAGGGCGGTCGTTCTTCTCCAAGGCCGGGGGCGGAAACAAGATCGGCGAAAAGGTCGTAGATGAGCGCGTGACCCTGGTCTCCGACGCCCTCGATCCCCGCGTGCCGGCCAACACGGCCGGTGCCGATGGCCTCCCGTCCGAGCGCGTGAATTGGATCGAGAACGGTGTCGTGAAGAACCTCGCCTACGATCGCTTCTGGGCGCAGCGCACCGGCAAGGCACCCAACAGCGCCGGTGGCACGCTCTCCATGAACGGCGGCGACTCGTCCGTTGAGGACATGATCAAGAGCACCGAGCGTGGGTTGCTCGTGACCCGCTTCTGGTACATCCGCCCGGTCGATCCGCGCACGATCCTCTTCACGGGGCTCACGCGCGACGGCACCTTTCTCATTGAGAACGGCCGCGTGACGCGTCCGGTGAAGAACCTCCGCTACAACGAAAGTCCGATCTTCATGCTCAACAACGTCATGGCGATGGGCCGCCCCGAGCGCGTGAGCGCCTCGGAGGCTGGCGGCCCGGGCCAGGCGATCTCCGTCCCGCCCCTCAAGGTTCGGGACTTCACGTTCACCAGCACGAGTGACGCCATCTGATATGACGGACCGCCGCGATTTCCTCCGGACCACCGGAGCCGCGGCCGCTGCGATCGCCTTCGCGAGCACGCCCAGACGCGCAGGCGCCGCCCCGGCCTTGGATCACCTCGACCGCTTTCAGTCCGGCGCGTCGAAGGAGCTCCTGCTCGACGCCATCAATGCCGCCAAGATGGCGGGGGCTTCGTACGCTGATGCCCGTATCGCCCGCATCCGACAGAACTTCGTCGTCACCCGCGAGCAGCAGATCGTGAACGTCGTGGACACCGACACCCTCGGGTGTGGGGTCCGCGCCCTCGTCGACGGCTGCTGGGGTTTTGCCGCCACGCGCGACCTCACGCGCGACGCAGTCACCACCGCGGCACGCGAGGCCGTCGCGATTGCCAAGGCCAACCGCATCGCGCGTGATCGCTCCGTGGAGCTCGCGCCGGTGCAGGCCTACCCGAATGCCAACTACAAGTCGGCGTACACGACCGACCCCTTCGACGTCCCGCTCGAGCAGAAGGTCGATCTCCTCCTCCGCGCCAACGCCGAGGCGATGAAGGTCCCGAACGTGAAGTTCGTGAACTCCATTCTCTTCTTCGTGAAGCAGGAAAAGCAGTTCGCCTCCACCGAGGGCTCGGTGATCGACCAGACCCTCATCCGCAGCTGGCCGCTCTTCGCCGCCACCGCGGTGAAGCCGGACTTCTCCGACTTCCAGACGCGACAGGGGGCCGAGGCCGCACCGATGGGACGCGGCTTCGAGTACGTCCTCCAGTGCGATCTGGTGGGCAACGCCAAGAAGTGGGGAGAGCAGGCAGCGGAGAAGCTCACTGCCAAGCCCATTGAGGTCGGCAAGTACGATCTCGTGCTCGCGCCCTCCAACATGTGGCTCACGATCCACGAGTCGATCGGGCATCCGACCGAACTCGACCGCGCCATGGGCTACGAGGCCAACTACGCCGGCACGAGCTTCATCGCGCCGCCGGAAGATCACCTCGGCAAGCTCAAGTACGGCCCGAGCCTGATGAACATCCAGGGCGACCGTTCGCAGGAAGGAGCGCTCTCCACCATCGGGTGGGACGATGACGGCGAGAAGCCCGACGACTTCCTGATCGTGAAGGACGGCGTCTTCAACGACTATCAGACCACGCGGGAGCAGGCAGGGTGGCTCCGCGACTGGTATGGCCGTCAGGGACGTCCTGTGCGCTCGCACGGGTGCTCCTACGCGGACTCGTGGGGCAGTGTGGCCTTCCAGCGCATGCCCAACGTCTCGCTGCTGCCGGGGACTGACAACAAGTCGATGGACGATCTCATTGCCGGCGTCGACCGCGGCATCGCCATCATCGGCGACGGTTCGTTCTCGATCGACCAGCAGCGTTACAACGCCCAGTTCGGTGGCCAGGTCTTCTACGAGATCCGAGGCGGGAAGCTCAACGGCATGCTCAAGGATGTCGCTTACCAGATTCGCACGCCGGACTTCTGGAACTCCATGGACGCCATCGGCGGCCGGGCGAGCTACGAGCTCGGCGGATCGTTCTTCGACGGCAAGGGGCAGCCGGGACAGGTCAACGCGGTGAGTCACGGCTCCCCGCCGGCCCGCTTCCGTCAGGTCAACGTGATCAACACCGGGAGGCAGGGATGAGCGCCCCCAAGCGACTCCGTGATGGGATTCCCGCGGGAGCGATCCTCTCGCGCGCCGATGCCCAAGCCATTGCCGAACGGGCGATGAAGTTCTCCAAGGCCGAGGCCGTCGACGTGAACCTCGGCTCCAACGTCAGCACCAACGTGCGCTTTGCCGACAACCAGATGAGCACGGCGGGCTCGCTGACCGATGTGGGCTTCGCGGTGCAGAGTTGGTATGGCACCAAGCACGCCGTGGTCACCACCAACGATCTCTCCGAGGCCTCGCTCAAGCGCGCCGTGGAGCAGTCGGAGGTGTTGGCGCGTCTCGCCCCGGACGATCCGGATGCGATGCCGCTGCTCGAGCCGCAGACGTACGAGACCGTGGATGCCTACGTGGATGCGACCGCGGCCGTCGGGGCCGCCGAGCGCGCGCGGGTGGCGATGACCGCGCTGGGGCCGACGCGGCGCTCGGGCGACTTGAAGGCGGCGGGTTTTCTCGTGATGGGCGGGGGCGCGTCCGCGCTCGCCAACAGCAAGGGGCTGTTCGCGTATCACCGCAGCACCAACGTGAACTACACCCTGACCGTGCGGACCACCGATGGCACGGGCTCCGGGTGGGCGGCGGCCGATCATCCCGATTGGCGACAGCTCGATTTTGAGAAAGTCTCGGCGCGCGCGATCGACAAAGCGCGGGCCTCGCGCGCGCCGCAAGCGGTGGAACCGGGTCGCTACACCGTGATCTTTGAGCCGCAGGCGGTAGGGGATCTGGTGCAGCTGATTGCGGGATACGCCGATGCGCGTCTTGCAGATGAAGGGCGCTCCCCCTTCTCAAAGCAGGGCGGCGGTAACAAGTTAGGGGAGAAGATTGTCGATACGCGCGTGACGCTCTTCTCGGACCCGCGCGATGCGCAGGTGCTCGCGCAGCCGTTCGATGGTGAGGGGATGCCGCTCGCCCGGCAGACGTGGATCGAGAATGGCGAGTTGAAGACGTTGCAGACGTCGCGCTTCTGGGCGAAGAAGCAGAATCGCACGGCGACGGGCGGGGCGACGTCGTTGAAGATGCAGGGTGGTTCGGCGTCCATTGAGGACATGATCAAGAGCACCGAACGCGGCATTTTGGTGACCCGTCTTTGGTATTTGCGCGAAGTCGATCCACGCACGATTCTTTATACGGGCTTGACACGCGACGGAACTTTCCTTATCGAACAGGGAAGAATTTCTCGCGCAATTAAAAATCTGCGGTTCAACGAGTCACCGCTGTTCATGTTGAACAATCTCGAGATGCTCGGGATTTCAGAGCGGATTGCAGGGACAGAAGCTGGTGGAGCAGTCGTGATGCCGGCCATCAAGGTTCGAGATTTTAACTTCACCAGCCTGTCCGAGGCTGTCTGATTTCTGCTCCGGGTTCAACGGAGCGCACGAAATGCGGGGGTGGAAACATCTCCGCATGACCCACCGATCCACCGGGGGATCGGCCGGGAAGTCTCACTCCTTTTCAGGAGATAGTACAATGGCTGCCAAGAAGAAGAAGGTCGCGAAGAAGGCGACCAAGAAGAAGGCCGCGAAGAAGAAGTAAGCGGTCCAGCTTTACACACGAGGGGATCGGCGCTTGCGCCGGTCCCCTCGTGGCGTATCTGGGATGAGGGATGGAGGATGGAGGACGAAAGATGTCGGGATTCGAATGTGGCGATGCAAAAAAAATGGCGGCCCGCACGGGCCGCCCCCTTCATCTTCCATCCTTCATCCGCAGTTGAGCAGTTCCGCTTACGCCGCCCGATGGCTCCCGCTCGTCATCGTCGTCTCCGGCTCATCCGGCGGTCCCCACACATAGGCGGAGAACCGCGGCGTCGCTTCATCGCGACTGCCACGGGAGATGACGATTCCAACGGGTTCCTGCTCGAGCTCCACCTGTGCCTGCATCGCTCTATCCACCATATGTCGGCCCTCACCGGACCCAAGAGACCTTCGAACGACCACTTCCGTGTGGCCGCCCTTCATATGATAGACTACGCACGAGCAGTGCCAGTTTCGAACATAGCTCATCGCGTTGATGCGTATAGACTTAGCGTGTGAAGTCCGGATGGCAAAAACACCCCGTGTCGCAGGGGGACACATCCCCGCTCCGTCAAAGCGTGTCGTTTCGTTACGCGAGGAGCTTCTTGGCCACGAACGTCTGCGATGCGCCCGGCTCCGGCACCATCTTGATCTCCCAGCCCCGGTAGCTCGTCCGCAGCTCATCTTCCGTCAGCACCGCCTGGCCCGCGACCAGCGTCTCAATCAGGTGCACGCCGCCATCGGACGTCGCCTGCTGCAGCAGCGCGATCACCTGCGCGCGCTCGAACGGGGAGAGTCCCGCGAACGCCGCCGGCGTGCACACCACCGCGGCCAACGGGCCATCGGGCGTGTAGCTCACCAAGTCCGCCACGAAGCCGCGCAGCTTCTCCGTGAGTCCCGACTCGTGCGCCGCCCGCAGCACACGGTTCACCACCGCGACCTCGGATTCGACCGCCGTCACCTCGCAGCCATTCGCCGCCAGGTACAGCGCCGAGCCTTCCACGCGTGGGCCCGCCACCAACACCGAGGACGCGGACATCCCGTACTTGATCGCCTGAGCGAGCGGCGTGTCCGGCCGCAGCCCCCAGTGTTCGGGACGGCGCAGTTCATCGGCATTCTTCAGGCGGCGCCGACGCCACGTCTCGTAGCTCGGCAGTCGCAACCGCTTCGCGATGATGCGGTCCACTTCGTCCGCGAGCATGACCTCGCGCATCCCCAACTGGAACCCTTCATCGAGCGCCCGCGCCGCCTCGGCGGCGATGTTGTGCAGGAACACCGTCGACACGGAGTTCTTGTAGTCCTCGATCTCGCGCTCCACATACACCTGGTATTCGGCGCGGAGAGAACGGGGGGACTGGCGAGGTGCCATCACGCGGGCTCGATGTGCACGACAACGTCCGCCGTTCCGCCAAGGGCAGTCCGCACCGACGCCTCCACGGCGTCCGCCACGGCGTGCCCCTCCGCCACGGTCGACGAACCCGACACCGTGATCGTGACCTCGGCGAAGATCAGACCCGACGAATTTGTGCGCGACCGCACATTCGGCGCCGCCGCCACCCCGTCCACGGCGCAGGCCGCGGCGCGAATGCGCTCGGCGTCCGCCCCGCGCTCGTCCACCAGGACCGGCACCGTCACCCGGAGAATCTTCCATCCGCTCCACGCGATGACCAGCGCCACCACGATCGCCAGCACCGGATCCGCCCACGGGAGCTGAAGCCGCGCGCTCATCAACGAGGCGATGGCCAAGCCGGTCACGAACAGATCGCCCATCGTGTGCGAGGCGTCCGCGAGCAGCAGGGGGCTGTTCAACTCGCGGGCGCGCCGCCGCTCGTACGCGACCACGACCACGTTCACGAGGCCGGTCGCCGACAGGAGAATCAACTCCTCGTTCGTATGCGGGACGACCGGCGGCGGATCGATCAAGCGCGCTACGCCCCCCCGGATCAGCTCAAAGCACGAGATCGAGAGGAACCCCACGATCGCCAGCGCCCCCATCGTCTCGAACTTATCGTGGCCATAGGGATGATCCTCGTCCGGCCCGCGCGCCGCGAGTGCCACGACGACGATCGCCAACACATTATTCATCGCGTCGAGGAAGCTCTCGAGCGTCGCGCCGAGCACCGTCAGGTTCCCCGTGCGCATCGCGACCACGATCTTGACGCCCACCACCACCGCATTGAGGACGAGGATGATGGCCAGCGTGCGCTGGATGCTCGCGGTGCGAGAAGCGGTCGGCAACATGCCTGAAGTCTCGCCGGATGCCTGAGCTACCGGAAGTCGAGTCCGCGGTCCGTCGGTTGCGACGGGCGTTGCGCGGACGGGTGATCGTGCAGCTCCGAGCACATCACCCGTCCCAGCGCCGCCGGCTCTTGGCGGGCGACATTCAGCGTACGGAGGGACAGCGCGTCGTGCTGGTGGAGCGGCGCGGGAAGCATCAACTCGTGCATCTCGCCGATGGCGCGACCCTGTTGATCCACTTTCGCATGAACGGCGACTGGGTGTTCGATCGGCGTGATCGGGCGCTGCCGCCCCATGCGCGCGTCACCTTCGATCTCGATGACGGCCGTCGCGCCGTGCTCGTCGATTCGCGCGCGCTCTGTACCGTCACGTGGCATGCCCCCGACGCGCCTCCAACGCTCCGCCTCGGCCCCGAACCCGAGGACCCAGCACTCACCCCTCCACTGTTGCGCGAACGCTTCTCGGGCAAACGTGGGCCCATCAAGACCGTGTTGCTCGATCAGGCGGTGGTCGCCGGCGTCGGCAACATCTACGCCGCTGAGGCCTGCTGGCATGCGCGCGTCTCGCCGCGCGCCGCCGCGTCATCACTCACGCTCGCGCGCGTCGAACGGGTGCTCGAAGGCATGCGACGCGCACTCGCGGACGGGCATCTCAACGCCGGGCGCTATCACCGCGGGGAGCGGCAGATCCCCTTCCGCGTCTATGATCGCGAAGGCGAACCCTGCACGCGCTGCGACTCGCGAATCCGCCGCATCACCCAGGCGGGGCGATCCACGTACTTCTGCGGGCGGTGTCAGGCGCGGTGAGTCAGTCCCCCGCTTCAAGCAACGCCCCCTTCAGGTACCCCGTCTCCGGAATCGTCAACACTTCAGGATGATCCGCCGGCTGCCCCACGAGCGCCCGCACGATGATCCGCCGCCCCGAATGCGATGCCGCCTCGCGCAACATGGCGAAGAAGTCCGCCTTCGAGAGGTGATATGAGCAGCTCGCGGTGTACAGCATACCTCCCGGGGCCAACATCTTCATCGCCCGCAGGTTGATCTCGCGGTAGCCGCGGATCGCGCCGGTGATCGAGGCCCGGTTCTTCGCGAACGCCGGTGGATCGAGCACGATGGTGTCGTACCGGCGCCCCGCCTTCTCCTCGTCACGGACCAGATCAAATGCGTCCGCTTCGACCGGCTCGATGTTCGTGAGCCCGTTCAGCGCCGCATTCTCGCGGACGCGCGCGAGTGCCGAGGCCGACGAATCGACCGCACGCACCGAGTCCGCACGTTTCGCGAGATGCAGCGCGAACGAGCCATGATAGCTGAAGACGTCCAAGGCTCGCCCGCGTGCCACCGATCCCACCAAGACCCGCGCCTCGCGCTGGTCAAGAAAGGCACCAGTTTTCTGTCCGCTGTGCGGGGCCGCGAGGTAGCGCACCCCATGCTCACGCACCTCGACCGTCTCCGGCACCGTCCCCATCAGCGGTTCGACGCCGCGCGTCAATCCTTCACGCGTCCGCACCGAGGCGTCATTGCGCGCCAGAATGCCCTCGGCGCCGGTGAGCTTCGCGAGTGCCGCGACGATCTCGCCGCGAAAGGCCTCGAGTCCCGCCGAGAGGAGCTGCACCACCAACCAGCGATCGTAGCGGTCCACCACGAGCGAGGGGAGGCCGTCCCCTTCGCCATGCACGAGGCGGCACGCGTTCGTCTCCGCCGCGAGCACCCCCGCGCGGCGCGCGATGGCGATGCCCAGCTGCGCTTCCCACCACGCCGCGTCGAGCGAGACATCGCGCTCCTTGGAGACGAAGCGAAGGGAGATCTCCGACTTCGGGCTCCACAGCGCGGTCCCCAGCGGACGTCCCGCCTGATCGGTCACCGTCACGGCGCCGGCCGGCGCATCGGGCGGCGTCACCACATCCGACTTGAAGATCCACGGATGTCCATCCTGGTACCGCACCGCCCCACGGGAGGAGATCACAGCGATGGCGGCGTCCTGCGTGCGCTTGGTCATCCCGGCAATCTATTGGCCCCCGCCCGACTCGGCCCCAGCCGGCGGTGGACACGGCGCCAACGGCGTCGCATCTTCGAGGCTATGCGCCCTCGGCCTGATCGTCCTCGCAGCGTCCGCGCGGTCCGCGGCGCCACCACCGTGCTCGACGACAATCCCGCCCTGATCCGCGAGGCCGTCACCGAGCTGCTCGAAGCCGTCCTCGACGATAACGATCTCGCGCCGAACGACATCATCTCGGCGATCTTCACCACGACCCCTGATCTCGTCAGCGAGTTCCCGGCGCATGCCGCGCGCCTGTACGGGTGGACCGACATCCCGCTCATCTGCGCGCAGGAACTCCCCGTCCCTGGGGCACTGCCGCGGTGCATCCGCGTGATGGTGCATTGTGAGACGCGGCGCGCCCGCGGTGAGATCCGGCACGTGTACCTGCGTGATGCGGTGCTCCTCCGCGCCGATCTCCTCGCGGACTGACGCTGAGCCGCTCATCGCCGCGCCGCTCCTCGGCGCGCCGCTTACCGGTTCTTGGTCGAGTCGTCCGGCACGGAGACGCCGCGCATCGCGCTATCGAGGGCCGCGCCGGCCGTCTGCGCGGCCTTGCGCCGCCGCTCTAACGAATCCTGCCGCGCGGCCGCCCGCACGAACTCGATCGCCTTCAGATGCTCGGCATAGGTGTTGCGAAACTCGTGGTGCCCGTCGGGGTGCGCGACGAAGAACTTGTAGGGCACCGCGGCCGGATACAGCGCCGCCTTCAGGCTCGCGGCGCCGGGGGCGCCGATCGGTCCCGGTGGGAGGCCGACGCGTCGATACGTGTTGTACGGCGACTGCACATTCAAGTCGCGATACAGCACCCGCCCCGGGCGCCGTCGCTTCAACGCGTATTGAATGGTCGGATCGGCCTGAAGCGCCATGCCGATGCGCAGGCGATTGTGATACACCGACGAGATGATGGGGCGCTCCTCTCCCTTGCGCACTTCCTTTTCGATGATCGACGCCAGCGTCACCACCTGGTGTCGCGTCATCTGGCGTTCGGCGGCGCGCGCGTCCCACTCGTCGAGCCAGACCTCTTCGAATCGGCCCACCATGACCGCGATCGCCTGGCGCGCACTCATCTCATGCGGGAAGTCGTAGGTCTGCGGAAAGAGGTAGCCCTCGAGATCGCTCACGTTGCGCGGCACGCCGAGCCGATTCATCACGGCCGTGTCACGCACCGCCGCGAGCACGCTGTCCTCCGGGACCTCAAGACTGTCGGCCAACGTCGGGACGAGATCCCAGAGATTCCACCCTTCGGGGATCACGAACCGATGCACGAGCTCCTTGCCGGACTCGAGGGCGCTGAGGATATCGTCCCACGAGGTGCCCTTGGCGAACCGATACGTCCCGTAGCGGATCGTCCGGTCCCGTTCCTTCCACGCCGCGTAGAATCCAAAGAGGCGCGGTGCCCGGATGATGCCATGGACCGCGAGTGACTCGGCGGCAGCGCGGAAGGTCGCGCCGCGCGGGATCAACACCATCACTTTGGTGTCATCGTCGGTCGCACACGAGGTGGTCAACCCGAGGGCGAGGGCGAGGACCAGCAGGAGGGGGCGGATCCTAGGCATCCGTCGTGTCCTCGCCGCGCGCATCGGATACCGGTCCGGCGTTCAGCGCGCGCTCGGCGGCGAGCTCCATCGACCGCAACGCATGCTGAAGCAGCACGGTCGCCGCGAGCGCATCGACATCGCCCTTTCGCCCACGCGTTGAGCCCTCCATCTCCTGCACCGCGCGCAACGCTGCGGCCGTGCTGAAGCGTTCATCGACCATCTCGGCCGGCAGTCCGGTGCGCGTCGAGAGCTCGTGCGCGAGCCGCCGTGCTTCCGTGGCCCGCGGGGTATCGTCGCCCTGCTGATCGAGCGGGAGCCCCACCACAATGCCCTCGGCCTCCAACTCCCGTACGCGCGCCAACAGCGCGGTGAGTGGCGGCCGCTTCCCCGGCCGACGCTCCACATGGCCGGCCGGCGACGCGATCATCCCGTGCGGATCCGAGACGGCGAGTCCGATGCGCCGATCTCCAAGGTCGATCGCCACCCAGCGACGTTGCCACGGGGCGCTCATCCGCCTTCCGCCATGCGCGTGAAGAACTCCTCGTTGGTCGCCGTCACCGCCAGCTTCCGCAACAGGAAGATCGTCGCATCCTCGGGGGCCATGTCACCCAGGAAGTGGCGCAGGAGGTAAACGCGATTGCGCTCCTTCTCATTGAGCAGGAGCTCTTCCTTGCGCGTCCCCGACTTGTTGATCTCAATGGCCGGGTAGATGCGACGATTCGCGATGTCGCGGTCGAGTACGATCTCGGAGTTCCCCGTCCCCTTGAACTCCTCGAAGATCACTTCGTCCATGCGCGAGCCGGTGCTCACGAGCGCCGTGGCCACAATCGTCAGCGAGCCACCGCCATCGATGCGCCGCGCGGCGCCGAAGAAGCGCTTGGGCTTCTCCATCGCCTTCGCATCGACGCCGCCAGAGAGGATCTTCCCCGACATCGGGATCACCGTATTGTGCGCCCGCGCGAGGCGGGTGATCGAGTCGAGCAGGATGACAACGTCCTTTTTCCCTTCGACCATCCGCTTCGCCTTCTCGAGGACCATCTCGGCGACCTGCACGTGGCGTTTCGCCGGCTCGTCGAAGGTCGACGCGATGATCTCCGCCGAGGGTACCGACGCGATGAAGTCGGTGACCTCTTCGGGGCGCTCGTCGATCAGCAACACCATCAGCTTGATCTCCGGGTGATTCTCGGCGATCGCATTCGCCATGCGCTGCAGCAGCAGCGTTTTTCCCGCCCGTGGCGGCGCGACGATCAACCCCCGCTGTCCTTTCCCGAGCGGCGCAATGAGATCGGCCACGCGCATGGAGAGGCCGCCGGACGCGGACTCGAGTCGGATGCGCTCGTCCGGATAGCGTGGGGTGAGCGCGTCGAACGGGATCCGTCCGGCGATGGCCTCCGGGGGGCCGCCATTCACTTCCTCCACCTGCAAGAGCGAGAGGAACTTCTCCCAGTGCTTCGGGGGTCGCACCCGCCCACGAATGGTGTCGCCGGTCTTGATGCCGAAGCGTCGCACCTGCGTGGGTGAGACGTACACGTCGTCGGGTCCCGCGAGGTAGGAGAGGTCGGGACTCCGGAGGAACCCATTCCCCTCGCTCATCAATTCCAGTGTCCCGTCGGCGTACAGGACGTCACCGCGGGCGAGCAGCGCACGCTCGATGCGCAGGCTCAGCTCCGGTGCGAGCATGGCGCGCGGGTTCTCGATCGGCAACGTGTCGGCGAGGGCGTACAACTCGGCCACGGGCATGCGGCGGAGGGAGGCGATATCCACGCGAAGAGGAGCGGGTGGGGG
>ENA-ORBV01013037-ORBV01013037.1-microbial-mat-metagenome-genome-assembly--contig:-NODE-13037-length-12692-cov-5.321918_pt1 | contig 12692 bp, 7 predicted proteins | sample MGYA00237777_ERZ505514 | MGnify/ENA primary metagenome ERZ505514 (study PRJEB26160, sample SAMN06269048) | microbial mat metagenome | isolation source: Oligotrophic lake microbial mat | place...
TTTCAAGCAGAAGACGGCATACGAGATTCGCCTTAGTCTCGTGGGCTCGGAGATGTGTATAAGAGACAGGTTCTACTCGGCCGAGGACGCCGACAGCCTGCTCGCGCATGGCAAACCCGAGCACGCCGAGGGCGCGTTCTACGTCTGGACGAAAGCTGAGACCGTCGCGGCGCTCGGCGAAGCAGACGCGGAAATCTTCAACCGCTTCTACGGCGTCGAGCCCGATGGTAACTCGCCCGCGGGCAGCGATCCGCACGAGGAGTTCAAGGGCAAGAACATCCTCATCCAGCGCCTTTCGCTCGCCGGCGCGGCGAAGCACTTCAGCAAGACCGAGGACGAAATCGCCGCGTCGCTCGCTGCTTCGAGAAAGAAACTCTTCGATCTCCGCGCGAAGCGTCCGCGCCCGCATCTCGACGACAAAATCATCACCGCGTGGAACGGCTTGATGATCTCCGCCTTCGCCCGCGGCGCGCAGGTGCTCGACGAGCCCGCGTATCTCGCTTCCGCGCAGAAAGCCGCGACCTTCATTCGCGAGAAGCTGTGGAAAAACGGTGCGCTGCTCCGCAACTACCGGCAGGGCGCCAGCGAAGTCGGCGGCTTTGTCGAAGACTACGCCATGCTTATCCAGGGGCTGCTCGATCTTTACGAGGCCGACTTCGATGTCGCGTGGTTGCAGTGGGCGGTGGAGTTGCAAACCAAGCAGGACGCGCTCTTCGCCGACCCCGAGCACGGCGGCTACTACAGCGTCACGAAGGACGCGCCGAACATCCTCCTGCGCATGAAAGAGGACTACGACGGCGCCGAGCCGTCGCCGAATTCCGTCGCCGCGCTCAACCTCCTGCGTCTCGCGCAGATCACCGACCGGCCCGCGTATCGCGACTTCGCCGTGAAGACGATCGCCGCATTCGCCGATCGCCTCGCCACCGCTCCGCAGACCATGCCGCAAATGCTTGTCGCGCTCGACTCTTCACTCGCCAAGCCGCGCCAGATCGTCATCGCCGGCCTGCGCGATTCCGCCGCGACCCGGGCGTTGCTCCGCGAGGTGCAGGCGCGTTTCATCCCGGATAAACTCCTGCTCCTCGCCGATGGCGGCGCGGGCCAAAAGTGGCTCGGCGAGCGGCTGGAGTTCCTCCGCACCGTCGGCCCGATCGATGGCCAGCCCGCGGCGTATGTCTGCGAGGATTTCGTCTGCCAGTTGCCCACGAGCGACGTGGAGAAGCTGCGGGAGCTGCTGAAGAAGTAAGATCCTCGCTCTCGGTCAGCGCGTGGAAAAAGAACTCAGCGTGTCATCCTGAGCGAAGCGCCCGGTGGGCCAGCGGGCGGGCGCGGAGTCGAAGGATCTCTGATCGCTGCCTTTCTTCTGCCGCGTCCTTTCGGGAACGATGGCGCTTCTTCCGCCGCGCGGGTGAGGCAAGGCAGAGATCAGAGGTCCTTCGCAAGCTCAGGATGACGGGGTTGGATTTTCCACCCACTCCTTTCCCTCTACCGCACCCGCAACACCCCGGACGCGCCCGGCCCGATCTCCTTCCCGTGCTTTACGTGTGGCCAGAATTCATCCCACGCAAACGGCCGGCTGAACTCGCCGTGATGGCACTTCTGGCAATCGCCCGCGCCGATCGGGCGGAAGCGCGTCGTGATTTCCCCGCCCGCGAGCCGCTCGGCCACATGCTGGCTGCCCGGCCCGTGACAACTCTCGCAGCCCACATCGACCAGCTTCGCGCCCGCCAGCTCCCGGCGATACCCCGACGGTTTCCCAAAGCCCACCGTGTGACACGGCAGACAGTTCGGGTCCGCATCCGCCTTCGTCTCGAGCAGCGTGTGAAAAGCGCGCGCGTGCCCCGATTTCGCCCACGCCTGCATGGCTTGCGGATGACAGCTCGTGCAGCTCTGCGTCCCGGCAAACGTGCTCCGCGCCTGCACGCCGGGCACCATGTCTTCCTGCAACGTCGCCGGGTCATCGATCGCCAGCTTCGTCCGGCGCACCTCATCGCGATACTGCGTGGCCAGCGCGGCGATTGTCGCATCCTGCGGGATCTGGTCGCTGACCAGCACCACCTCGCCGCGGATCATCTCCTGGCGATGGGGCGCGACGAGCTTCGTCTCCAGCACGCCGACCGCGCGCGATTCATTCGTCGTCGCGAGGATCAGCGCGCGGTTTTCTTTCACGATCTGCTGCGAAGGCTGCCGCACCTTGCCGCCGAGGATCACATCGATCTCGTAAAACTGCTTGGCCAGCGCGCTCATCCCGGCCTCATCGGTAAAGGCCAGCAGCACGATGAAATCCGCCTGATCCTTGAGCCGCGGCAGCACCTTGCCGAGCGTCACTTCCGGCGCCTCGATCGCGAGCCCTTCGCCGAGCGTCTCGCCAATGCCGCGCGCGTCCATCACGCCGACGAGCGCGATGCGCCAGCCCTGCCGCACGATGATCCGGTGCGTGTCAAAAATCGGTGCACCGCTCGCGCGATCGAGCAGGTTGGCGCTGAGCATCGGCACCGGCGCCTTCGCCTTCAGCCCGCGCAATTCCTCCGCGCTGAGCGCCGCCTCGCGATGCCCCACATTCAGCGCTTCGTAGCCGAGCCGGGCAAAGGCTTGCTGGATGTAGCCGTACTGGATGCGTTCGTAATCCGCGGTCCCGGCCAGCGCATCGCCCACATCCACGCGGACCTGATCCCCGGTCGCCGGGCCGAAGAACGTCGCGATCCGCGTGAGCCCGCCGAGCTGCCCGGTGAAGCAGCCGCATGGCACCAGCCGCCCGCGCACATCGCCGGTGAAAAGAAAACTCACGGTCTGTGGTTTAGGCGCCGCCGGCTTGCCGCATCCGCCGAGCCCGAGCGCGCCCGCGAGCACCACGAGCCCGAGAACCAGCGCCATCCACGCCCTGCGAGGCGGGGCATTTCTCGGGGGTAAAGCGGCAGCGGAGTCGGGGCTCACAACGCCGCGAGTGTGGTCAGGTCCCGCGCCATCCCACCACAGCAAAGACCGGGGCGTGGTGGAAAAGGAACGCCGGAAACGGAGTTTCAACCGCACAAGTGCGTGCCCAAGCCCTCAGCTTCGGCACGAGAGGAAACGCCGTTTGCGTTCTGCGAAGCGATCGGATTTCGGCTTGCCGTTGGGGGCGCCTCCTTGCCACGCTCGTCAGGCGTGATGCCGGTCTTCTCGCTTCCTCGTCCCCTCTCTTTTATCGCCTACTTCACGTTAGGCCACTAGCCCATGCCAACGATCTTCATCTCTCACCGGAGTGACGACATAGCTACTGCAATCGCGTTCAAGGAGCTGCTAAGTCGGGGCCTCTTCTGATTTGGAGGTTTTTCTCAGCTCGGACCGGGATTCCATCCCAGCGGGAACCAACTGGCTGCACGAGATTGAGTGGGCATTGTCCACCCACACGCACTTCGTTGCGCTAATTATACCAACTTCAGGAAACAATCAGACGCTCCCGCAGCCCGGAGGGCTGAAAGGAAATTAGCCCCGGGTGAAACCCGGGGATATTGAGAGAAACCGGAGGCACCCCGGAGGCGGTGCGGGAAGGTGCATGGCTGGCTGCTTCCGGCACACCCTCCGGGGTGCATCGGATGGTGGTCCGAAACTCCGGGTTTCACCCGGAGCTAATTTCCTTCAGCCCTCCGGGCTGGGCAGGTGTCTGATCATTTCACCAATTTGGTATTACTCAAGCTCAGGACTCCAGACTTCCGTGGATCTGCTACGAGGTGGGCTATGCCCGAGGCCGAGGTTTACTCCCCAAGATTTTCGTATTCGGTGGCATAGAGCCGAGGAATCTCAGTTTTCCGATTGCAGGTATCCATCTCGTCGGCACCTGGGACACAAACAGATGGACTTCCGAGCTTTTAGCTATGGGTGTATCGGACATGACATCCAAGGAGTCTGAGTTTGCGGCCCTGTTCAAACAATGAAGTGTCATCTTCGCGCCCCCCGCCGCTAGTACAGCAGCGCGTACGTGAACACGTTCACGTTCACGAGCACCGCTTCCACGATCATGTTGCCGCCGCAGCAGCAGCAGCCTTTGGCGTTCGAGACGTCGTTCAGGCCGTCCTTGGAATAGACCATGACCAGCCGCCCGTTCACTTCCATGCCTTCGATCGCGGCGGGCGCACCTTTTTTGTCGGTGAGCCGGGTGATCTGATTCACGGTCGAGAAAACCGGGTGCGACATCGGCAGCTTGACCATCTTGTATTCGGGAAAGACGAGCTTCAGCTCGCGGCGCAGCGCGGTGTCCCATTTCGGATCGGAGCAGCCGGGGCTGGAGAGGAGGAAGCCGCCATTGAGCACGTAGCGCCGCAGGTTTTCGCGCTCCTTTTTCGTGAGGGTGAAGTCTTCCTCGCCCGACCACACGCAGAACGGGAAGTTGAAGAAGGTGTCGGCGTCGAGCCGGACGGGGATGAAGTTTTTGCCGACGTTGAGATTGGTCTGGCTGGCGATGTCGCCGAGGAATTTATCGGCGAAGCAGATGGAACTCTTGCCGCCGGCATAAACGAGATTGCCGCACTGGAGTTTGGTCAGGTCGGCATTGGGTGCCTCGGCGGCTTTGACGACCGCAGCTTCCATTTCCTTCTGCTTCTTTTCCGCGGTGCCTCCGGCGCCAGCGCCGCGCGCCAGGGGCAGCGGGAGGGTCAGTGTGGCGGCGAGCGCGGCGATCGTGAGGAGATGGGAAACGCGGGAGATCATGGATTGGTCGGCGGGGTCTTCTTCAAGTCCTTAGTCAGCGCCTTGAAGTATTTCTCCACGAGATCGCTGTACTGCTCGAGCGAGGTCTCGCCCTGCACGGCTTCGGATTCGCGGTTCACGGCGTTCACGCCTTTGACCACGTCGGCCTTGTCGAGCGCGACCTCGGGGTTGGCGCCGTCGGGCGTGGCTTTGTTGCGGCCATTGCCGCTGACGTCGGCCTTGTCGCTCTCGCTGATGTTCGGCTCGTTGCCCATCACGTTCGGGTTCGGTCCGGTGGTCACGGCATAACCATCGCTGCCGCCATTGCCCTGGCCGTTGAAGCCGGGCTTCGAGCCGCTGCCAAACTTCCGTGTCTGCATCATCTGTTTGAAGTTCGAGCCTGGCGCCATCGAGCGCTGGATGCTCAGGTATTGGTCGAGCTCGTTGCCCATCTCGCCTTCCTTGCCGTTGCATTGGGAAAAGAGCTTCTCCATTTCGCTGCGGAGGTTTTCGGCGAGTTGCGCGCCCTTGTCGCCTTGCCCGGCGAGCATCTCGCGCGTGCTTTGATTGGCGAGCGTCTGGAGCTTGCGGTCGCCCATCTGCCGGGCGAGTTCCTGCGCGCTTTCGCCGGCCTTGGGGAACTTCTCCTGCGCCGCCTTGCCGTCCTCCCAGAGCTTCTGCTCCACGGCGTCGAGCTGGTCGCCGATGCGCTTCTGCTGCGCGGCGAGATCCTTCAGCGCGAGCTGATCTTCACGGGTCAGCGGCGTCGCGCGGTCGTAAGCCTTGGCTTGTTTCGCGAGTTCTTCCTGCGCGGCGTAGAGCTCCTTGAAGCGGTTGATGTCCTTGATGATCTCGTGCATCAGGCTCAGGTCTTCGAGCGGTCTGGTCACTTCCTCCTGCGTCGATTTTTCGGTCGCGCCGAGGCGGGCGAGCTGCTCGTCGGCGGCCTTCTTGAAATCGTCGAGCATCTTCTGGCTCGGCGGCGTTTGTCCGGCGGGCGAAGGCTGGCTGCTGGGTGATTGGCTGTCCTTTGCCTGGCCGGATTGCTCGGCGAGCTTTTGCAGCGCCTCTTCGTTGGCCTTGGTCGAGTCGCGAATCTCCTGCGCCTTCTCCGCGAGCGTCTCCTTCAGCTCTCCCTCGATGTCGTAGAGCGGCTGGTCGCGGACGAAGTTCTCCATCTTGTCGGCGAGCTGATTGAGCTTCGCGTCGAGCGCCTTCTGCTGGGCGAGCAGGTCGTCCATCTTCTTCTGCGCGGCGGCTTTCTCCGCGTCGGTCTGCGCCTTGGCGAGCTGCTCTTTCAGCGCGGCGATTTCCTAGCTCAGCTTTTTCTGCTGCTCCACGAGGTCGTGCAGGTCGCGGACGAGCGTCGAGTATTTCGCCTCGATGTCCGAGAGGTCGGTGCGCTCGCGGAGGAAGGCGTTGTATTCCTCGGTGCTGATGACGGTAAGCGTCACAGTCTTGCTCCGCGTGAGGTGCGGCTCGGGCGCGGTGTCGATGGCCTCGGCGAAGATCGCGATGGTGTCGCCGGAGACGAGGCCCATTTCGTGGAAGTTGAACGTGAGTCCTTCGCGGGCGTGCGTGGCGTTGCGCTCGGGCGTGACCACGCGCGGTTCGCCGAACTTGCCATTGTGCCCGACGTGAATGCGCAGCGTCTTCACGCCGTAGTCGTCGCTCGCTTCGACGACCGGCGCGGCCTTGAAGTCCATGGCGACAAAGGTGTCGCTGCTCGGATTCGTGACTTGCACCTCGGGCGGCAGGTCGTGGGTGACGGTGAGCGCGCATTCCCAAGTCTCCGCGGAAGCGTAGCCGTCGGCGTCGAGCAGCGAGAACTTGAGCTGCGCCGGCTCCTTCGCCACGAAGCTGCCGGCGACTTCCTTCTCCGTGGTGGGCTGGAGCTTGAGTTGCTTGACGGCGCTGGTCGCGTTGATCAAGACGTTGCCGCTGGCCAGTGGGCGATTGGAGGCGAGGCGGAATTCGATGGTGCTGCCTTGCAGCGCCTTGACGCCCTTGAAGTTGAACGGCCGCTCGTCCGGCGCGAGGCCGGTGTACGCGGGCGGCGTGATTTTCACCCAGGCATTTTCGAGACGCGGCGTGAAGATCACCCCGATGCGCCGTTGGCGGCTGAGCGCGTGCTGGTTTTTGGTGTGCGCGAAGACGATCAGCTCGGTGCGGATATTCTCGATCTGCTGGGTGAAGCCGCGCTCGCCCTTGTCGAACATCGGCACGGTCGTGGTCTGCTCCGGTTGCCCGACGGGATGGTAGCTGAGGAACAACTCGCTCGGCCGATGGCCCGCGGCTTTGGCGGTGACGAGCAGTCCTTCATTGTAAACGACCAGCGCGCCCTCGGCCGGCTCGCTGATCTCCAGCCGAGTGAACGAATACGGCGGGTGATCGCCGAACGGATCGAGGAAGCGCGGGATCTCGGTGCGGGTGATGTCGAAGAGCGCGGCGAGGAGCGCGACGCAACCGAGCAGGCCGAGGCCGGTGCGTTTGGCCTCCGAGCGCAGCAGATCGGTGCGGGCGAGTTGCTCGATCGGTTCATGGCGGAGTTCCTCGGCGTAACCCGTGATAGCCAGGCCGGCGAGGTCGCGGGTGAGCGGGGCGAGCGCGGGGTCGTGGGCCTGCGCGCGGAGTTGGAGGAGATTGATGAGCTTCGAGCCGAGCCGCGGATGCCGCGCTTCCAACACACGCGCGGTGTGCTCGAACGTGTTCCGTTTGCCGAAGGCGATCCACGCGCACCACGCCGCGCCCGCGAGGAGGAGCAGGGCGAAGCCCGCGGTGATGCCGAGGCGGAGGCCGGCGCCGAGATGGAGCACGACATCGAGGGTGAAGGCGGCGAAGACGTAACCCGCGACCCAAGGCCAGGCGCGCAGGAGCAGCTTGCCGCCGCGTTCTTTTTGCAAAGTGCGATCGGCGGTCGCGAGACGGGCGGCGAGGGGGCCGAGCGGTTCGACGACGGCGGACCGCTCGTGCGAGGTGAGGGGTGCGGCCGCGCTCATGGCGGGAAGACTAGAGCGCCGCACCGGGGCGGCAAGCGGAGTTTGCGAGGCGGGCGAGGGGCGAAAAGCGGGACGTCATTCGGAGCGGGGTGAAGCACCTCTGGCTTCGCTCTTCTCTGGCTGCGGGTCGGGTGAGGAAAGGCAGAGATCAGAGGTCCTTCGCAAGCTCAGGATGACGGGGGAGCGAGGCGCCTGGCGCCTAGTCGCCTAGTCGCCGAAGCTGATGCCGACGGCGCGGGCCGTCTGGACCATCTGGCTGTCGGGCTGCACGAGCTTGATGCGATGCACGGCGTCGGCGATCGGCACGCTCAGTGTCTGGTAGTTTTGGTAGCTGACCATCTGGCCGAGCTTTCCCTCGGCGATCAGTTCCACGGCTTTCACGCCGAAGCGTGTGCCGAGGATGCGGTCGAGCGTGGTCGGGGCGCCGCCGCGTTGGAGATGGCCGAGGACGCAGGTCCGCGTTTCCTTGCCGGTGCGTTCGGCGATTTCGCGGGAGACGGCTTCGCCGATGCCGCCGAGCTTCACCTCGCCGCACTCATTGGCGCGGGCACGCAGGTGCCCGTCTTTTTCTTTCGCACCCTCGGCGACGACGATGAGCGTGCTCAGGCAACCGTCGGCGTCCCGCTTGCGCACAGCTTCGGCGACCTTTTCGTAGTCGAACGCAATCTCGGGGATGAGGATGATGTCGGCGCCGCCCGCGAGCCCGCCGTAGAGCGCGATCCAGCCGGCGTGGCGGCCCATCACTTCGATGACCATGGCGCGCTTGTGGCTCGAAGCCGTGGTGTGCAGGCGGTCGAGCGCGTCGGCCACGCAGGCCACGGCGCTGTCGAAGCCGAAAGTCGTGGCCGTGGCTTCGAGGTCATTGTCGATCGTCTTGGGCACGCCGATGATCGGGATGCCTTCCTCGTGAAGCTGGAGCGCGGTGGTGAGCGAGCCGTCGCCGCCGATGGCGATGATCGCATCGATTTGCAGCCGGCGGAGCGTTTCGCGGGTCTGCTCGATGACTTCCTTGGGAATTTCTGTGCGCGTGCCGTCGCCGACCTTGGCGACGAAGTGGCCGCGGTTGGTGGTGCCGATGATCGTGCCGCCGAGTTGCATGATGCCGGCGGTGCGCGCGGTGGTCAGCGGGATGAAATCACCCGGCGGGAGCAGGCCCTCGAAGCCGTCGATGAAGCCGAAGACCTTCCAGTTGAGGTTGGAAGCGGCGCGCACGACGCCGCGCAAAACCGCATTCAATCCGGGACAATCGCCGCCGCTGGTCAGGACTCCGATGCGTTTCGAAGGCGTCATAAAATAGGAGGGGTTTAGCGCGCTGGTTTCCAGCCCTTGGCGGGCCGTCCGGCGGCCGCCCAGCTATCGTAAAGCTGCCAGCCGCGATCCATGAGCGACTTGGCGAGCGGGAAGCGATTGTTCGAGCCGAGGATCACGACATTCAGGCGCCGCGGGGTGATGAAATGTTTGCCGTTTTCCTCCCGGCTGTCCGGCGGCTTGGCCGCGGAGATGACGAGGCACTGCCCGGCGCGCGAGGTGGTGCCGGTCTTCACGCCGTCGATCGAACTATTGCCGAGCAACTCGTTGGTGTTGCGCAGCAGATAGCTCGAAGGTTCGCCGTTGGCCGTCGTGAAATTAATCCGGCGCTCCTGCTGCGAGACGTAAAAGCGGAAGGCAGAGTTTCCCATCGCGTAGCGCGTGAGCCGGGCCACATCCTCAGCGGTGGAGACCGGGACGCTGCGCTCGAGATTGTCGAGGCCGTGCGGGTTGAGGAACTTGGTTTTCAGCATGCCCTTGGCGCGGGCGAGGGCATTCATCTGCACGACGAAGGTATCGACCGGGCTGCCGTCGCCGGTGTGTAGCGCGCGGCCGACGTGATCGGCGAGCGTCTCGGCGGAGACGTTGTCCGACTGCATGAGCGCGGCGTAAAGCAGGTCGCGCAGCGAGACGCGGTCGCCCTGCTGGAGGCCCACGCCTTGGGCCGAAGCGAGACGCGCGGCGCTGGGCGGGACGGTGGCGAGTTGATTGAGTTCGGCCTTGGTCGAGTCCGCCCAATCGAGCACGACCATCGCCGTGGCGACCTTGGTCAGGCTGGCGATCGGGAGCTTTTTCTGGCCGTTCGACGAGTCGAGGATGAAGCCGGTGGTGTTATCCGCGATCACCCACGCGGCGGCTTCTTGCGCGCGAGCGGAGAAGACGGACGCGGCGAGGCAAAGAGCGGTCAGGACAGACGCAAATTTCGGTAGAACCATGAGAACGGGGCGCATGTTAGCCCGGAGGCGGCGCTTGGCAAGCCGCGCTTGCCCTGATGCGGCAGGCGCTAGCGCGGCGGGCCGGCGACTTCGATTTGGGTGTAGGCTCTGCGCGCCGGGCGGCCGGGGCGCCGGGCCTTCGATTCGCCGAGCGCGAGCGCCATGAACTCGGCCTGGCTGCTCCGCGGTTTGCTGTCCTTGCGGACCGTCGGACGCGCGTAGGCGCCGTCGCTATTCAGCAGGCTGGCCTTGGCATTGTCGGCAAGCTGGGCGCCGAGGATCTGGTTCACGATGCGGTCGCGCAGGGCCGGCTCCTCGACGGGGAAGACGACTTCGATCCGGCGGAAGAAATTGCGCGGCATCCAATCGGCACTGCCTACGAAGACTTTGGCCGCTCCGCCATTCTCGAAATAGAAGACGCGCGAGTGTTCGAGGAAACGCCCGACGATGGAACGCACGGCGATGTTTTCGCTCACGCCCGGGATGCCCGGTCGCAGGCAGCAGATACCGCGGATGATGAGGTCGATTTTCACCCCGGCCTGCGAGGCGACGTAAAGGGCTTCGATGACCTCGCGGTCCACGAGCGAGTTCATCTTGGCGATGATCCGCGCGGGCTTTTTTGCCGCGGCGGCTTCGGTCTCCTTTTTGATGAGCGCCATCATCGTCTCGTGCGTGGTGAAGGGCGAGATGATGAGCTTCTTCGCGCCTTGAAAGTGGCTGATGCCGGTGAGCAGGTTGAAGAAATTCGTGGCGTCTTCGCCGAAGTCCGGGTGCGCGGTGAAGAGCGAGAGGTCGGTGTAAAGGCGCGCGGTGCTCGGGTTGTAGTTCCCGGTGCCGAGATGCACGTAGCGGCGCAGGCCGTCTTCGTCGCGCCGCACGACGAGCGCGATCTTGCTGTGCACTTTGTGATGCACGATGCCATAGACGACGTGGACGCCGGCTTCCTCGAGACGGCGCGCCCAGAGGATGTTGTTCGCTTCGTCGAAGCGCGCCTTGAGCTCGGTGACGGCGGTGACCTGCTTGCCGTTTTTTACCGCGTCCATGAGCGCGCCGACGATGCGCGGATCGCCACCCGTGCGATAGAGCGTTTGTTTGATCGCGAGCACGTTCGGATCGCACGCCGCTTGCTCGAGGAAATCGACGACGCTGCCGAAACTCTCGTACGGGTGATGCAGCAGCACGTCGCGCTGGCGGATGACGGTGAAGAGGTCGTTGGCGCCGCGGAAGGCGGGCGCGGTCGGGGCGACGAAGGGCTTGTCGCGCAGCTCGGGCGAATGATCGCCGGCATAGATGGCCATGAGCCGCGTGGGGTTGAGCGGGCCGTCGATGAGGTAGAGATCCTCCTCGGTGAGTTCGAGGGTTTCGAGGAGGTACTGGTAAACCTCGGACGGGCAGGCGGCATCGACTTCGAGCCGGACGGCGGCGCCTTTGCGGCGATTGTGGAGCTCGTTTTCGACGGCCTTGAGTAGGTTGCCGATGTCTTCCTCGTCGATGTAGAGCTCGCTGTTGCGGGTGACGCGAAAATGCCAGAAACCGAGAATTTTCGTCCCCGGAAAAAGGTCGGCAAGGTAGTGGCCGATAAGGTGCCCGAGGTAGATGAAGTCCGGCTTTTCGTCCTCGCGCGGCAGCTTCACGAGGCGCGGCAGGACGCGCGGCACCTGCACCACGGCGAGCCGGCGCTCGACCTCGCCGTGCTGCTCGATCTCGAGTTGCACGACGATGTTCAGGGATTTGTTGAGGAGCTGCGGAAAGGGGTGCGACGGATCGATGCCGAGCGGCGTGAGGACGGGGCGGACATTGGCCCGGTAGTAGTGCTCGACCCACACGCGATCGGTCTCGCTCAGTTGCGGGTAGTCGAGCAGGTCGATGCCGTTTTTCGCCAGGGCGGGGACGAGCTCCTCGCGCCAGCAGCGATACTGCTGTTCGATCATCTCGCGGACGCGCTTGCGGATGAAGCGCAGGGTTTCGCTGGCGGTGCGCCCGTCGATCGAACGCTCCACGACATCGCTCTCGATCTGCTGCTTCAGCCCGGCCACGCGGACCTCGAAAAACTCATCGAGATTCGAACTCGTGATCGTGAAGAACTTCACGCGTTCGAGCAGCGGATTCGACACGTCGAGCGCCTCGTCGAGGACGCGTTGATTAAAAGCGAGCCAGGAGATTTCCCGGCTCAGGAAGTGGGCGGTGGTAAACGTCTTTGCGGCCATGGCAGCGATTGAGCGGGGAGGCTAGGCGCTCGGCGCTGGCGTCGCCAAGTGCCAAACGTGTGAACTCCACCTCGCGGCCTACTGCGCGGCGGGCGCTGGAGCTTTGATCTTTTCCACGGACGGCTCGCTCTTGGGTGGCAGCGGCACTTTGCCCTTCAGCTCCGGGAAAAGGCCGTAGAGCTGCGTTTCATTGAGCGGGCCGACATCGATGAACTTCCACGTCTTGCCATTATCGCTGGAGATGCCGAAGAGGTGCGAAGCCTGCGTCACTTTGTTGTCCCGGACTTCGAGCACGACGGTCTGCGGCACGACCGAGACCAGCCAAGCGCCGACTTTCACCGGCGGTTGCGGATCGCCAATCTTGGCGTCGAGCAGCTTCATCCCGCGGGCTTTCATGCCGGCCATGCCGAGTTCCAGGGCGTTCTGCATCTTCTCCTTGCCGCCGTTTTTCTCGATGATCCGCTCGTGGGTGTATTCGAGGATCGCCACGTAGTTGCTGGCGAGCAGCGACTGGGCGCAGCGCCGCGCCTCCTGCTGGACGAGCGCCGTCACTTCATCGGCCCGCGCGCTCAGCAGGGAGA
>ENA-ORBV01013038-ORBV01013038.1-microbial-mat-metagenome-genome-assembly--contig:-NODE-13038-length-12691-cov-10.074520_pt1 | contig 12691 bp, 9 predicted proteins | sample MGYA00237777_ERZ505514 | MGnify/ENA primary metagenome ERZ505514 (study PRJEB26160, sample SAMN06269048) | microbial mat metagenome | isolation source: Oligotrophic lake microbial mat | place...
GTCGGTCACGGCACGCACGAAGGTCGGGTCGCTCGAGCCGTCGCTCACGGTGCCGTTGCCGAGCTGGCCGAAGCGGTTCTCGCCGAAGCACGCGACCCGGCCGTCGCGTAGGAGCGCGCACGTGTGCCACATCTCACACGCGACCTTGACCGCGTCGAGGCCCGGCACCTGGCGCGGGCTGGCGACGTCGGTGGCGCTCGCAAAGCCCAGCCGGCCCTGCTCGGCGTTGCCCCAGCACCACAGCGATCCGTCGTCGCGCACCGCGCAGACGTGGTTGCTCGCAGCGCAGGCGTCGACGACGTCGACCATCCCCGGCACCGCGACCGGCGTCGAGACCACGTCTCCCAGGCCGTCCGCCGCACGGCCACCGCGCAGCGCCCGCATCAGGTCGGCGCCGACCGGCGCGCCGCGACGGTCGTCCATTGCCCGGAACGCCAGCACCCCGACCGTGAGCGCCAGCACACCGGCCAAGACGAAGACCAGACCGGCGCCGGAGTACGCATAGGCCAGCCGGTCGGTGACCCGCAGGGTCCGGAACCCGATCAGTGCCGCGAGCGCCGGCGCCGCCGCCATCACCGCGACGAGGACGATCCGCACCATCGTCTGGACGAAGGCGAAGGTCCGGCCCCGCATCGACTCGTCGACCTCGCTGCCCAGCAACGTCTGTCCGGTCACCCACGCCGCGCCGGCGCCGGCGCCCAGGCCCAGCACCGCGATCGTCGACAGCACGATGTTGGGTGACAGGCCCAGCAGCACGAGGAACGCGCCCGCCACCACGATCGCCAGCCCGAACAGCCGCCGCCGCGAGAACCCGGCCAGCCAGCGCGGCGCCTGCCACACCCCCAACGCCATCCCGACGAAGACCGCCCCGAACAGCACGCCGTACCCGGCGATCCCCGCCCCCAGCGAGAACACGTACGGCAGCCCCAGTCCAATGACGAAGCCGCCTGCCGCGAACGCACCGAGCATCCCGCCGACCAGCCCGCGCACGAACCGGTGCCTCACGATATAGCGCCAGCCCTCCAGCACGTCGGCCCAGACGCCCCCACTCGGACCCCGGGCCCGCACGGCGGCAGCGGGCAGTGGCAGCCGGGCCACCACGACCGCCGCGATGAGGAACGTCAGCGCGTTGAGGTACAGCGCGATGTCCACCGCGCTCGGTCCGTCGAATCCCGGCACCAGCCGCCCTGACACCCCGACGAGCAGGGCGATCATCGCCAGGAACAGCGCGGCCACCGGCGCGGTGCCGTAGGTCGCCACCACGCTGAGCTGGTTCGCCGCCTCCAGCCGGCGCCGCGGCACCAGGTCCGGCACCAGCGAGTCCTTGGCCGGCATCCAGAACAGCGCGACGATCTCGATCAGGACAGTGGCGATGTACAGCCAGGTCAGCGAACCGACGATCGGGATGGACGCGAACAGGCCGAATCGCAGCACGTCCCCGACGACCAGTAGGGTGCGCCGGTCGACCCGGTCGGCGACCACCCCGGCGATCGGGCCGAGCAGGATCGCCGGTGCCAGCCGGAGCACGAAGACCAGCGACACGGCGAGGCTCGCCTGGGTATACGAACCGTCGGTCACCCCGACAAAGAAGAAGGCGAACGCCGTCGTCGCCAGCAGGCCCAGCCAGTCCCCGAACGACGACAGCGCCAGCACCGCCCACAGGCTGCGGAACGCGTCGAGCCGGAGCACGGCGCGGACATCGTGGTCGGGCGCCTCTACCTCGTGCGTGGCACCACTCGTGGGGGGCGTCCCGGCATGACTCACGGCAGCGAGGCTACGAGCATCGAGCAGTGCCCGCGACAATCGCGCCATGACACCGCCCCTCCGCCCAGTCTCCGCGCCCCGCTCCGGGCCATCGTCGGGGCCGTCATCGGGGCCGTCCTCGGGGCCGTCATCGGGGCCGCTGTCCGGGCTGGTGGTCGCCGACCTCAGCCGGGTCCTGGCAGGGCCGTACGCCACCATGCTGCTCGCCGACCTCGGCGCCGACGTCGTGAAGGTCGAGCGCCCCGGCACCGGCGACGACACCCGTTTGTGGGGTCCCCCCTACAGCGGCGGCGTCAGCACCTACTTCCAGTCGGTCAACCGCGGCAAGCGGGCGCTGCTCGCCGATCTCGACGACGAGGCTGGGGCGGCGACGGTCCGCGACCTGGTCGCCGGCGCGGACGTCCTCGTCGAGAACTTCCGGCCAGGTGCCCTCGACCGGTTCGGGCTGGGCTACGAGGCGTGCGCAGCCGCCAACCCCAGCCTCGTCTACTGCTCGATCTCCGGCTTCGGCAGTCAGGGCGGGGCGGCGCTCCCCGGCTACGACCTGCTGGTGCAGGCCGTCGGCGGGCTGATGAGCGTCACCGGAGCCGACGCCGGGCATCCGACGAAGACCGGCGTCGCCCTCGTCGATGTCATCACCGGGCTGCACGCGGTGGTGGGGATCCAGGCGGCGCTGCGGCACCGCGACGTCACCGGCGCCGGGCAGCGGGTGGAGGTCAACCTGCTGACGTCGCTGCTGTCCGCGCTGGTCAATCAGGCCTCGGGATATCTGAACGCAGGCGTCGTGCCGCAGCCGATCGGCAACCGTCACCCCAGCATCGCGCCGTACGAGACGTTGGCCGCCGCCGACCGCCCGGTGGCCGTCGCGGTGGGCAACGACCGGCAGTTCGCGGCACTGTGTGATGAGCTGGGCCTGGCCGGCCTGGCCACTGACACCCGGTTCGCGACCAACCCGGCCCGAGTCGCCAACCGCGACGAGCTCGCCGCGCTGCTCGAAGCCGCCCTGCGGCAGGCCGAAGCCGCGCAGTGGATGACCCGGCTGACCGCCCGAGGGGTGCCGTGCGGCCCGATCAACACCATCGCCGAAGCAGTGACTTTGGCCGAGGAACTGGGCCTGCATCCCGTCGTCGAGATCGCCGGGGACGCCTCGACGGTGCCGACCCGCCAGATCCGCCATCCGATCGAGCTGTCGCGGACCCCGGCTCGCTACCGGTCCGGCCCGCCCCTGCTGCCGTCGGCTGCGCTCGACACAGTTCCGCCCGCGACCCTGTGACCACGCGGGTGCTGGTCATCTCCGATACCCACGTGCCGATTCGCGCCGAGCAGCTGCGCGAGCTCGGTCATGGCCGCCCACTCCGGCTCATGATCAGCACGGACCTCGACCACTATCCGTACCGCCCGCTCCCTCAGCTCAGGGAGATACCTCTGCGACGTATGTCCCGGGCGTGCCTCCAATCTTCCCAAGGTTCGATGACACACCCGGCAGCTAGGGTTTGGTGGGTGGGTGGTGGTGGGATGTTTCTTCGGGCTCCTTGGCGACTGTTCCGTTCTGGCTTGTGGGGGTTGTTGGTCTTGGGGAGCTTCGTTGGGGTCGCCCTCGCCACGGCGGCTGGACCGATGTTTGCTGATGCATCCAGCAACGCTGCTTTGAGCAGGCTGATCGCTGCTGTGCCGGCTGATGCCACTGTCGCGGCCTCTGCCTCGATCCGGGTGAGCGGGTCGTTTCCGCTTGAGCCTGGCGTTGTCGAGGACTGGTTGGATGATCTCGATGAGGTCGACGGCCTCACCCGCCCGCAGCAGTTGTCGCGGTCCTTGGGGCCGGAGCTGAGCCCCCGGTTCCGGCGGTTGGACGGCGTGGCGATCGCCGGGGATAGCCGCCAGTTGGCGCGACTGGTCGGTGTGGTGGACCCGGGTGGGGCCGTCGTCGCCCGTGGGGACCCGGTGCCCGGTGACGGCGTGTGGCTCCCCGTTCCGCTGGCGCAGGCGCTCGGTGTGTCCCCTGGGGATGACATGCAGGTGGGGTTGGAGGTCGAGGGCGAAGCGACGGTGGCGCCCACCAGGGTCGTCGGTGTCTTCGAGGTCGGCGCCGATGGGCGCACGCCGTTGGATCCCGCCGGGTCGACCTTCTGGGCGACGTATGGTCGCGAGCTGCCGCGCGAGGATGTGTTCGGGCGGCAGGTTGCGTCGGTGGTGCTGGGCGACTTCACCACGTCGCAGGCATTGGCCGTTGCTATCGGTGACACGATGTTCCGCTTGGCCGACGTCTCGGTGGCCGACACGGAACTGACGTTGGCGCAGGCCAAGGCGATCTCCGTGGGCGTGGCGCAGTTGCGACAGCGGATCACCAGGTTCATGAACCTGCAGACGACCGCGCAGGATCTGCAGCGGTGGGGCCTGACCTCGGGGCTGCCGGGTCTGGTCGAGGACGCCGACGATGTGGCCCGTGCTGTCACCGACCGGACGACGACCGTGGCACTTGCTGGGCTCCTCGTCGCGCTGTGCGCCGTGCTGGCCGTGGCTCTGCTGGACGCGGACAGCCGGCGGCGTGAGCTGCGGCTGGACGCCACGATGGGTTTCTCTGCGGTGTCCGTCGGGTTGCGTCACGGGATCGAGGTGCTGCCTGCCGCCGTGGCTGGGTTCGTCGCCGGGGTAGCGGTGGCGTACGGGGTCGTCGTCGCAGTAGGCCCGGACGGCGCGGTGACGTCGCAGGCGGTGACCACGGCCGCGGTGCGGGCGGGTGCCCTGCTGGTCCTGGCCGTTCTGCTGATCGTTGCCGTCACGGCGCTCGCCGCATGGCGGGTGGCTCGCCCGGACCCGGGCCGGGTCGGGCGGGCACGGCCCCCGTGGGAGGCCGCGCTCGTCGTGGCGCTGGGAACAGCGCTGGCGGGTCTGTTGGCACAACCGGATGACCTGCGTCCCGTGGTGGGCCTTGACCTGGCGATCCCGCTGCTGATGACCGCGTCCATCGGTGCCGTCGGAGCGGGCTTGGTCACCCTGGTGGTCGGGCAGGCCATGCGTGTCTCCCGGTCGAGGGGCCGACCGCGGCTGAGGTCGCCCGGGCGGGCCGTGCGGTCCCTGGCGATGCGGCGGGCGGTGACCGCCGGCGGCGGCGCGGTCCTGGTCATCACCATGGTGGCCACCGGGCTGGGCGTGGCCCTGTATACGGTTCTGGCGTCCTCGGCCGTCGCGCAGGCCGTCGAAGACAAGGTGGCGGCGGCGGCCGGTGCTGCCGCGACGGTGCCGATCGACGGGTCGTGGCTGCTGGACCCGGCAGCTCCTGACCTGCCGGTCATCGAAGCCGACCAGCTTCCGCCGGAGCCGGAGGACCTACCGCCGCGCCGCAATCCGCCCCTGCCGGCGGGCTACACCGTCGTCTGGCGGGACAAGATCACCCTGCCCGAGTTCACCGGCGGTGCCAACCTCCTGATCGTTGACCCCGCGGGCCTGGACGGGGCCGCACAGTGGGGCGCCGGGCCGGGACTCAGCGACGCCCGCCGGGCACTGGCTTTGCTGCGCGACGCAAGTTCCGGGCAGGACGCGAGCGCATCATCCGGGTCGACCACCCTGCCGGTCATCGCCGTCGGTGCCCCGGGCCTCGCCCGGGGGAATGTCCTGGTCGGTAGCACGAGCGAGGGCCCCCAGACCTGCCGCGTCATCGCGGTCGTCGACGCCTTCCCGGGCTATGGCAGCACCGTCCCCATGCTCGTCATCAACGCGGAGTCCTACCTGGGCGGCCTCGGCCTGCTCGATCCCCGGTTCCGTGACCAGGAAGGTGCGTACATGTCGGCTGAGGTGTGGGGTGCCGCGGGCCAGACCGGTCTGGTGTCTCTGTTGGCCAGCTCCGGGGTGGATGCCGGCAAACTCACGACGAGTGCGCAGCTTCGCGAGCGTCCAGAATTCGTCATCGCCGAAGCGGGCATCGGCTACCAGCTGGCCATAGCGGCCGGGATCGTGGCCCTGGCGCTGATCGCGACCTGCCTATACGCCGACCGCAGAGCCTCACGATCACGCGCGAGCGACGTCATGCTCGCCCGGGCCGGCCTGGGCCGATCAGGTCCCGGTCGAGCACGAGCGATCGAACTCGTCACGGTGGTGTTCTTCGGCGCCGCTCTCGCCGTGATCGGCGTGCTCGCCCTGGTGCCATTGGGGCGGCGACTGCTCGATCCCGCCCCCAAACTCGCTCCTGCCCTGCAGGTGCGCGAGGACCCCACCGGATACCTGGTAATGATCGTGGCCGCCGTCGTCCTTGCCGTCGCCGCCATAGCGGTGGCAGCAGCTCGTTCTCACACCGACTCCGATTCGGCGGTGCTGCGGGATGCGGAATGACAACAGCGCCGCGCCGTCCACCGGCCCACCCATCCGCTGCGAGCGACTGGTGAAGATCTACCCGTCGCCCAGCGGGGAGACCCACGCCCTACGCGGCGTCGAGGCACGGTTCGTATCCGGCACGCTCACCGCGGTCACGGGACCATCCGGCAGCGGCAAGTCCAGCCTGCTTTCGATCATTGCCCTGCAGGAACGCCAAAGCGGCGGCGAGCTGTGGCTCCAAGGCCGAGACACCACCGAACTGCGGGCCTCGGACATGCGCCGGCTGCGTCGCCGAAACGTCGGTTGGGTCGCGCAACGCCCGACGGACAACCTGTACGACACCCTCACGGCACGGCAGTGGATCACCACGGTCACCCAACTCAGAGGCGCCCAACTCAGGGGCGCCCGCCACGCCTGCGACGACCTGCTCGAGCGACTCGGGCTGTCGTCTCGCGCGGCAGCGATGGTTCGCCAGCTCTCCGGCGGCGAGCAACAGCGCCTAGCCGTAGCGGCAGCCGTAACCGCCGGGCCAGCCATCGTCGTCGCCGACGAACCCACGGCCGAACTAGACGACGCCTCCGCCGACCTGGTACTCGCCGAGCTCCGCCGCTGCGCCCACGCGGGCAGCTGCGTGGTGCTCGCCACCCATGACGCGCGCGCCGTCGCCGTTGCCGACCGCGAACTCCACCTACGCCACGGTGTGCTGTCCAGCGACCAGCACGGCAGCGGCCCGGCAGGCGCCGCGATCGACTCCACCGGGCGAGTGCAACTGCCCCCCGCGGCGCTGGCCCTGTTCCCCAACGGCCGAACACTCATCGACGTCACGGACTCCGAGGTCCACATGAGGCCCTTCCCCCCGAGTGAGCGCCCATGAACACACTCGTCACCGTGGCAGCCCTCACACACCGCTTCGGCCACACCGGCGCCAGGACCACCGTCCTGACCGACGTGGACCTCGAGTTGGAACCCGCTCTGGTCATGGCCCTGACCGGCCGGTCCGGCTCCGGGAAATCAACCCTGTGCAGTCTCATCGCAGGACTCGACCGGCCAACAGCAGGCTCGGTGACGGTCGCCGGGAAGGCGGCACACACCATCGACGACTGGACGACCGTGTCCTTGCTGCCGCAGCGGCTGGGACTCGCCGAGGAGTTCTCCGTCATCGAGAACGCCTTCCTGCCCTGCCTGATCCGCGGCCTCGACCCATTGCCAGGCCTCCTCGAAACGCTGGCGCTGGATCACCTAACCAACCGCCCAGTCAAAGCGACATCCCTAGGTGAGCAGCAACGCATCGCCATCGCCAAGGCACTGTCGGTCGGACCACGCCTAGCCATCCTCGACGAACCCACCGGGCACCAGGACGACGACAACATCTCCCGCGTCCTGGCCGCCGTCGCCCTCGCGCGAACGTCAGGCACCGCCGTGATCATGGCGACCCACGATCCGCGGGTGATGGCAGTCGCCGATCGCATAGTCAACCTCAGGCAAGGCCGGGTGATCCGCGACCCCGCCTGACGGCGACGCTGTGGTGCGCTTCCTCCGTCCACCTCGAGAGGGAGGATTCACAGCTGCTCGAACATGCCCGCCTCGACGTGCCAGCGCCGGGTCAGCGTCACGGCGTCGAGCATCCGGCGGTCATGCGTGACCAGCAGCAGCGTGCCCTCGTAGGCGTCGAGCGCCACCTCGAGCTGCTCGATGGCCGGCAGGTCCAGGTGGTTGGTCGGCTCGTCCAGCACCAGCAGGTTGACGCCACGGGCCTGCAGCACAGCCAGCGCGGCACGGGTCCGCTCCCCCGGCGACAGATGCTCCACCGGGCGTCCCACGTCGTCGGCGCCCAGACCGAACTTGGCCAGCAAGGTCCGGACGTCGGCGGGTGCCAGGTCGGGCAGCTCCTGACGGACCGCATCGAGCAGGATCGCCTCGGCAGCCAGCGAATGGCGGGCCTGGTCGACCTCGCCGAGCTGCACGCCGGTGCCGTGCGTCACCGTGCCCCCCGCCGGCGCGAGCCGCCGCAGCAGGAGGGCGAGCAGTGTCGACTTGCCGGCGCCGTTGGGCCCAGTGATGCCGATCCGGTCACCGGTCTCGACGTCCAGGGTCACCGGGCCCAGCGTGAAGTCGCCCCGACTGACGGTCACCTCGCGGGCGCTGATGGCGATCCGGCCACCGCGGGGTGCCGCCGCGATCGAGTACTGCAGCTGCCACTCCTTGCGCGGCTCCTCGACGACCTCCATCCGCTCGATGATCCGCTGGGTCTGGCGTGCCTTGGCAGCCTGCTTCTCAGAAGACTCGCGCTGCTTGGCGCGGATGTTCTTGTCGGGGTCACCCTTGCGAACGGCGTTGCGGACGCCCTTGTCCAGCCACGCCCGCTGCATCCGTGACCGGGCCTCCAGGCCCTCGCGAGTGTCGGCGTAGGACTCGTACTCCTCGCGCGCCCGGCGCCGCGCCACCTCGCGCTCGGCCAGGTACGACTCGTAATCCCCGCCGTAGGTCCGGACCTGCTGCTGCGCCAGGTCCAGCTCGACGACGCCGGTGACGCACCGGGCCAGGAACTCCCGGTCGTGCGAGACCACCACGCAGCCAGCACGCAGGCCGGTGACGAATGCCTCCAGGCGCGCAAGGCCGTCGAGGTCGAGATCGTTGGTCGGTTCGTCGAGCAGCACGACGTCGAAGCGCGAGAGCAGCAGTGCAGCGAGACCGACTCGCGCGGCCTGCCCACCGGACAGGCTGGTCATCAGCGCGCCCGGGTCGATCCGCAAGCCCAGGTCGGCGAGGACCTCGCCGGTGCGCTCGTCGAGATCGGCCGCCCCGATAGCCAGCCATCGGTCCAGTGCGGTGGCGTAGGCGTCATCGCTGCCGGTAGCGCCCACCGCCAGCGCCTCGGTACTCGCATCCAGTGCCTGCTGCGCGGCGGCGACGCCGGTGCGGCGGGCGAGCTGGGCGGTCACGGTCTCGCCGGGGACCCGTTCGACCTCCTGCGCGAGGTAGCCGACGACCGCGTCCGGCGGGGTCAGCGACACCGTGCCGGCTTCGGGCCGCAGCACTGCGGCGAGCACGCGCAACAGCGTGGACTTTCCTGCGCCGTTGGCGCCGACCAGCCCGATGATGTCACCCGGTGCGACGACAAGGTTCAGTTCGGAGAACAGCGTCCGGTCACCGTGGCCGACCCCCAGGCCGCGAGCGACGATCGTGACGGACACCGAGGCAGTGTGCCAGGCGGCTGCACGTCAAGCAGGAAACCTGTCTAATGATCTGGTGACCTTCAACAGTTTCGGCGTCGCGGCTGCGGGCCTCACGCTGGTGGGGGCCGGGGTGAGCGTCAGCACAGATGCCGGCACCCGGCGGGCTGCAGGCGCGCCGACCGGCTCGTGGCTGGTGCGAGGAACCGTCGGCCTCGTGCTGCTCGGTTCCGGCATCTCCCTCGTCGCCGACGCCGCCCGCCGCAGCGCCGTGTCGCACATCATGCGACGACGCCCTTGGGCCGATCGGTAGCCACCGGGACCCACGGTTCACCGCCCGCAGCCGAGCAGGTCCTCGGGTGTCCAGGTCAGATCGAGATCGGACGCGAAACCTGACGGCCTGCTGCTGGGAACGAACGACGCCACCCCTGCCTTGTACCTGATGATGAGGACGCGCGCGGGTAGCCGGACGTTTCGTGCGCTGGCCCACCGCGACTACCGGATCTGGGCCGGGGCGGCCTTGGTGTCCAACACCGGCACGTGGATGCAGCGGGTGGCGCAGGACTGGCTGGTTCTGACCGAACTGACCGACGACTCCCCGCTGGCCGTCGGTGTCGTCACCGGATTGCAGTTCGCTCCGATGCTCGTCCTGGCGCCGTGGGCGGGGCTGGTGGCCGACCGCTTCGATCGGCGGCGGGTGCTGCAGGTGACGCAGGCCGCCCAGGGCGTACTGGCCGCGGTGCTCGGCGTGCTGACCGTGACCGGAACCGTGCAGTTGTGGCACGCCCTGGTGCTGGCGGGCGGGCTCGGTGTGGCCACCGCGTTCGACGCCCCGGCGCGCCAGACCTACGTCTCCGGCCTGGTACCGCCGCAGGACCTGCCGAACGCGATCAGCCTCAACGCTGCGACGTTCCACGGCGGGCGGCTGCTCGGCCCGGCGATGGCGGGGCTCCTGATAGCGGGGATCGGCACCGGCTGGGTCTTCCTCGTCAACGCCGCGACATTCGCGGCCACGCTGCTCGCCCTGGTGGCGTTGCGTCACCGGCCGGAGGCCCGACGAGCCGGGCGCGGCGGCAAGCTGCGCGAGGGCTGGGCCTACGTCCGCGGCCGGCCGGACCTGGTCCTCGTGCTCAGCCTGGTCGCTGTGATCGGCACCCTGGGCCTCAACTTCCAACTGACCAGCGCCGCCATGGCCCGCGTCGAGTTCGGCCGCGGGCCTGCAGACTTCGGGTTGCTCGGCACACTGGCGGCTGTCGGCGCACTCACGGGCGCGCTGATCGCCGCTCGCGCGGAGCGGCCACGGCTGCGCACCGTCGTCATCGCCGCCCTCGGGTTCGCCGGCGCCAGTGCGGTGTCAGCGGTGATGCCGACGTTCTGGTCCTACGCCGTCTCCCTCGTGGCGGTCGGCCTGTCGGCGCTGACCCTGATGACCACCGCCAACGCGACGGTGCAGTCGACCACCCCGCCCGAACTCCGCGGCCGGGTGATGGCGCTGTACCTCGCCGTCTTCTTCGGTGGCACGCCGATCGGCTCGCCCATCGTGGGTGCGGTGGCCGAGATTGCGGGGCCCCGCTGGGCGATCGGGGTGGGCGCGCTGGCCGCGTTGCTGGCCGGAGGTGCAGGCGCGATGTGGCTCTGGCGCGCCAGGCGGCGCGAGAGTCCGCGATCTGAGGTGGCCGCGCCTGTCGCGGTGGGCGCCGGAACACCTACGGTTGACAGATGAGCGAGGACGCCGTCACCCGGGCCAAATCCCTGGCCGTCGTGACCTGGGGCTGGCTGGCCGTGCTCGGCGTACTGACCGTGGGGTTCGGGGCCGTGGCACTGCTAGCGCCGGCGTTGACCATCGCGCTCCTGGCCGTCGCGGTGGCACTTTGGCTGCTGGTGTCCGGGGTCGGGCGCCTCGGCCTTGGGTTCGCGATGGGCGGCTGGCCGTTGTGGCGCCGCGCCCTGACCGCCGCCGTCGGGTTGGTGCTGACGGTCGCCGGCTTCACGGCGCTGCTGAATGTGGGCGGGTCGACGGTCGTGCTCGCCTATGCCGTCGGGTTGGCATTCGGCCTCGCCGGGCTCGCCGACCTGTCCGCCGCCGCCCTGGCCCACCGCAGCCGCGGCCGGTGGGTGCTGCTCGCGCTCGGCATCGTCAACCTCGTCGTCGGGGCGGTGTTCCTGCTGCGTCCGAGCGCCGGGCTGGCCGCCATCGCCGTGACCCTCGGCGTCACGCTCGTCGTGCTCGGCGTCGCGCAGGTGGTCGGGGCGCTGGCGCTGCGTCGAGCCGTGCACCGGACCATCGACCGCGCCGCAGCCGCCGGTCAGCCGCTGACCGGCCCACGCCCCGATGACCCGAACGTCATCCGCGGTGAGGTGCTCTGACCATGTGCCGAGGACTCACGCCGTGCCCTCGACCAGCTGGCCGAGGTCGCGGCGGGTGATCGCCGTCGTCGACAGAGCAGGCCAGTAGCGTGGTCGACCATGGAAGTCACGCAAGGACAGTGGGCAGCGCTCGCAGCACGGCATCCTGCTCTGCACTTGCTCGTCCTGCTGGGTTCCCGTGCGACGGGGCACGAGCACCCCGGGTCGGATTGGGACCTCGGAGCGTGGGGTGATCGGGGTCTGGACCTACTGTCGCTGCGCGCTGACACCGTCCAGTTGCTCGGGACCGACGCGGTCGACCTCATCGACCTGCACACCGCCTCCGCGGTGCTCCGTCGCGACGCAGCGGTCACTGGCCGGACCCTGGTCGACCGCGACGGCGCCTTCCCCACGTTCCAGATCGAGGCGATCAGCTTCTGGTGCGACGTCGAGCCCGTGCTCCGCGAGGCCCACGCGGACGTGCTGCGCGCGCTGGCACGCTGATGCCACCTGTGGACCCATCGGTGCTGGCCGAGCGGCTGGCCGCAGTCGACCGCCACCTACGCCGCGTCGCTCAAATGCTTCCGCAGCGCTCGGAAGAACTGCTGCCCTTGACCGATACGTCGGACGCCGTCGTCCTGCACCTTTGGCAGGCGGTGCAGATCACCATCGACCTTGCGCTGTCCTGGTGCGTCAGGGCAGGGCTCGGTGCACCCCCGACCTACGGGGATGCCTTCCGCCGGCTCGCCGCGGCCGGGCTGCTCGACAAGGCATTGGCCGAGCGGCTGGTGCGCGCGGTCGGCCTGCGGAACCTCGTAGTCCACGCCTACGCGGACCTGGACCTGCAACGGGTCCACGAGGCGGCCCGAAGCGGACCACCCGACCTGCTCTCCTTCGCAGCGGCGCTGCTGGACGCCGAGGGCCTGGTGCGGTGACGGGTACTACCACCGAGACTCATCGCTCAACCAGTATGTCGACCACCTTGCCGACCGCTGCCATCGTCACCGTCCCTACCTGACCAAGGCGATGAACCAGGCGAGCGGAGGATATCGCCCGGAGCTGCTCCACCTGAATATAGCTGGTGTGAGTGAGGCTGTTCA
>ENA-ORBV01013039-ORBV01013039.1-microbial-mat-metagenome-genome-assembly--contig:-NODE-13039-length-12691-cov-5.725147_pt1 | contig 12691 bp, 8 predicted proteins | sample MGYA00237777_ERZ505514 | MGnify/ENA primary metagenome ERZ505514 (study PRJEB26160, sample SAMN06269048) | microbial mat metagenome | isolation source: Oligotrophic lake microbial mat | place...
TTTAGCTTGCGTGACATGGGTTCTCCTTCCCACCTTCCTTGTGTTACAGTAAAAGCAAAGGCCATAAGATTAAAGCGATTAATATTTAAGAGACAAGCCCCAGGTGGTTGGGGCTTAGTTTTCCGATTAGGGATCAACACGGGCTGCAGCTTTCATTCACATCCTACGAGGAACAGGTGCAAACTATCGATAGAAATACTAATAATGTTAATGATTCTTAACCACCCTATACCTCCACGACTGCACCTAAAATCCAGAACCGTTTTTAGGAAGTCGCTGTTCAACTTCAAGTCAAGTTGTGTCGGGGATAACTATGAAAGAAACAGTAGTCCAGAGTATATCGTATGAAATTGGCCGTAATAACAGTCGGACCCCAAGGACACTTCGAAGATTGCATACGGATTATCGAAGGTCTTGTTGTCTTGTCTGGTTGTTGTGATATCAATGTGGTGGCGAAACTGTGTTGGGCCGGGGGAGCTGACAACAGTGACAAGAAAGGGAGCATGCAATTTGCATCCGCAGTTCCGCACAGACAGGGGAAACAACTCAAACACAATTTATTACAGCGATAGAGACGATATTCTACGATTACCCAATCAGGTAGTACTAAAGAAGCTACAGTGCGTGCTTCTTGCACAAGGCTACAGAACACTGACACGCCATCAATGTAACTTGGCTGCCTTGTACGTGTTGGTCGTAAGATAACGATGCCAAGATGATTTTCTAAGTAGGTATGAACTATTCAGCTGTCTAGTTGTTCACTCAATAACTTAATCTTGCAGGATTGCTCTTTATCCTCTAGTATTCCGATCACAAAATATACTCGCAATCGCTAAAACTTAGCAGCTACTACCACAACGACCAATAACATGCCTACTACCAATAGTGCCCATGTCAACGCTAGTAGCATGAGCCTTGTTGGCGGCACTTCGTACTATGATCAATGGAAAGAATGGGCCGACCAGCAACGAGCACTTGCACGCACTCGTCACTACCGCAGTCTGCTCTTGGACAATGATGACGATGAAACATTGGATGACACGGTGCAACAGCACATGCAACTAGGTCCTCCTACCACTGGTGATAATGACGAGTGTACCAACGAGCCACAAACCATCATGGCCTTGATGATGATAATGCCAGTGGCGTGGAGCCAGGGGGTGCAGCTAGCCATGACAGAACCTGGCACACAACAACATGTCCGTAACGATGATGATGACAAGGAAAATCGGCCGTCCTTCATGATGATGCTGCCATTGGCATGGACCCAGGCGGCGCAACTGACACAAACCACAAGCCTCCAATTGCTTCGTGACTGGCAATAAATGAATCATAACAACGAAGAAGACTGCACTCGTTCTGCAGCCAAGTTTTTCTCTTTCAACAATGGAAGACACCGCAGCCAGAGAGCGACCAATTCTCTTTCTCATCCAGGGGACGTCTACATATAAATGCATAACTAGTAGAAATAGAATTCATAAACTGAACACGCAGCTTGAATACCTACTAGTTTTGTTACTATTAGCTCTCATTTTTCCAGTCGCCGTGCTGTCCCTTGTCGCCAAAACTCAAGTGCTGCACCTCGCGTCAACAGGAACGAAGAATTGACAGTGCCGTGTTACTTCATGACGGGCGGAACTTTGGTAGGTCTGGGCGTCGGAACACAAAAGGTAAATCATATTCACCACCAACTTAAGTGGCTGAGCCATCGCTAGCTAGCTAGTTATATTGGTGCCCAAGTCAAAAACTGGATAGACCCACTACTCAGTTCTACTTCACAATCTGCTTCTAGAGTAGTGGCAGCAGTACTACTAGCTAGCTACTAGTTATGCCTGGAAGCATTCTTAGTTTTCTGGCGGGATTAAATTCATTCCTTTCAACAAACAAATATGTATTAGGGTCAGAATTAATGTAGTTAATTCCTCATCAACACCATGTGCATGGTCGTCTTCGGCCTTCGCCGATGATCCACATTTTCTTTCGTACAATGACGCAGTCAGGCATCTGCTGATTCTGCTCCACAATCAATAGATTACGATTGTTGTCTCAACATGTACTAGTACAGTTTGTTCACCCGTCTTCACATTAATCCACATGACAAATATTGCAAACAGATTGACCATGTTGGTGGCATCTGTAATGAGAAAGCTCTTGTGGGCATTGCGATATCCCACCTTTGCCCCCGAGAGCGGTCCCTATCGAGTGGGTGCCATTCAAACTCGAGTTCCAGGATCGGTTGCTTGTCAAATCCATTATCCAGCCGACACTACTACTAAGCCTCCCAAAGGTTTTTATCCCTATTGGCGACCCCAAGCCGTCGATGGATTGGCCGATTATTCCCGAACAAGTGCCTCGTTACTACAAATTCTATCGAGTCGTTCACATCCTTGTCTCATCAACGCCGAACCTCTGCAAGGAAGCTTTCCTCTCGTGGTCTTTTCTCATGGCCTTGGTGGAACCATGGAAATGTATACCCAGCTGTGTCAACAGATAGCCTCGAATGGTTTTGTGGTAGTGGCCACGGAACATGAGGATGGGAGTGGGGCCTATGCGGAAAGTCCACTTGGAGAGCCAATTCTGTACAAGCGGCCTGACGATACTCCTTATTCACGAACCAAGGTAACCACGTTTCGTAAACCATTTTTACAACAACGAGTCCAAGAAACCATCCAAGTTTTGGAATTTCTTGTTGGGAATCAAAAAGCTGGCACTGACGTACCAATAGCCATCAACCCCAAGCTGGAAAGGATTCTTCAAGCATGCGATACTCAAACTGGCGTGTCCCTGCTGGGACACTCTTTTGGTGGGGCCTCCATGATCTTGACAGCCCAAGAAATTCTTAAATCCAAGACAATACAACTGAAGGCTCTGGGTGTTCTGGATCCATGGGCGTTTTCCTTAGAAGAGTCTGTGATACAACAAGGCATTCCTCCGTCAGATTTGCCACTCTTAACCATCCTATCCGAGGCATGGCTGACCAATCCAGAAACTGCCCAGGTCGATCAATTCTTGCAAACCTCGGCGGCAACAAACAGCAACAACGTTGCCGTGAAATCTTTCTTTGTCCAAAATAGTGTTCATGCCTCCTTTGCCGATTCCGTGAGTTGGTTGCCGGGTATTGTGGGAAAGAAATTGGGTCTACGTGGCAAAAACGAGGGACGCCACCAAACCATTCCCAATGTCGCCCAACAATGTGTCCAACATTTTCAACAAAAGAGTAGCAATGCCATTATGGAAAATCTCAAAGAGTATGATTTCTACCAAGGGCAACAGCCGCAACGACAACAAACAAGGGTTTTGGAAGAAAGTTAGTGAAATGAAACAATGATGCACACGCTAAAGTAGTTCAGTAAAGAAGATGGGGTGTAAATAATGCGCAAAGACATCGGCAATCATATAGTCATTCTTCTTTAGTAAAGTCTAGCATTGGATTATTGCTTTCCATCCCTAGGTCCTGTTGGTGGTACTTTTTCCAAAAGGGAACAAGAAATAGACAAGAGTATAAAATGATTATGCTTTTGATTTGTAAGGGCGCCAAAGCTAAGTAGCCATTTGAACCTCATAGAGCAGGCATTAAACGCTGGACAGCACTGCACTACAGTCGCCGGATAACTAGCTGCTTGACCCGACAACGTTCTAGCTAGCCGTAGTACGTGCGGCAGCACTTTCTTTGGCCCACCACCCACGTGGATTTGCATGAATGGAATCAACGAAATTACCAGGTTTTGTACAGCACCATGGTACCACCGGTACCACGGCAAAGTAAAAACAACGATTACAAGACTTCTAAGTTCAAATGGAGCCGCATCTTCAAAGAACGGGTAAGAAATTACATTATCATTGTCCTGGTCACTATCTAGTAGATTTAATAGCATGACATTCTTGGTTATTGTGCGGCTTCTTTCTTTTTGTAAGCAAATGATTGTAAGAAACATCGCGTCTTGCATGAACCAGTATTTAGGTGTAGTGGCATTTCCACCTCCTCTAATCCGTCCCGCTAAACTAAGATGGTGTAGAGTATGAAGCTGCTGTAGTGGTGGCTTTTCTGCTTATGACTTGCGTTGTTTCTTGCTTGCGGGTTGCTTGGAATTGTTACCATGTTTCTTCAATGCCTCATCCGCATTCGTCTGGGCTCCCTCGTACCTGTCCACAAATGATTTGATTTTGAACTTTCGTTTGCAACCATTGTAGTTCATATACCTTATCTTTCCAAACACTTCGCGCTCTTTCCAACCTAAAGTAGTTGGAAATGAAAACCACCGTGAATGCATGGGTGAGGGGGTTTATAGATGCTTTGCCATGCACAGGCACCAAAAACGTTCTTGGTTAGTCAGTCTTACCTTGATCGTGGAGACCAAAAATACTCCAATTCGGACCAACAAATCCGTTTGGATCTTGATTCGTGTGGAAGGGGGGTGACAAAGTAAGAGGTAGCATCGTAAGGATATGAAGATCGCCATTGAAAACAATAAACTGTACTTACTTTTCCCGTCCAAAGCAAATCGATCGTTCAGGTATTGCGTCGTTCGCAAGGCAATCTCCGGTGTCTCGGTCCATTCCAAAATCTTCTTGGCCCAGTACATTCTCAAAAATCCATGCATTCGGCCCTCCCGCACCACTTGCAGTTGCGCCGCATTCCACAATTCATCGTGCGATTTCCCGTCCTGCAATTCTTCCAAGCTGTAGACATATTCGCGCTTGTCCGAAGTGTGCGCGTTCAAAGTCTCTTTGGCCCAATCCGCGGCGGCCTCCAGAGTGTCGTAGTCATTGGGCGTGTAGTACACAAAGTTGTCCGACAACTCTTTTCGGACCACTCCCTCTTCCACAAAGGAGGCCACGCCACTGGCGTATTTATTCAGTTTCTTGACCTGGAGGAGAAGTGTCTGAAAGCCAACATGTCCAAAATTCAACCAATACGCCATGTCCGAGCAAGCTTCGGGCTCGTTGGGGTCGTTGCGTTTCGTATCGTACTTTTTGAGACCCCCCTCTTCCACAAAGAATTGGAATTGTTTCATCCCTCCCTCGGTTCCGGGTGTAGCCCAATCGCATTTGGGCACCTTCTTGTCCATCTGAAGGTACGCTTCGTATCGTTTCCGATCAAATACTTTGTCATGATTTTTCCACAAGCCATCTTTTTGTGCTTGCGACAAGTGCTGATTGCCTTGGAATTCTGGAAACTCTTGCGTAAATTCCCCAATGAGCTTGTTGATTTTGCTCCGAAGGGTGCGTGCACCGTATTCTCGTTTGGGACTGGCATGCCACACGGGCACCACATTGTGTGCATCCACCTGAATGTAGGGCAACTTTCGTTTCTGAAAGAGTGGCAGCGCCTGTAGTTCGTGCCAGCCACGGAATTGACGCAAGGGGTCCATGTCGCACACGACGAGTTGGGCCTCAACGTCGGCCGCCCATTCATCGACGGTTGTCCCAACCGTTTCGTCGGATTCTGGCAGGAGGACCTGCAAGGGTACATTTTGCTGTTTCAGTTCCTGGTAGACACACTCCAAGCCGCCAATGAGAAAGCTTCCATGCCGTTCCGTCATGGGCATTTCCGCGAGCGTCGGAGGAAGATTGTCTTCGTCGGGAGAGGTTCGTGCATTTTTAGGAGGAGGAGGAAGCGTATAAAGGACTCGCAGCGGCAACCCCGATGTTTCGGCAAAATGACTGGCCAAAAGAAGGGCCCAATTGTCCACTGTTCTCACATCCCGCTGCATCCAGTACACAATGGACCCTCCTGTTTTGCTGCTGTTTATTTTGCAGGACTTTTGAGATTTATTGAGAATTCGTGTCCTCTCGGCCAACATCCAACTGGGAAGTTCGTCAGAGTCCACGTGCTCCACCGTGTCATTGGTAAGACGATTATTCGAGTTGGACATCGTTGTTGCTGTCGTATGAATGTGGTTGGATGCAGGAGGGATATGATTCGAGATAAACCTTGCAATGGGACGCTGCGCGAAAGGACGTGATGTTGTGAAAGCAGCCGTCAATGATGATAATAGCCCTGTGGAAATCACGCCGGCAACAATGGTCATGCGAATAAAAATGGAGAAATACCCGGGATTTTTCATGCAGCAGATTCCAGTGAATCAGTGCAAGGCTAGCTAGCTAGTAGTAGCTGGAGAGAAATGATGTAAACTATGATGTGGATCGACTACATAGCTAACTAGCTAGCTAGCTAGGTCTGAGTTTACTTCATAAGCAATGACTGCGGGTTTCGATGCTGAATCATTACGTAATTTTCGAGAAAAAGATCTCTCTCCAACCAAGCTCTGACTCACTCACTCATAACAAACGTTTCCCAGAAAGCATCCACCCGGGCAAGGTTTAATACCATAGTTGTCCGTGTACATGTAGTTTTTCGATGCTACACCTAATAATGCCTAGTAGCTAGCTACCACTTTCAGTGTAGTAATGCACGAGGGGACATAAATAGACATGCACAAAATTAGTTGAAACTTATGGCATCACTCATCTTTCGAAGTAGTGAAAACTGTTTAGCCAAGCATTGGAAGTTTTCTCTTTTCTCGCTCCCCAACCTTCCTTCCGTTCCTTTCGGCGGCACTTTTTCAAAAGCATGGGTAAACCCACATAATTTGGATTCGTAAGCGTGTCGCACACCTAATGGAAGTTGTCACTAGCTAGCTAGAGGCCGTCCTATGCAGCTGCACCATCACTTGACTGGCTAGATAGCTAGCTAGGGACAAGACAAGACTCCGCCATCACATCACACCGCACGCTCGCAAAGCACTACATTTTGACTTTGGTCTGCGCGGGATCTCCATTTCCATCATTGCAGGACTAGACATTCATTGTCTTCCATTTGCTGTAGAGTCCTCACAACTCCATCTTGATCATTGTTGTGTGCCAGGACTTGGACTTGGGGTAACTCCTTGATGACATTCCGGGCATTGGCCATGGCAAAGGATTTGCCGGCCATTTGTAAAAATTCCATGTCGTTGTCGCCATCTCCAAAGGCAATGCACTCGGCAATGGGAATCTGGAGGCGATGGCACATTTGTTGCAGCCCATGTCCCTTGTGAACATGGGGATGCAACATTTCCATGAACCATCCCAAATTGCCACGGACCATGGTGGCGGCATTTTTGGCATCGTCAATAAGACATTGCGGTTGGGATAATTCTTGTGCAAACGCCTGCAACATTTCCTCTTGTTCTTCTGGGCGACACAAAACCAGCAATTTGGAGGGTGGTCCTTGGTTCAAACCGTCTGTAAAATCAGACACATGCACGGTGTCGCTTCCCGTCAATTCCTTGTAGAGTCCCGTCAGAGCATAATGATGTGGCGCGGAGGGATTGGCATAAATGGTGTCACCCACATAGCATTGAACGACAAATCCTAATTTTGCAGCTAATTGTAGTGTCGCCTGCACCACCTTCATGGGAACGGGAGTATAAAAGAGGGGTTCTCTTTGAATCTTTGCCACACCGTGTTTCATGGAACACATCAATCCTTCGGCCCCATTGGAACACACCACTGGCAGTCGTTGGTGAGGTTCCAGATTGAGGGCGTGGATCGCATCATAGACAGTCGCAATGGCTCTTCCTGTGGCCAAAATCACGGTAAAGCCTGGTTGTTCCATTAAACACTTGAGACAGGTTTTGGTGGCCTCGGACATTTTGTGATTGGAATTCAACAACGTCCCATCCAAGTCCAAGGCGACCATTCGGTATTTTCTATTGTTCTTGACGTCGTCGTTGGTAGGCGTGGAGGATGGAGACACCACCACTGCGGTAGGAGGAGCAGCAGGACATTCTGTCTCGGCTGTCATGGTCATCTTTCGTTCACTTGGAATGAGAATTCTTGCCACAAAAAACGATGAACTGATCTATTGCTAATGTGAAGGAAGGAGAAACCCTGCGCTTTCTTCAACGAACTTGCTTGGGCACGTTTGTTCTTGCTCGACCTTCAATACATGCAGAGTAGATTGGATCAACAGGATAATGCAAGGATATAATCAGCACAGCTATTAGCAGCACAAACGTGTACTTTTCGTTGGCGCTATTAAATTTTACTTGGTCGTGAAAAAACGATTCAATTTTGTGGAGTGATCACAATCAAATGCACGACGGTCCTCCTTTTTGTGAATGACGTTGTGATTTGGGTCCCCATGGTATAGAAGGTACGCACTAGCTAGTAGAGGGTAGGTGTGCGTATGAAGGTGAGTTTCCTTCAGACGCTCACTTGTGCTGGCCATTTTTCGTCGCCACACTCTGTCACCTAGCTACTAGCTAGCTAGTAGCCAGAGCCTCACATAGTATGATAGCCCCGGTCTCACGAACAATGGTTGCAGGCGACCTTTAGCGTGGTCTCCAAAGGATATAATTTAGATATTTAGTCAACACGAATCAATTCTGCTGCAGTTGTTTCTACAAGGAGCTAAACATATGAAGTAGTAGGAATACTGCAGACTATTTGTTACCAACGATACGCCACGTTGAACTGTGCTCCATTAGCTGTCAAGAACACACCGACTGTTGAGCACACTCAACAAGTCTTCCCGAAGACCTTCCTGGTCACAAGAGAATGGTTTTTGGAGAAAGGCATCGGCTCCAGACTTGACGAATGCCTCGGCCATGTCATTGGCCGACAGACCACAAATCAAATTGGCAAAGCCCTTGGCTCGGAGGGCATAGACAGTTTCGGTCCCTAAAAGCTGCTTGTCCACCGAAGCCATGTACTGGTCCATAAAGATCAAATCAAAGTTGTTGGTATCGGTCAAAACCAATGAGGTCTCTCCATTGGAGGCCTCTTGGATGGTCCAATTGGGCGCTACCCGCACCAGGGATCGACGGAGAAGCTTTCGTAGCACCAGGTCGTCATCCACGACCAGGACTGACAGTGTCTCTGGGAGCTCGTCGAGTGAAAGCAATGGTGCACCAGCACCACCAGTCTCAATGTCGTTCATTAGCTCAATGACAACTTCACCACCAGACTCCACCGTGCCCATCGTATCAAAGCTGTTGGCCCGAGACATATTCCTCCTTCGATTATTATTATTATTCGTATTTGCAGAACGGCGACTCGAATCCGAGTCCCTAAATCCATCATAGCGGTGGTTGGTTTGACTCGCGCAGTCTTCCAAGTCAATGGTATCCAGATTGACGGGATGGCATTCCGGCAAGGAAATGACAAACCGCGTTCCAGGACAATCTGGAACGCCACTGTCAAAGGACTGATCCAATTCAATGCTACCCTTCATGAGATCCACCAAACTCTTACACAAGCAAAGACCCATTCCCGTACCCTGATTGAGAGAATCCAAACTCGATTGGAACCTGGAAAAGAGTTGTTGCTGTTTGGCGACGGGAATACCCGGCCCGGAATCTTCCACGGAAAACTGAAGCCACCCCTCGTTGTTTTTGTTCATGTCGTCGTAGACCAGTTCTGCCCTCAGTCGAATAAATCCTTGTTGCACAAACTTTCGTGAATTGCCAGCAAGATTTAAAATGATTTGTTTGACTCGCATGCGATCGGCCAAGACCACTAGATTGTGTGGACACACGACATCAATCTGATAGGTATTATCGCGTTGATGCAAGATCGTTCGGACCGGTTCCAATATATCCTTCAAAACGTCCGTATGAGAAACTTCCAATTCCAATTGTTGGCTTTGTACCTTGTGCATATCTAACATGCTCCGTAACAAATCATTGATAAAGGCCAGAGACGATCGAATGACATGGATATCTTCTTGATGACTGCTATCGGCCGTCGCCAAGAAACTACAGGCCGACATGGCGGACGTTAATGGATTCCGTACTTCATGTGCCAAATACTCATTGAGTCGTCGTTCCGATTCGGCAATTTGACGTTGGGCTTGGACAGCCCTGCGGGCCATGTCAATCCGTAAGGCCGCCTTTTCCGATTCGGCCGTATGTTTGAGCTCGGTCATTTGCGCGTCGCGTTTCATGGCCGAATACAACCATACCGCCAAACAAATACAGGCACTCAACAGAAAGCAACCTCCCAAAATGACAAAGGTAAAGTGGGGTTGAAAGGTTCCTTCTTGCGCCACGACTACAACGGTCCACGTTTGTTGTTCAATGGCAATTTGTTGTTCATAGAGATAGGGAGCGGCAGCCGCGCCTTTCCGTTTCGATTGGTGTTGTGATTGTTGCCGTAGTTCTTCGAGCCTCAGGTCTGAGGCATAGACAAGTTCATGATTGTGCTTGTGGGTACGGTTGTGTGTATGCGTGGTGGTTTCATTCTCCTCCCCTTTTGGCGTAGCTGTAATATCCACACCACCAAAAAAGATGTTCTTTTGCGTATTCCGTTCGGTCGTATCATAGATATAGACGGATAGGGGTTCCGGAAACAAAAGTTGTTGGATGGCACCTTGCATCAATCCATGAAAGGGAATGGTAATGGCGGAAAGACCCGTGGATCTAGCAGTAGTAGTGTCTTGTGGTCGTGATGATAATAATTTGGCTCCTGGATGCATGAGCATGACTTGATTTCGTCCTGGCATGGGCCCTGGAACAGGAATGGGTGCGGTCACGACGGGAGTCCAGGCTTCTAAAGCTTCATCCACAAGAAAAGAAAAGGGCGAGGACCATACATCAAAATCAACGTAGCGTTGGTTACCCTGCAAGGGTTCTACCAAGTGTTGCGGGAAATAAAAAGGTCGTTCTGGAGAGTATCCCATATTCCGAGGATTGTCGGGTTGATCCTTGGTAAATCCAAAGAATCCCGTATAGTTATACTCTTCATGGTCTGTGTAGTAAAGAGATGCTTCCTGCTCCAAAGCGGCACGATAGGCATGCGTGACATTGGGAACATAGGCAATGGCTTGAAAGATCAAACCGCCCGTAATCATGTACTCGTACAATCCACGAAAGTCCTCTCGACTGCACATGCGAATGCCGGCATCCTTGTTTATAGTAGTTGAAGTCGCACTGCTATTGCCAATCGGAATGGTTGGATGTGCAGATGTACTCCGTGTCGATCGACACGCTTCTTGAATCCACAAGCCACCCAAATGGTAATCATTCCATCTGGAGGCTACGGAAGCCACGATTTCTCCTGCCTGTTTCTCAAAGGTCAACTGCTGATCTCGATAGGCGCTCTGTATGCCGACCGCCAAGAAGGCAGCACAAACACTGGCGCCAATACCAGCAATCAGGAGGAGAGGAAAGGAAGTCGACACTCTTCTGCCACCACAACGTCGTTGTGTGTTGTTCTTGTTGTTCGAGGCAGAAGCATGAGTGGAAGCAAGGGAGAGACAAATGCTATCCGTCTCCTCGCAGTACATGTCCGTCGTAGGAGAAGCCACAGCCATCACCACGACATCGTGGCTGCTGCTAGTGCTATAGTCTTGACCAGTGGTTTGCATCGAGCTGTGACGCTTTTGTTTCCTGCGCCGTTGTTCTTGTTGGATCATGCTGCTCATGGTACGGTGTGCTTGATGCTTTCCAATCAGTGAGTGGAGTGAATGTTCTGGATGACGAAGTTGTGCTTTTGCAATGCAATGTCAATTCTATCTCGCTTTAAAAGTACAGCAGTGCCTGCATCAACTGAGAATATTTTGAGCGGTAGGTGGAGCTGTCACTTCTGCAACTCAAATAGCTCCGCTCCAAAGCTCCTACTGTAGTTTGCTTGAAGTAATTGTAGTAACCAGCAACAACACGTACACATCCAGCAACTAAAAAGTGGCGTGCACGTGTAAAGCACGGCCAAATCCCTGAAGAGAACAGTGTACTACTATTGGTATCGTAGTCGTAAGACGTACGAGCACGAAGCAGATAACAGCATACAATTGTAGTACTTTTAGAATGTACAAACAGGAATATCGGTAGTCCTACTTGCACGATCAACTACTACTTATTGCTATACTAATTAGAAAAGAATTCTACCTACTGTAAGAGATATTGCTGGTTCATTTAGTATCAAGTGCACCATGATTCTTTTCTATTCCGTGGGAGCGAAGTACTCGGAGTACGAATGTAACTTGTTTTAGTAGACTATTGCAATTACTTGTCCACGTCAGAAGTCCGATCGATGTATAGATTTCATAAAGAATGCAGGTGGAGGCAATAGGGCAATTGGTCAAGCAGCTTTCCCTTTTCTTGATGGATAAGCCTAGGTCACGCCGGCTAACAAATGTGCTTATAGCCTTATATCCCACGAGCAGTCAAACGATGGCAACGAAAGTTACGAAACACAATGCGAAGCAGTCTCGCAATGTACTGGTAAAAGAGAGAAGCCTCGCAGCTTCAATCCTTTGAAACACAGTAAGCTTCGGTGCGTTCTTTGGAGTAGTACTTTGGGAGCGTAAGCAATCAATGACTCATAAATGACTTTCTTGTAGAGAAAATGCATGGCAAAATGATAAAGAAAGATGCTGTTGTGTAAACAAGTTTGCGGAACGTGGAGGAGTCTTACATCTTCAACATTATGCCCTTTTCTGATGGCAATTCGACCCAAAACTGAACAACCCGGAGAGAAAAAGAACTGGCAAACCAACACAGTTGCCGTTTCAGCTGTTTCAGCACAATGGCAACGCTTCCCCCGGAAGCTTTTGTTAAGGATGCTGCAAAAAGTGCGAAGCCAAGTTCTTGCGGCACCACCTTGTTGAAGGCAACACAGACTTGTGCTAACTACTATCTACATGTCGTAACGGCTACATCTTTTAGACCGTTACAAAAGCTGTCTCTTATACACATCTGACGCT
>ENA-ORBV01013040-ORBV01013040.1-microbial-mat-metagenome-genome-assembly--contig:-NODE-13040-length-12690-cov-4.825180_pt1 | contig 12690 bp, 7 predicted proteins | sample MGYA00237777_ERZ505514 | MGnify/ENA primary metagenome ERZ505514 (study PRJEB26160, sample SAMN06269048) | microbial mat metagenome | isolation source: Oligotrophic lake microbial mat | place...
AATGCCGTTGCATCGTCTGAGATCGTGCTGAATCCGCAGACAGCCGTTCGTGAAGCAACGTGCACGGGTCTCGTCTGCAGGTCGCACAACTGGCCCGCTGACATTGAATTTCATTGAAGGAAAACAAGGCAGTCATGCAACTTGCTTGGGTGCTGAAAAATTTGCATCATGGTTGTTGAGCATTGGTCATTGAGCGCAGCAACCCAAATTGCAATTGTTCATGTGTCTGCATGTCCGCAAGAGATGGTGAAACCCCTCACAAGAGCTGTGCAGCGGTCAATGTGCCACAAAGCTAGCAGCATCTTCAAATTGTGTTTTTGAATTTTGTCAACAAATAACAATCACTTGAATGCAGGGTCAACACATGTCTAAACTTTACTGTGATTAATTCAAAATGAACTTGTCAACACCATTGAAGACATTGATTTGACAAAAGATGACAACTCTTTGGCAAAGGTCATTCTGTCAAACCCACCTGAAATCTCAAAGAAGAACAGGCAATGATTCATGAGCTGAAATCACAACACAAAGCTCACATGATGCTTTTAGCTTTCAAATGAACACTGCTGGTAGTTGCAAAACACAGATGACAGGCATGACCAGTTGCAATGTCACTTCAAATTGAAAAAAAAATCGTTAGGAACACAGTGGGCACTCAACAACAGAAATTTGCATGAAAAAACATGAAGGCCCAAACAAAAATTTGTTTTTGATTGCTTTCATCTAAGAAATCAACTCAACCTTTTTTGCAAACTGGAGGAAATCATTTTGAAGCTTCAGACATTGCCAACAAGAAACTGGTTTTTGGGAGGAAATTTTGCAACATGTTGCTGCAAAAGAATGATGACTGTTTGACAATGTTGCATTGCTGGGAACACAACGGAAAATGAATGGAAACACCAAAAGTCAGGTTTTGTTCAAACAAATTTTGGTGTGATGAGGCTGCAGAACTCGAGAGCACATGAGACCCACGGATTGTCTTGTGATGATTCTCTCCCTGTCATCAATCATGCAATCTCTGTCTGCATGTGCCAGACACTCTTTGAGAGCAATGCTGAACAGTTTGCCTAACACCAACAGTGAATGGATCAGAGAAGCTGACAGGATGTTTCATCAAACATGTCTTACCACACATCATTGTTAGTCATCACCAAATCTGCATGTGGGGTTCGCAGCTGTCCTAAAACTTGTTGCTAATTGGCAGGTTCTCAGATGTTCTTGAACGTTGACTTTTAAGCTGCCACGACATCTGCATTGAGTGTCGTACAGAACCCATTTTAGAGCCCATGCCCCGGCGACATTTTCAAGTCGTGCGATGTAGAGTCCTCTGAATGGTACATCAATGTGGACAGTGTTTTATTATTTAGGTGGATCCCGATGATCACGAGTCAAATCCAAGACTGTAGGCGTGACACACATTGAAGTCCCCGGCCCGTTCTTTGGATTTGGCGAACACCAAAAAAAGAAAAAAAAGCGTGGCTTCCATTCTGTCCTCACAAACTCACAAAATTTAATTATCTACAAGGTATGCAAAACAATAACAACAGTGATATCACGTTAACAACTACCGACAGTTCTATTACAGAGCCAGAAGATGTCGTCGTTTCTTCCAAGAGAAATGACGACGACAACGCCGCCGACAACGATTGTGGGACTGATGGCTGTAACGGAGATGGATGCCCCCAGTTCCTAATCACATGCTTGGTCATGTTTGGCGGTATCGCCCTCATTGTTTGGGTCGTCAACAAAACTGCCGGCTCGGGTACTGGTTACGTTCGTGGGCATGGTGGTGGTGGTAGCCGTGGTAGCAGCCGTGGTGGCAGCACCAGTGGTGGTTCCTGCTTTCCTGCCGGCGAAGAAATCTTGATGGCCGATCAAACCACTAAGGTTGCCATTGATCAGCTTGTCGCTGGATCCATGATTGACCAAGGTGGCCGCGTCACAGCCGTGATGAAACTTGCCGCCAACCCCAAAGAGGATCCCCTGTACCGTTACAACGATGCGGTATGGGTCACGGGATCGCATCTCGTGCAAGAAGACGACGAGGACGAGATGGTTCCCGTTCAAGATTCGGATCTGGCCCTGCTTGCCGCAGCAGAAATGATGCCGGCGTTGGTCTACAATTTGATTTCCGAAAATCACAAGCTTGTCATCAACGACACGACTTTGCCGATTGGGAAGAATGGGAAGACTGTGAGGAAACCTGGGCCTTGGAGCAAAAGGTGTTGCGCCGCTTAAATGACGGCCGCGACGATCCTCGTGCCCCCAACATGTCCCCAGATCCTCCCGTGGAAGAAGGTGCCATGGCCCCTGATACCCCCATTCGTTTGCAGAATGGATCGACAGTTCCAGTCCAAGACATCATGCCCGGTCAAGAATTGGAAGGCGGTGGAGAAGCCTTTGCCGTGATGCAGCTTTGGGTGGCCCCGGAGACAAACCTTTACGAGTACCACGATATGATTGTCACGGAGTGGACCATTGTCTTGGACCAGGGCGACAGGATGTGGCGCCATGTCAAAGACACGAAGCAGGCCCTCCTTTTGGGACCCGCCGGTAACAAGACTTCTTGGTATCAATTGTGGACTACAAACCACGAGGTTCCGGTCGGCGAAATGAGCGATGGTTTGGTCATGGCGGACTACCATGTTATCGACGAAGACGATTCCATCTTTACCGAAAAAGAGCTCTGATAGACGAGCCCCGGCAAGCTCCGTTTGCAGTGCTTTGGAATATAAAAAAGTAATGTATTTCAAAGATATATGATATTAACTTAAGGAATGGAAATTAAGAAATACCGTCAGCATCATGCCCTTCAGCATCAGCAGTAGCTAGCTTCGAGGCCAAGCCAAAGCACCCCCAAAAGATGAATGGAAGGGCTGGTCTTTTTCACTTCTTTCTACGATTGACAATAAAATGATTGCCGATTGTTGCTGTCATTACTCAGCACCCAGAGTGGCTGAGAGTTGGAGAATGAAGGAATTCCTGCAACAGGTATTCGTGAAATCCTTAGGTATCCTTTTCCTTTCCAGGCACCAAAATCGAAGAGCTCTGATGATTGTTTATTTTTCTACCGCACATTTGCCACTGAGATCAATAAATTCGTACTTAAAGTAGAACGGCAAGGCGCGCCCCATTCCTACACGCGTACGTAAGCTAATAGCTAGTACACTATGACTTGATCAGGAAAGGGAAATGACCCAAAGGAGTGATTTCGAACTCCTGAAGTTTCAAAATGGAGTCCGATAGCGTTGCTAATTAATGACACTGGGGCAGACAACCTGAACATGTTTGATGCTTGCTGTCAATTCTCTAGTAGAGAAGGTGATTTACCGGTCATGGGTAATGAAGACTATGCGATGTACTGTATGTATGTACACAAAATGCTCGGACATCAAAGTATGTTTTGGTCATCATTTTTTATTATCCTTCTTGTCTTCATGGATCATTCATGTGAACCACGGAGAAATACATGGCAATGTACGCCGGTACTACACCAGGTACCTGGTATGAGGTACCAGTATGCATGCACAGTTTGAGTTGCTACAGTACAGTCAGTTGAATAAGATAGGACGTAACCATCCACTCGCACACAACCAAAGGCCAACAAGATGCTGTTAGAACCTATGACAGTTACTACTGCACTCGAGCCTTCCAAGATTGCCATCGCAGATGATGATGATGATGGTACTACCAGTAGCAGCAGAAACAAAAATGGAATGAGAATAGTCCTCCTCTTTTTGTTTGTGGCTTTTCTGTTTCCTCTATTGGTCCTACTGCTGACGGGTGTAATTTCCCTCGAAGATCTTGTCCTTCCTAAACGCCATCAAGGGGCTCTGCGTTCGAGTAGTAGTGCCAGCATTCAACAAGAGACAACCAACGTCGCTAGCACTGTTCCCCTTTTGCCCATTTCATCGCCACTGCTACCATCATCATCACTGCCACCCTTGACCACCTATGTGTCTCCTGACAATGCGACTATAATCGGCAATCCTGACTCTCTCTTGAATCTTGCTGTCATTGGCTTTGCCAAATGTGGAACCTCTACGCTCAAACGCACGCTGGATTTGCATCCACAAATTGCCATGCTGAAGCGTGAAAAACAACACATGGGGGATGCACCCGAAGAGTTCGTGAAAAAGGTATATGATACGCGTCTTCAAGCACAACAAAGACAAGACGAAGAACAAACATCATCATCCTTGCCATTGTTGGTGGGATACAAGAATCCCAATGAAATTCGGCGTCTGGACACGAGCATGGCCCATCTCGCCCAAACCCTTCCTTCGGCACGACTCATTGTAACGGTACGACATCCCATTACGTGGTTCAAATCCTTGTGGGATTATTCGGTCAGCCATTTGGGTGAAAGAACGTCCTTTTTAAAGTCGCTCGAATTAATTGGTGGATCGCACCAAGTGGCGGCGGGAGTCCAAACGGCACGTGCCGAATGGCATGTCGTTTTGGCACTCTTGGGGAAAACTGGGATACTCGACAATGGCAACAATACGGCATCCTCTGCTGCGGAACTAGAGCTGTTGCAAGATTTCTTTCAACCCGACGAATACAAGCCGCAAAGCCAACGCAAGATTCCCAATCCCATGTTTATTTTGGAAATGACGCAAATGAATGACACCAATGAAACACGCGCTCAAAGTTTGAGACTGGACATGTCCAACTTTTTGGGATTGGAGTCACCGTTGCCACCCTTTTTGCACAGCAACAGCATGCAAGAAGAACGCCAAGAACTCAAAGAATGGCAAGCACAAGCGGCGGCGAACAATGCGAGGCAACCCAAACAACGTCGCCACGATTTTGGAACCGAGGCGGACATTGACATTTGTGCGACGGAATTTGATGCCGTCCGCAAGGAACTCGTACGCGTGGGTACTGCCGCAGCCCAATGGATTGGGAAATATTTCATAATGGCGGATGATGTGTACGTGTCCAGCCCCCAATATTTTCGGGAACGATTACAGACCTGGACAGTGGATCCATGTACAGAACCATAAACATCCCGTGGGAGGGAATACAAGAAGGAAGGAACTAAAGAAAGATGTACTAACAACTGCAGTACGAAACTACCGCAACCACGAGAAGCACCCGAGAGCCGCAACAAGCCTCTTGTAGAGCAAGCACGTGTGCTGTGTTGGACCATTGGAGTTGCAATGCTTCATAAGGGATGGATGGAGGCTGGTGCTGCTTGACGCGGGCCAGAAATCTCTACTAATCCTCTACTTTTCCACTGCATGGTTGGTTGCAGCATCAGGTCAACATGGAAACTTCTTATGTAAATAAAATAATGGCAACTATAGATGACTACATGGCACGTTTTTCATTTTAATATCTCTATTGCATACCTTTCCTTTTCTCTGTTTGCTCTTTTGGAGGATGATCACTGGTTCTTCATTTTACAGTGACAGCCGTGGCAAGCATCAGTTCCGTGAGTTGGCAATCTATAAATATCTATCCATCCACTAGTAGTTAGTTATAGGATATCCAAGGGTTGGATAGAGCGTTGAGACTAGCCGCACTCGTCTGGAAATCATTTTTGGATGGCTACACCCGCCTCTTGTGTGTGTGTCAAGGGTATTCGCGAGACTTTCAAGCGCTCTCTTCACTGCAACTCGAGCTAGCTAGCTGTTGCCTAATATAGTAGAGTGGCAGCAGCCACAGTATCTATAGGTGACGCTTATTCTTATCGGAATCACGATGCTGAGTTCTTTGTCAGGATGAGACAGTACAGAACATACCCAACCATGGACAATCCAAAGACACACACAAAGGTGGCCATGGGATAGGAACATGCATAGGACGCATAATACGTGTGGATTGGAAAACCTCGTTTCTGTGCCATGGCTCGACTTTGTATATACAACAAGGCAGGAAAACTGTAGCCCATGACAAAGCCTGTCGTACCGGCATAGTCCGTAATCTTGCCGAGCTCTCGTTCAAAAATAGCAAAGACAATGGGTGGAATGCTGGCCAGTAACCGAAATCGGGTCCGAATCCATCGATTGTTTTCTACCTTGTATAGGTATTCTCCATAAAAGGCTCCAAACATGTTGTTTCCCAAGGTAATGGCATTTAATGGGAAGGCCGAAATGACATCCAAAGCAGGAAAGCAGACAATATAATAAGAAATCACGCGGATCACCAAATTGTCTTGGACGGATTTACAAGCATCCCAGTTGAGATTGGAAGATTGTTGGACACCCGTTCCGTCCATGTCCTGAAAGGCCGATCCTATCGTGAGCCCAATCGTAAGATAGGATAGGGATGTAAACATGCACGCAGATCGGAAAATGGGTGACAATTGTTTCTTGTTGGCCACCGGCTGAGACAAGTCGGGAACTCCATGCTGAAATATGTGAGCAAATACCATGATGGGTAACATTTTGTCGATTCCTGAAAGTCGAATCAGCGACGCAGCCGTTATAGTGTCGTCGTTATTATTCCAGTCGTCTATAGAAGCAGCAGCAGTTTCTGCTGCTATAGAGGAACAATAGGGACTTGTCATCAGCATCAAGGCCAACAACAAAAATCGTGCGCCCGTTAGTAAAACTTGAATCATGACCTGTTCTTGCAATTCCATACACGTCAGTGGTACTACCATGAGGGCATAGACCATGGCATAGACGAAATAGTCATCGTTGTCATGATCATTTTCATCATTCATATTGCCAGCATTACTCCCAGTATTGAAATACTGCCATATAGCATGTAACGGTAATGCCTTGCTCATGGCACTGGCAAAAACGGACGTAAAGGCCCACAGGGCACAATAAATGTACAGACAAACGCTTGTGGTGTACAAGTGTTGTCCAATATTTCCCAAGTAAAGACGACATAGAGTATTGACTTCAAATTTGCGGTCCTTGACCAAGAGTGGGTGATCATTGGAGGAGTTGGTGTTTATTGTAGTTGCACCCGCTGCTGCTGATTGTAGTGAAGTTATTGCGGTGGAGTGGATGGTTGCATAGTTTGCAGCTGAAGATCCGATTTCTACCAGTGGAAGTCGTTCACTATCCTCATCATCTCCATGGCAGTCATCAGTGTCACAGGAATCTTTCCAATTCAATTGGTCATCTAGCATGACTTCGGCACGTGCCATGGTTTCCAACAAGAAATTCTTGGCCATGTCTGAGAATACGCCCACCATCAGAGTCACGACGGAACTCAACAAGAGTCCGCCTTGAACATAGGCCCATGGGATCGTCAAGAAACCCGTCCCCAAGATATAATTGATTGTAAAACAAAAGGCAACAAAAGGAGAAAAGTTGCCACTTTGGCCTTCTTCTTGTTTTTCTGGTCGGGGATCGCGCATTCTAGCAAATGAAGAGCCTTCTTTGCTATGAGTTAATACTATACCGTAGTGTTGTTGTGAAGCAGCAACTCCGGTGAGTTTGGTGACAATTGAAAATGAAGTCGACGGCTGCAATTCCGGAACTTGTAATCATTGATTGTTGTCATTGATTGGTCATTGATTGTCGTGAACAACCTACTCCGATCAAGTGATGGCCTGATGGACATTGATTATTAGGTTCGCTTTCGTCTTTCTCGTGACCACACATTTCTTCATTCGCGCATAACCGCAGAGTTCATCTGCGTCCAACGCAGTTTCATGGAGGACACTTTTTGCTTTTTTCGTCCCGTCCAAAAAAATTCTAAAAAAGGAGGATCAAACTACAACTCTGCTAGCTAGCTTATAATAGTAGAACGTAGAGGTTGGATTAGTTTCAACTGCTTTTATAAACTGTATACTTCTGTGTTTTAATTAGCATGATGATTCTATATCAGTTGACAGTGCAGTACTTGGGTGGTGCGCAAGCATGTGTCTTCAATGTCCGCGAGTGCAGCCCTTAACCAATCACAGTAGGCTGAAGAAAGGAGAGCTGCAGGCGTGGTTATCTCTGCAGAGGTTGGAGTATTCGTGGAAAAAAGGTTCTGTTCCCAGTCGGCCCCCAGCGTTGTGGTATTCGTATCTTCCTGTAAAGTACGCATCTGTTTTTGATCGTCCTTGTCAGGGAGCAGTTTTCTTCTTCTCAAAAATCTTCGTTGGCTCTTCACATAGCCACAAACCAGGAGACACCAATGACCAGGGCAACCATTGCAAGGACACTTTTTATACACGGGACAGTCGACCTCCACTCTGGATTTTGTCTGGACGGCTGGTGCACCTTCTTCCTCCTCGGCGACGATTTGCTGTACAGGCATTTCTTCTTCCGGGGCCGTGTTGTTCGACGTCGTGTCTTCCACGAGATCACGCCGCCGTCGCAAGCCACCTCCAGTAAGACTGCCTCCAGAAGTGATGGAAAATCCATCCATACTAAGGATAGGACTCACGTTATTGTTGTTGTCCTTGGTTTCCCCCAAGAACGGAGACGGTACAATGAGGACTTGGCCAGCGTCATATTCCTGAAATATACCTCCTGCAGCAGCAACATTCGCAGTATCCGTGACGAGCTTTTGAAGGCCGGGAAAGATGAGGTCTTCAAAGGCTTGACCCAGCTCGTCGGCGTCCATACAGTGGGTTTGGAGCTCCAACTCCAATTGTGGTTGTTTCGCAAAGACAACCATGGGAAACATGAAAGCAATGGCAAATACTAGATGCAGAGAACGGCGTGCGCCATGTGGTGATATCATATTCGATGGTGGACAACTCATTTTTCTGCAATTATGCTACCGGGGGTAAAAATACATCAATGTGATTATTATGAGAAATGCAATGCTGTCATAGCATTGGCGGTGGTAATTATTCCAGAAGTTATTCGTACCGGTACTCTATCCATTATTGGCAACAATACCTACTAGCTAGCTAGTCGTTCGAGCTGCCCAATGGCGCTCCCACGTGTACTGTGTTTCGTTTCCGGTCTTGGATTGGCGGCAGTCCCCAAAGGTTCAATCGTGTTTTGTTGCCATTGACGACTCACCTCGCGTGCTTGAAGGGACGATCTTGCTTGAAGGGACGATCTTTCTCGATCCAAAATTCCCAAACAAAATCCAAATCCCATTATTCGTGATATCTCGTTTGTGTTTCTCAACTGTTTTGTAAACGTGGATCATTCCTACTAGCACTAGCTAGTACAACATCCCCACAATAACACCATACTGCAATCATGATGAACTTTATGAAGACAACAACTTTGGTAGCCTTACTGGCGTTGTTTGGGATGTCATCTGCTTGGACCCCATCCTTCAAGTCATCCTCCAAACCTGCAGTAGCACAGAAAACCGACCATGCCAGCTTCCAGCCGGCAGTAGCCGCTGTGGCCGCCACGGCGGCTCTTTGTGCCATGTTGAGTACGGCCGAACCTGCCTTGGCTTCTAGCACTGCAGCCCAAGTCACACTCAACAGTATTCCTCCTACCTCGATTCAAGTCAATATCAAGGATTTGCCCTTGGTGGGAGAAATTTTGTCCGGGACTTACACCAAAGTCGACACTCCTGTCAAAAATCCCAGTGTCGTGATTGCTTCCCCCAAGGACAAGATTGGCGCCATCAAGGCGGCTGCTACCACGGGACATTTGGAATTTGATGTCTCTGGCTTGTTGACGACACACCTAGACATTGATGCCGCAACCGAAGCAGCCGGCATTGCGCGCATTCGTGTTTCCTCTCCACTCATTCCAGCTTTGCCGTACAAAAATGCGGCCTTGCCCCAGCCTTCCAGCGGTATTGTGACAGTCAAAGGAGGAAAAGAAAGTGATTGGAATATCGTGACCAACATGGGAAGTGGAGATACGTATTATTTCAATGAAAAGTCTGGGAAAACGCAATTTGAGAAACCAGCCATGTTTTAATGGACAGGATTACAGGGGCGTCCTCTTTCCTGGACACACACCATTAACAGGTTGAAAGTATGACACGACACAAACCAAACATACAATATATAACACGAGAAAAAGAAGAAGGGGATCAACGACACTACTAAATACAAAATTCCGCGGAAGGCTCCATCCGTTAAAACCATTCTCTGTACTCGACGGCCCTGGTAATGAGCGTTTCCTTCCTGACACACACACACCTATCATCCTTCTATTACATAAGACAAAGTATATATGAAATCATGGGAAGCCCCAAAGTATATTGGCAAGTTCCCACTGAGAGGAGTAACAAACGACCAATGCAGCACTCTTTGATCGACAGAAACACATGCAAATAAAATACGTTTAGATTTTGAATGGGATACGCTAGCTGGCTTTTTGCTGGTTCCATGTCATAGCATACTAGTAGAGCATCCACCTGTTACATTCTGTAATATAATCTAACCAGCTAAAGTGGAATTTCAGTTTCCTACTATATCGTTCATCGTCTATTTTCTTGGATTTTGGCTGCCTTCGTCCTCCTTTGTCGCGGATGGGGCAACGACTCTTGACTGGACCAGTCAGTCCATGGAGGCGTGTTGGGGGGCGGGGGAAGACCAGGCAATCCTAAAAATGGATTTTATTGCAATAGGATGACGACTTCCAGTCGACTGAAAATGATCTATAAGAAGACAAGAATCGAAAAATAGTACCAATGGATAATATTATCTCGTATTGATCCCTGCCGCAATGATGATGTCAAACAAAAGCATACAACAGTAGACGTGGTTATCAAAAGCGTATCTACTGCTGCATGATCCAAAGGAGAGCCGTAGAAAATAACGTCGCGAATGCTCCCATTGATTTTTTGTGGCTGCTGCTGGACTCTTCTGCTATGGGCTCCATTGGGGTGGGGCTGGAAGCAGGTTCATTGGCAGTTGGGGATTCGGTAGCATTGAAAGAACTGGCCGTTGGACCCATAGACGAAACTATTGTTTCTTCCATTGTCGTTGATGCTGTTCCATCTGTGGTAGAGCTAAAAGAACCAGCCACAGTTGGGGATCCAGTGACGGCCATGAGCCCATCCAGGGTTGGGTCTGTCACATTCAAAGCAGTCTCAGCCATGGTCCATGGAGATTCCGTGGCATCGCCGCCATTCGGGGTGCCATAAAAGTCCACGGGCGAAACGCTGGTGACAGTAGCAAAGCCACCACTGCTTTGCAGCATGGCCAGATATTTGGCACTCGCCTCTGGAGAATTAAAGACTATATCCAGCAAAATTGGTCCCGTAGCCCGACTGGTGTTTCGGCTGTCAAAAAACTGATCGAAATTTCTCCAGTCAAAATATTGTCCAAAAAAGATTCGCACTTGAGTCGCAGGATCCTCCACAAGGGAATCATCCGCTTGGATCATTTCGTCCACGGAACTGAGAACATCAAAGGTACCCAAAACAGAGTTTCCTTCCAACATGGCCAGGGTATGGTTTTCGGTCAACAGTTTCCATTCATTTTCCTGTTCTTCCGACAGGCTAGAAATGCCATTGAGTGTCACAGAAAGCACGTGTAAAAAGGTAGAGGAGGAAACCTCGCGAGGAGCCAGGTGCACAACCGACTCGGGGCATACCGCCGTGGATGTCAGGTATTCCGGACCGCGTGAAGTAGCGGCGGAACTGGCCGAGCTGACGACAATGCCACTGGCGTTAAGGTCAATGGATTCCGAATTGCCACGAACCTCCAGGATGCACGTGTAATTGGTGGGAACCACCAATTTGCAGCCACCGGATGCAGTGTTGTTGTTGTCCTCCTCCAAAAATTGAAGAGAGCAGCAGTCGCCGGAAAAATCCCAAGCAGCTCCTAATGTATGACAACTATCGTCGGGTCTTTCAAAACAAGTGCCGTTCATACCCTGGCATCCTTCTACCCCGCCATATGTCCCACCAAGTTCATATGCTTGCCATATATCCAGGCTTTGTGCTACAACCGGCAGCGCCGCCAGCAGCGACAGAAGCAAACCAGATGCTCTTATAGTGGTCATCGTGTAGCTTAATAAGAGACACGAATTGGACTTTTATCGGCTTTAACTTGTACTTGCTTGCTAATGCATGATAGAAAAGCTAGTTGTTAGAAACAACTTGGGCGCGAAAGATGTGAAACATAATCACCGTTCACTCACACACCCCATTGGCGTAAACGAAACGGCGCATTGGTTTGCGAAAGGAAGTTTCACGGACGTGTCATGAATCTGTCTCACACTTGCTCTGGAAACAAAAACTGCAGAATTGTGCAGAGCTAAAGCAGTTCGATTTATGGAGCTGGCAGGGAGGGGTGCAGCATGGCATGCTGGAAGTGACTTTGTTGTGTGGCATGGCCAGTGGCCTTGCTTCTTCGCTTCGCTCGTCGCTCCCCCCCTGGAGGGTGGAGCTTTGCCCCAGTGTGACATGGGCCATCAAGCAAGCTGTGTTTTCTCACCACGTCTCTAATGAAGCTGTTTTGGGTCGAAAACGTCTCAAGCATGTGTAAATTTGTACTGGCACATTTTAACATGGTTTAGGATGTGACATTTTTGGCTCCCTGCTCAACGTCTCAAATTGCCCGGTGGGTGCTGTTTTCTGCACACTGAAGACCTGCCAAAAAATTGCACAACTGGCCCCTTTGGAAACCCCCATTGAAGTCGTCCGAAAATTGAACAGACAGTGCCAGTAGAGCCAGCTTGCAGTAACCACCCCAAACAAAATCTGTTTCATTTCAAGCTTTGCTCCTGTTGTGAAGCTCTGCTCCCCTTTGTTCCGAAGAGGGAAAATCAGGGCAGTCGGAAAAGCAAGGTTCTTCTTCATTTTTTTTGCGCGCATGTGTGACATGATGCTTTGATGAGTTTCAGTTGGCTCCCA
>ENA-ORBV01013041-ORBV01013041.1-microbial-mat-metagenome-genome-assembly--contig:-NODE-13041-length-12689-cov-7.060419_pt1 | contig 12689 bp, 16 predicted proteins | sample MGYA00237777_ERZ505514 | MGnify/ENA primary metagenome ERZ505514 (study PRJEB26160, sample SAMN06269048) | microbial mat metagenome | isolation source: Oligotrophic lake microbial mat | place...
CGGACGCGCAGTGCATGCCCGGCCAGCTCTGCGTGCAGGAGATAGTCAATGGAAAAATGCTCGGCTTTGCCTGCTTTTGGAAGGAAGGCGATCCCGCAAATGGAGCTCCTCCCACCTGCCTCGTCGAAGGAAGACCCTTCGCCAAGCAGGTACTCAATGCCTCCAGCATCGACGGCGCAACCGCCAACATTTGCACTCTGAGGGTCTCTTCGTGCTTGGCCTTGCAACAATTCAGCAGCGTCGACTGCAAGGGCACTGACTCCATGGCGGACCACTCCAAGTGCGGCGCTGTCCCTGGTGTGGATGCTCGCTGTGCAGTGGCGCAGGCGGGGTTCTTCAGGTGCACGATGCCTTGTTTGAGTGACGATGATTGCAAGTTTCCCGTTGCATGCGATGACAAGGTCTCCCCAAACGTCTGCAAGTTTAGCTTGTGATGAAGACGCGACTCACACTCATCTGTTTGCTGGTGGCGCTGATCGCGCTGATGGCGCCAGCCTGCTCGGAGTCGTTCGACTGCCGGGAAACGGTGTCGTGCGTCGTTGGCTTGGGTGGGGCGGTGCCCATCGCTGCCACTTCCGGAAATACCGGAGGCAACGCAGCCGTGTCTGGAGGGTCGAGTGCTGGGGGCTCTGGCGGGATGAGTGCTGGCGGCGCGTCGCCAATTGCGGGCTCAGCGGGGGCACTCCCGTGTGGGAAGCTCTGCAGCGGGACCAAGCCGTATTGTGATGTCCTGCGTGGCGAATGTGTGCAGTGCCGGGCGCAAATGGATTGTGCGACGGGGTTTTGCGACGTCGCGGCGGGTAAGTGCGTCGAGTGCCTCGGCGACGATAGCTGCGTAGACCCGGCCGCTTCGAGCTGTTCGAGCACGGGGGTGTGCTCTGCTTGTGCCGACAATAGCCAGTGCGCTCACATCCCAGGAAAAAATGTCTGCTCAGCGGGCGCGTGTGTGGCCTGTGCGGCGCACTCGGACTGCCCCCTGCAAGATTTAGCTCAATGCTCCGCCCAATCCTCGTCCTGCACGGCTTGCACCGACGACGCGCAGTGCGCTCACATCCCCGGCAAGAATGTGTGTTCCGCGGGCGCGTGCGTCCAGTGCACCGGCACCAAAGCCGAGGCCTGCGGCTTCTCGGGCTCCGACCGGCTCGTCTGCGACTCCATCAACAAGACTTGTTCAACGCTGAAAGCTGGGAAAACGGGCCTCTGCCTGCCCTGTGTCTCGGACGCGCAGTGCATGCCCGGCCAGCTCTGCGTGCAGGAGACCCTTAATAGCGGCCAAAAGCTCGGGTTTGCCTGCTTCTGGAAGAAAGGCGGCCAAAACGGAGCTCCGGCCAACTGCTCTCTTACCGGCCGGCCCTATGTCAAGCAGGTGCTCAATGCCTCCAGCATCGACGGCGCAACCGCCGACATTTGCACTCTTAGGGTCTCTTCGTGCTTGGCCTTGAAACAATTCAGCGACGTCAACTGCGCAACTAGCCCCCCTAACCCCATGGCGGACCACTCCAAGTGCGGCGTTGTCCCTGGTGTGGATGCTAGCTGTGCCTTGGTGGAGGGGGAGGTGTCCAAGTGCACGATGACTTGTTTGAGTGACGATGACTGTATCGGATCTGTGGCGTGCGATACGGGGCCGACGCCCAGAATCTGTAAGTTTAGCTTGCGATGAAGACGCGACTCGCACTCCCCTGTTTGCTCATGGCGCTCATCGCGCTGATGGCGCCAGCCTGCTCGGAGTCGTTCCTCGACTGTCGGCAAACCGTGACGTGCGTCGTTGGCTCGGGGCAATGAAGACGCAACTCGCACTCCCCTGTTTACTCATGGCGCCGCTACGCTCGGCGTGCTTCTGCATTGGCCTCGCGTTCTTGGCGAACCCTGCTGCGGCTGCGCCAGAGGACGATCGGGTTCGGCAAGCGGCCGCGTTGTTCGGGAAAGGCAACGAAGCTGCCGACGCGGGCCGACATGCGGCGGCTTACCGGGCGTATCGGGAATCCTGGGATTTGGTGCGCGACTACAAAACGGCTGCAAATTTGGCCATGGTCGAAATCGAACTGCACCGCTGGACCGACGCCGCCAATCACATCGCCTACACACTCGCGCACACCCCGATTGATGAGGCACCAGACCGCCTGAACAGCCTTTACCGTGCCTTCGAGGGCGTTAAGGCACGCATCAGCGAGCTTAGGCTGGAACGTGTGCCCGCGGAAGCCACCGTGATCCTCGACGACATTAGCTTGAATTCTCAAGACCGGCGCGGTGCCATCTTCGTAACCCCAGGTCAACACCGCCTCGTGGTTCGGCTTGAAGGAAAGGCGCCGCACAAGGAGGAGTTCGAGACGGTTGCTGGGGAAAAAAGAACCCTCGTGGTCGTCCTGGAGCCTCTGGAGGCACTGAATGCCCCAGTATCCTCAGCTGCAGCACCCACGCCTCACCCAGCGGCTCCGCAGGTAAGCCCCGTGGATCGTCACGCCGCGAGCGGCATCCGAACTTCCACGATCATAGCCTTCGCAGGTGGAGCCGTTGCTGTAGGTGGTGCAACACTTGGGATCATCTTTCAGAGCGGGGCGAATCGCGAAGACCGAGACGCAGATCTTGTAGGCGGACACCTCACCGCCGCTGCTCCTGACGCGTGCAGCACCGGAGATTACGAAAAGCAATGTGCGCTTCTGAAAGTAATCGTGGCCCTCCGCGACGAGCGCCAAAAAGTTGCCATTGGTGGCTTCGTTCTAGCCGGAATTGGCCTCTCCACGATGCTCACCACGCTGTTGCTGCGCGACAACCCGAACGAGGTCTCCCTTTCGCTCTCCGGCCTGCCTCACAAGAGGCAAGCCGACGCCTCGCTCAGCTTCAGATTTTGATGTTGCCCCCTCTCGTCCGTCCTCGGCACTCGACGCGCCTCTCAGGTTAACAATATGGGCCCAGCTTGCCTGCGGGCGGCCGGTCTCACCCCAAAGCCGTGCTCGCTGTCGCTCCGCTCGGCTGGGGGAGCTCCTCGCCAAGTGCGATCAGTGGGGCGCAAGGGCTCGCAAACCAAGGGATATCCCGTAGTTCTCCTCACAGATTCACATCTCATTCATGTTGCGCGAGTCGCCTCAAACACAGTATGTTGCATCAACAGTGGCCAATCATCACGACGCCCTCTTCAAAGAAGCTTTCAGCTCGCCCGAAAGCGCCGCTGCTGAGCTCCGTGCGATCCTTCCGAATGATCTCGCGCGAGCTCTTGAGCTCGAAAATCTCGCCCTCGTTCCAGGCTCTTTTCGCAGCAAGGAGCTGGCCGAAAGCCACACCGATCTGCTCTTCACGGTTCCCATCCTCGGCAAGTCGGCGTTGGTTTACGTCCTCTTTGAGCATAAGAGCTTCAGTGATCGCTGGACGCCGTTTCAGATTCTTGGCTACATGCTCGACATCTGGGAAATATTTCGCCAAAAGAATTCCCCCTCTGCGTTTCTCCCGCCGATCATCCCGCTCGTCGTGCACCACAGCGCCACCGGCTGGACCCGATCAAAGGCCTTCCACTCACTTTTCGACCCCAATCTGCTCGCCATCCCAGGTCTCTCCCAGGGGCTGCCCAACTTCGAATTTCACCTCGATGACATCAGCAATCTTCCAGAGGTTCAGCTACGTCAACGAGCCTTCGGCGCCTTTGTCACCTTGGCCGTCGCTGCCCTCAGCCGCTCCCATGAGTCCCCGGAAGCTCTCCTGGAGGCACTTGCCGCTTTTGCCGATCTCTTTGACTCCCTGCTCTCCGCACCCAACGGCGCCCGTGCGCTCGCCATCCTTTTCGAGTATGTTTCCCGAGTCTCCCCGAGCACGACCCCGCAGGATCTCGAACGCGCTCTTGCTAAGAACACTCCAAAGGCCCAGGACATCGCCATGACCATCGTTGATCAGCTCAGACAGCAAGGCTTGGAGCAAGGCTTGGAGCAAGGCTTGGAGCAAGGCCTGGAGCAAGGCCTGGAGCAAGGCCGCACCCAGGGTCGCGCATTGACGCTCCTCAAACTATTGAAACTCAAGTTCGGGACCGTTTCGACTGACGTAGAACGCAGTGTGGCCTCGGCGGCTCCCGAGCAACTTGAGCTTTTCCTTGAGCGGATCCTCACAGCCTCCTCGATTCACGAGGTGATGCAGGGGTAGGCTGAAGGCTTTCTCCGCTCAGCGCGAAACCTGTGCGTGGCATCCCTCCTAGAAGCCGCGCGCGCCTCGGGCTGCGACGCGAACTCGAAGGTCAGGGGCTAGTCCCTGATATCGAGTTCCGCTCAGGGCGCGAACGCACTCGCGATCGTCGCGATGCCAAGGAACATGGGCAGTGGCTCCGAAACTAAGAGGCCCTCGCGGACTCCTTCGAACGCCTGGAAGCCGAGGTTCTCGTAGAACTTCACCGCGTCGGGCTTGGCATCTGTCACCACACCGACACAGCCAAGGCGATCCCGCTGCTCAAGCGCCAAGCCGAGGACATGACGCAACAGCGCGCTCCCGATGCCGACGCCTTGTGCCCGCGTGTCGACTGCGAGGCGACCAAGCCGCAAGACTGGCAACGGGTAGCTCGGCATTCGCTTCCGCAGGCGCGCGTTGGGCATCGATGCACGCTCGATGGACGACGGGGTGACCGTTGCAAAGCCGACGATGCGTTCGTGGACCAGCGCCACATAGGTGACCGCCAGGTGGAGCTTGAACTGGTTCTGCCCGGCGTAGTGCTCAAAGAAGCGATCAAGATCGGCTTGACCCGAGGAGAATCCACTGCGGTCGTCGTCACGAGCGAGCAGACGGATCTCAACGGTCTTGGCCACGCATCAGCTCGCGAAGCGCCTGAGTCGGCGCAGCAGGGCTCTCGAGCAATGTGACAACGCGGTCGAACGCCTTGTCGTCGAGCACGAAGCGCGTTGGGATAAGCGCTTCGTCAGGTAGCTCCCGACGCGCTTCCATGAAGTAGAGTAGCGCTTGTTCGACCACGAAATTCTTCTTGAGCCCGTGGCTCTCCGTGAAGTGATCGAGTTTTTCCTTGGTCGCCGCCGACACGGTAGCTGAGATCTGAGATTGGTGGCTCATGAAGGTCTCCTGAAGTCGACCATGCTTTACCACGTCCGACCATGGAAAAACTAGCACCCGGATGTCCAACGGCAAGCCCTGCCCTCCCCACTCAAATTCGCCCGCCAAGCCAAGCTTCTGTACTCTTCCTCCGGTGCGGCTCGATGCTCTTCTCGATGTGTACTTAAATCACCTCAAGGTTGAGCGCGCGCTGGCGAAAAACACCGTTGAAAGCTACGGCCGCGACCTCGCGAACTTGCTGGCACACGCCGAAAAACTGGGGGCTGTCGAGCCTGATCAATTGGATCTTGGTGTCGTGAGCGCATGGCTGAGTGGCTTGGCTAAGTCCGGGCTTGGAGCGCGGAGTTCAGCGCGGCATCTTTCGTCGGTGCGAGGATTTATCAAGTTCTTGTTGCGCGAGGGGGCGATCGAAAAAGATCCCACGGCGCTGTCTGCTCGTCCGAAGCTGGGGCGGCGTCTGCCGAAGGCACTCTCGGAACATGATCTGTTGCGGCTGATCGGAACTCCGAATGTGAAAGAGGTGCGGGGCTTGCGCGACCGCGCGCTCTTGAGCGTGGCCTATGCTGCGGGCTTGCGTGTGAGTGAGCTGGTGCACTTGAAGCTGGGCGACGTGGATCTGGAGCGCGGATTTGTGTCGGCTTTGGGCAAGGGCGGCAAGCAAAGGCTCGTGCCGCTCGGCGACATCGCGCTCACTCATCTGAAGATGTACTTGGACGCCCGAACGGATGCGGGCTCCAGCAACACCAAGCGCCGACGGCAGGCGGTGAAGACACAATCGCTCGACGCGCGGAGCCATGTGCTCTTCATGGGCCCAAGCGGTGGCCCGCTCACGCGCCAAGCATTTTGGAAGATTGTGCGGCGCTACGCGGCCATTGCTGGGATCTTCGGTAATGTGCACCCGCACAAGCTACGCCACTCGTTTGCCACGCACCTGCTGGCCGGCGGAGCAGATCTGAGAAGCGTGCAAACGCTGCTCGGCCACGCGGACATTTCAACCACCGAGATCTACACGCACGTGAGCCGGCAACAAGTGGTGCGCGCCTATCGTGGAGCACACCCGCGGGCGTAATGTTTGAAAACGTGTGCTAGCTTGGGCGTGCGTTGTCGACCTATTTTGAGATTTTTGAGCCACTCGCCGAGCCTTCTCCGTTGGTGGTTGAAGTGCCGCATGCGAGTGTGCGCGTAGGGCCACGAGCTTTGGCAACTCTGAATGCGCCGGCCCGAGCGATCGGCATGGACGCCGATCTTTATGTAGACCAGCTCTATCGGCATGCTCCGCGCTTTGGCGCGACGCTACTCGTGGCTCGGGTGAGCCGCTATGTGTGCGATTTGAACCGGGCGGAATCCGATGTGGACGCCTCAACCGTCGAAGGAGCTGCGCCGCGCTCGCTTCCGCATGGGCTGATTTGGCGCGATACCACGGAAGCGCAACCAGCACTCACCCGCAAGCTCAGCCGTGCAGAGTTCGAACGGCGGCGAGACACCATCTATCGCCCCTATCATCTGGCCCTAGACAAAATCCTCCGCGAGAAGCATGCCCGTTTCGGGTACGCCATCCTCTTGGCAGCCCACTCGATGCCAAGCATGGGCCGTGCGGGCCATGCTGATCCGGGCGCCCGGCGCGCGGACGTGGTGCCCGGGACTCAAGGCCGGACCACGGCGGGCTCGCGAGTGATCGCCGCCGTCGAAGCGGAAGCCAAGCGCGCGGGGCTCAGCCTCCAACACGATGATCCGTACCGTGGCGGCTACACCACCGTTCACTACGGCAGACCGCTGCAGGGTTTTCACGCGATACAAGTGGAGCTTTCGCGGAGCCTCTATATGGATGAGGCGAGCCTCACGAAGCTTCCGGAGCTCTTTCAAAATACCGAGGATTTCTGCACAGGCTTGGTTCAAAGCCTGGGGAATTTGGAGAACCCTGCGCGTCTGGACAGGAAAAAATCATCCGAACGCGCTTGAGAGGTTGAATACCCCAGCCTGCCGGGTTATTAGCCCGGCCCCCATGGCCCGCAGCGAAATTACAGGCAAGCGACGCATGAGTGCCCGCAACGTGTCGCACTCCAACATCAAGACCATACGTTGGCAGAACGTCAACGTGCAGCGCCGGCGCCTTTGGGTTCCGGAGCTCAGCCGCTTTGTCTCGCTCAAGCTCACGACGAGTGATCTGCGGACCGTGAGCAAGATCGGTCTGTTGGCGTTCGCCAAGCAGCACGGCTTCAAAGTTAACTGAGCCGGTCGGTCGCTGATCCAGCGACATCGATCTTGTGCGTTCGTTGAGGTGAGTAGGCGTAGAGATTCGGCGCCGCGCCCGGTTGAGCATCCCCAAGTGCTCCCAACCTTGTCCGTGACCTCTCTCAAAGTCGAACACAAGATAGTAAGCATGCTTACTATCTTCCAAGGAACAAAAAGGGCATCTCACCAGACACGCCTGAGGGCGCTACCCCGCAACCCTATCGCGGGGGGACATGAACACCAACCGGTGTGTCTCCACGAGGCTCGACTAGCGACCGAGCTCAGCCCACCAACCGGGCTCTCAGAGCGCTCAGTAGACGGCAAGCGTCGTCGGATCGCGACGCAGCTTTAAGCGAGCGCGTTCAATGGCTCCCAGGCTCGTCACGTTGGCATCCGGAAAACCGGCACAGCCAACGTAGGCACCCTGTGCGCTCGTCAGCACAGCCATGGGTGTAGGTGCGTACAGCGCAGCTCCCGCGGGCACTCGCGCCACTCCTCGCTCCACGGGCACCGCCGAAGCCGAAACCGCCAGCTCAAGGCCTTCGATGGCAACCGTTGAAGCGGGGCGATAGAAGCAAATACAAGCTAACACCCCTTCAGGGTCAGCGGTCAGCAGCACGAGCGGTGGACCTAGAATCTCGGAAGCTTTTTGACGCAAGACCGGCACCACAGGAAACCCTGCAGCTTCCGAAAAGGGGTGAGACCACAGGCCCGCTTCGCACGGCAACTCCGCGCTTCCGAATGCGGTCTCGGGTATTTGACGTAGATCGGCGGGAGTGATGATGCCGCCCACGCTGGGCCCGGCGCTTCGTAAAAAAGCCTGCGAAAGCAGAGACTCAGAGAGCGCTTTCGGTCCCAGCGAGGCAATGTTCTCTAAGACTTCAGCGCGTAAAGGGAACCCAGCATCGCGTGCGCGTCCGGTTGCCGGACGAATCACTTGCCCAAGCCCACTCCTGCCGTCGAATGCCATCGCTACGGCTGCTGCCGCGATCGACATGGGAACGGCCACCCTGGATGCCCTCGGGATCGCTTCGCTCGCCAGAAACCCGCGCGGGCGTTTGCGCCCCAAACCAGGTTGCCGTAGCCGCCCGTCGAAGACCTTCACGCCACGGCCGGTTCCGGCCACGAGCAGCACCATCGGTCCAAACAGCGTCCCTTCATGCTCCGCCGCGACCATGAAGAAAGCGCCTAGCGCCGCGGCCGTCGCACTTTGCCCTTTTCTGAGCAAATCTTCGGCGATTTCAAGAATCGTCGCGTCGTTCGAGCTCGCTCCTGCACGACGCATACTCAGTCACCTTCGTCTTCGGCGTCGGCTTCGCCCTCTTGGGACTCGTCTTCACCTTCGTCTTCTTCGCCCGCTTCGAATTCGGAAGCTCCGTCGTCGTCGAACTCTTCGTCTTCGTCGTCGCCGAGAAGTGCCCGTTCGGCTCTACGCTCATCTCCGAGCATCTCTTGCAATGCGAGCGCCACACGGCTGGCATCTTCGCCTTCGAGCGCCACCACGCCTTCCTCACACGCGTCAAGATTTTCTGCCAGCACTTCGAGTGCGTAAGGGCGAAGCTTGGCCGCTTCTCCAAGACTTCGGATCCGTGCGTAACGAACCTCTGCTGGTGCCATCGGCTGCCGGCTGGCGTCGGTGATGAAATGAAATCCAAGCTCCTTGGCCCAGCGCTCACCTTCTTCCCACTCCCAGACCCCGAGCGGCTCCCAACCAAGCTTTCGCCCCGGTTGCGCCAAACGTTCCTGCCATTCCTTAAGGCGGCGGCGCGTCCGATCGGAGGGGAACACATTGGCCTGCGTTTGCAGCACCAGCCACTCGGCACCCAACGTAGCCATCACCTTCTCGACGAACGCCAGGCTCTTCTCGACCTCGGGAGTCAGCTCCAAAGCCGCACACGCCCGTGGCAACATCACGGCAAAGCGGAACTCTGCAGGCAATGCCTTGCGGGCTCGATTGAGCTCGCTGAGCTTCGGCAGCCGTGCTGGCTCGGCGCGCACTTCAGCAAAGTTGAAGCGCTTTGCGTACTGCTCGAGCCGACGCGGAAACTGGGTTTGACCGACGTAGAGCTTCATGGGGATAAACGGGGCCCCGGTATACCGGGTCTGCCTCAAACCTCAAACTGAAACCGCCGGCTTTTGCCAGAGCCGGCCTCACACACCTAACGCCCGTGCATCTGCCTTGACTGAGCTAGTTACCGAAGATCAGGTGATTGAGGGCGCGCCAGCGCTTTTTCAGCCTGCTGAAGGCTTTCGCTTCAACATCGATTCGCTGTTGCTGGCGGCTTTCGCCGCGACAGTGCCAGTTTCGGGCCTCGTGCTGGACCTCGGGGCGGGTGTTGGATCGGTGGGGCTCAGTTTGGGACAGTGGAATCGCTCGCTTCGTGTCGTGCTGCTTGAATGCCAGCCCACACTCGTGAAACTGGCTCAACGCAATTGGGTCGCTTCAGGCTGTGAGGGAGAAGTTCTGGAGTTCACGTTGGGTCAGGCTGCGCTCCCGGCAGCTCTCCAGCAGCAAGCCAACTTGGTGGTCGCGAATCCCCCATTTTTTGAACCAACAGAAGGCCGTCCGAGTCGCACTCCAAGTGAACGGCAAGCACGCTTCGGAGCTCTACGGCCTTTTGTGAACGCCGCAGCGCAGGCGCTAGCTGGGCCAAGAGCGCGAGCCGTGTTCGTGTATCCCGCACGTTCTCTTCAAACATTCCTGAGCGTGGCTGGAGAGCATGGGTTATTTGCGAAAAGGTTACGCCTCGTACATCCCCGGCACGGCAGCGAGGCGCGCGTGGCCCTTGTGGAGCTGCGTCGAGCCAACCCGGGGGGACTCAAGATCGAGTCACCTCTGTTCGAATGGAGTGCTCCTGGCCAGCGGTGCCAAGAACTTTTAGCCTTTACGGACGCAGTTCAAACACGCTTTCAACGTTGACGTTGGCTACGCGACGCCCAACAAGCGATCCAGCGTGATCGCAACGGCGGCCCGCACACTCAGATGATTATAGCCATTTTCCCGGGCTGAAAGAATCGGCGCCAGCTTCTGGGCGGCGCTTTGGAGAACGCACTCCGCCAGGCCCCAACCGGTACCAAACAGAATGAGTACGGGGGGGCCGGCTTCAGCCAAGAGCTGACGCGCCTCCGAAAATCCAAGCTCGCTGCCGTTCGCGGAGGCGCTCGTCACCCAAGATTCCACCGGTTCGCCACGCCCAAACTCAGCCACTGCTCCCTCCAAATCATGAACAATCCGCAGCGTTGTCATCGCGGGCGTGCGATCTGGGATGCGCTTGGCGCCAGCACCCGTGATCCAATGATTCTTCACCTTTTCGGCGAGCGTGCGCTGGGCGGTGATCGGATGAACGATAAAGAGCTCATCGATGCCATAAGTGTAGGCGCTCCGCGCCAAATCATGGAGATCAATGTTGGTGATGGCCGTGGTCACGATCGCGTGCGATCGATCGAGCACTGGATAGTGCACCAAAGCGAGGCTCACGCGCCTCATCGGCTTGGCTCCTTCTTGGACAGATCCGGATTGGCCAGATCCGGACGTTGTGCACGGGTGCGTTGCTCCGCCTGCTCAGTGCGCCAGCTCCGGATTTTTTCGTGATCGCCACCGCGGAGCACCGCTGGCACTGAAAGCCCGCGAAATTCTACGGGACGGGTATAATGGGGGTATTCCAAGAGGCCGCCACACGCCAAGCTGAAAGATTCTTCAGCCGTCGATTCTGCGTGGCCCAAGACCCCTGGCAGCAGACGCACCACCGCTTCTAAAAGCGCCATAGCCACCACTTCGCCGCCATTCAACACAAAATCCCCGAGCGAGATCTCGCTGTCCACAAACTCACTGACTCGTTCATCAAAACCCTCATAACGGCCACAAATCAGCAGCAAGCTCTGTTTTTCGGCAAGCTCTCGGGCCAACGCTTGATCCAATCGGCGACCGCGCGGAGTTAACAAGACACGGTGCATACGTCCGCCTTGCCGCTGCTCCAACGCTTCGACGGCATTCACGACCACGTCGGCACGCAGCACCATCCCATACCCACCCCCGTAAGGCGTATCGTCCACACTCCGGTGATTACCAATCCCGTGTTCGCGCAAATTCTCAAACGCAATCGAGAGCGCGCTGTGTTCAATCGCACGCCCAACAAAGCTCGTTTTCACGAATACCTCGAAAAGCTCCGGGAAAAGCGTGACAACTCCAGCTTTCAAAGGTGATTGGCTCATGCCTCGATGAAGCCATCCAGCGAAGCCAGTTCAATCACCCCTTGCTCTGTATCCACGCGCTTCACCCAGGGCTCGCCGAGCAGAAGCTCACGCATCTCTCCGCTCCCGCAATGGACAATCGCCGAATCCACACTCGGATGGTTAGCTATCTCCACCACGATCCCTAGATTGCCCTCCGGTCCGAGCACCGTGGCACCGATCAAATCGGCCAGATAATACTCACCGTCTTCAAGCTGGGGCAGCGCGGAACGCGCCACCAAAAGCTCAGAACCCCGAAGCGCATCCGCCTGGTCTCGATCATGAATACCCACGAAGGACACGAGAAGCTGTCTATCCGCTCGACGGATCCCGGTAACCTCGACTTCTCGTGGCGCCCCATCGCCGGCTTTTAGCCAAACTTTGGGGCGATCGAACAGCACCTCGCTACTGCGATTGTACAGCTCGACCTTGAGCTCCCCCCGAACTCCATGAGGTCGGGTAACCCGACCGAGCGCAATCGTTCTCAATCGCTCGTACTCAATCCTCGTACTCAATCAACGATGTCGAGATGTACGCGACGGCCCAGCTTGGTGGAAGCAGCACTCAGCAGGGTGCGCATCGACTGGGCAGTGCGGCCCTCTTTACCAATCACTTTTCCGATGTCGCCCTTGGCAACTTTCAGCTCGATCAGCGCATGGTGTTCGCCATCGATCTCGGCGACCTCTACGGCATCCGGTTCATCGACGAGCGCCTGCGCAATGGTTGAAATTAGTTCTTTGAGAGCCATGCGGAGCCGTTAACTCTCAGTTCTTCGCGGTTGCTGTCTTGGAGAGAACTCGATTGAGCGTGTGCGAAGTGAGTGCGCCCAGCTTCTGCCAATACGAAAGCCGCTCCGTATTGATGGTGAGGCCACCCTGTTCAACCAACGGGTCGAATGTTCCAAGCTTTTCGATGAAGCGCCCGTCGCGAGAACTGCGGTGGTCTGTGACCACAATGCGATAAAACGGGTTTTTCTTTGAACCGTGGCGGGCGAACCGAATATGAACTGCCATTTAAATTCCTTGCTAATCGAACATTGCCCCTAAGTTGGGGCCGGGAAACTAGAGGAGGCTCGCAGCTCGGTCAAGCGCCATGCTAGGGTTCTTTAATACCCACCGGACCTGTCTCTTATACACATCTGACGCTGCCGACGAATAGAGAGGTGTAGATCTCGGTGGTCGCCGTATCAT
>ENA-ORBV01013042-ORBV01013042.1-microbial-mat-metagenome-genome-assembly--contig:-NODE-13042-length-12689-cov-6.512845_pt1 | contig 12689 bp, 12 predicted proteins | sample MGYA00237777_ERZ505514 | MGnify/ENA primary metagenome ERZ505514 (study PRJEB26160, sample SAMN06269048) | microbial mat metagenome | isolation source: Oligotrophic lake microbial mat | place...
AACACCCAGCAACATGAAGCAGACCTGCCGTTGACTCAACTCATCCCCTCATTCCCCGGAATTGGGTGAAGAACCAATCATTTCATCACGTGCCAGCGGCATCAGACGCGTCTGGAGCGGGAGGAATTGGTGGTACATTCGAGGGCACCCAGTTTCGTTCTCTGAGCTATACCTTGGCACCTCGGGGAGGGCATCGGCATTCTCCGCGCACAGGCGGCTAGCCTTGAGCCCCACCTTGTGTCACTTCTTGGCGATAGAGGCCGTCATGTTTGTAGTGAATTTGATTGGCTACTCGCCAAACGCTCAGCACGAACCAAGTCGAATCACGCCCGACTCCAATTCATCGAGGTGATCGACAATTGCAACACCATGGCGATCGAAACCCAGACGAAGTATGGAAGTTGGGCGAAGGCCGCCCAGCGATAATGCCGCCACACGGCGATCGTCATCCAAATGATCGTACCCCAGACGACCAGGATGTCGACGGTCGCGAGCGGTAGATTACGCATCCCAAATTGAATGGGCGTGAAGATCAAATTGGCCACGAGGTTGATGGCGAACGGCGCCGCGACCCGCCATGGAAGCTTTCCGCGAATCGCCTGCAAAAAGATGAATCCGAAACTCACGACGATGATCGGGTAGAGCATCTGCCAGATGAGCCCGACGGTGGCCGGTGCCGGCGTCCAGCCGGGCTTATCGAGCGCGTTGTACCAAGCCATCCAGTCATTCATCTGATTACTCAACCGATATGAAACACCTTAGCGGGCGTGTAAACATCGCAAATCTCCAGCGAAGCGATCAATGTTTACCATTCGCTGACAACGTCGTTTGGCGATTCGGATTGCGTTGGGCAGCCGGCGCGAAACGATAGTGTGAAACATACCACTCCTCGCCGCCGTACATGCCGAACATTTCCTCGCCCGCCAGGAATAGCAGCCGCCACTTGCGGAACCAGCGGGCAGCCTCGTGGCGGCCATGCGTCGCGGTTAGAATGTCGAGCAATTCGCCGCGATGCCGTTCCATGTTCGCGATCCAGGCCGCGGCGGTGCGGGCATAGTGCCGGCCGTTCCAACGCCATTGTTGCTCCAACAGCATGCCGCCGCCACACTCGTCCAGCCAACGGTCGCTCGGCATCATGCCGCCGCTGAAAAAGTTGCGCCCCATCCAATCGGCGGCCTTGCCGTCGCCGAACGCGTAAGCATATTGGCGATGACAAAAGATGTGCACAAACAGCTTGCCGCCAGGCGCGAGCCAGCTAGCGATTCGTTCGAGCGCCCGTCGGTGATTGCGTAGATGCTCAAACATCTCGACGCTGACCACGCGATCGTATTCATCATCGGCCTCGAAATCGTTCATATCCGCGGTGATCACGCGCAGACGCTCGGAGAAGCCTCGTCGCGACGCTTCGGCCAGCATGTGCCGTCGCTGGCTATGCGAATTGGAGACCGCCGTGACCGTGAGATTTGGATACCGCTCCAACATCCAGAAGGTCAGCGATCCCCATCCGCAACCCAGCTCGAGCACGCGCTGCCCGTCTTCCAACTCGGCATGTAGCGCGGTCTCTCGAAGTGCGGCCACTTCGGCTTCCGCCAGCGTGTCTACGCCGTCAGCCCAGTAGCAACTGCTGTATTTCAAGCGTGGCCCGAGCACCAGGCGATAGAACTCGGCAGGCACCTCGTAATGTTGTGCATTGGCCAGCTCCGGGACGTGGGCGATCGGGCCATCCAGCGACTGATCGCGAAACTGAAGTTGCTGCAACGCCGCGACTTCCGGCCCCCCTTGAGTAAGCGCGCGGAGTTGCGCTGCGCATAGGCGGCGAATCGCCAAGCGCACGAGTGGCAGCGGCGTCCACCCTTGCTCGACCGCGTCAATCAATCCGGCCGTAATGCTGTCACTGAGTGAATGAGCCATCGGATTCGCGGGGAAACCAGGGAAAGAATGGGCTAGTGGAGCGCTGATATTCCCGATACGCTTCGCCGCGCGAACGAAGCGCCTGGGCCTCGGTGGGTGGAATTCCGGTCACTCGCAGAATGAAATACAGCATCATCATGGGCCAGAGGATCGTCACCCATCCTGCGGGCGCCCAGAGCGCGAACGCGACGTAAGCCCACCAGTGCAGCCATTCGAAAAAGTAGTTCGGATGCCGTGAATAACGCCAAAGCCCGTCACGACAAACGCGGCCACGATTGCTCGGACGAGCCCGAAAGGCTGCCAGTTGTTGATCGGCAATGCCTTCGCCAACGATCGAAGCGAGCCAGATCCCAACGCCCAATCCATCGAACCATCCAACGGCCTGCGTATTCCTGGCGGCAAGGAGCATCGGTATGGCAAACAGTACGGCGCCGACAGATTGGTACTGGAAGAACCGAAAGAGCCGAGCTTGGGCCTGCGGACCCCACTGGCGTTTGAGGTCGACGTAGCGGCCGTCCTCTGGTTGAGTCAGCACGCGCCAAAAGACGTAGCTACCCAGCCGCAGCGCCCAAATCGCGATCAATACGGCCACCAATAGTCGGCGTTCCCACGGAGCATTCCCGCCGAGGATCGCGTACGTCGCGCCTAGTCCTCCGACGCCGAACGTCCAGGCGACGTCGACGATGCCGGCATCGCCGGTGCGGCGCTGCACGAACCAGACGACCGCCATCAACATCGCCATCGCCAGCCAACCGGTGAGTAGCAACACTGCGGTATTCATACGACGACCGCCTCCCGGTCGGCGACGACGCGCGGCGTACGCCTCTCCTCCGGGTACAGCTCCGGCAGGCCGCACTCCGGCTTGGCGAAGAGCATCTGCACGACGTTCACGCGGCGTTCGAGAAAGCAGGCCTCGCAGTAGGCGAAGTAGTAGTCCCACATGCGGATAAAGCGCTCGTCGAAACCCAGGCGGCGCACGTCATCGATGTTCTGCCAGAAATTGCGCCGCCAGGCACGCAACGTGAGCGCGTAATGCGGGGCGAAGTCCTCTAATTGCACCAGGCGCAGGTCGGACGAACGTGTCGCTGCTTGCAAGAGCGAGGTGATCGACGGGAGGCAGCCGCCGGGAAAGATGTACGTGCCGATGAAGTCGGCGCTACGCGTGTGCGCGGCGAAGTCCTGATCGCGGATCACGATGCCCTGCAGCAGCATGGCGCCGTCCGGTTTCAACAAGCGGCCGCATTGCCGAAAGAACTCCCCGTAATAGCGGTGACCGACGGCTTCGATCATTTCGATCGAGACGAGTTTGTCAAATTGTCCCTCGAGGTCGCGGTAGTCCTGGTTCAACAGCCGAATGCGACGATCGACACCCGCCTGGGCGAAGCGTTCGGCGGCAAGCCGATACTGCTCCTCTGAGATTGTTGTGGTCGTCACCTGGCAACCATACGCTTCCGCAGCATGCATCGCCAGGCCGCCCCAGCCCGTGCCGATTTCCAGCAGATGATCGGAGGGGCGGAGCCGCAACTGGTCGCAGGCGCGTTGCATCTTGGCGATCGAGGCCTCGCGCAATGAGGCGTGCGGATGTTCGAAGATGCCGGACGAGTAACATAGCGTGTCGTCGAGAAAAAGTCGAAAGAAGTCGTTGCCCAGGTCGTAGTGCGCGTGGATGTTGCGGCGCGCCATGCGGCGGGTGTTGGCATGCCACCAATGGACGGCGCGGCCCAACCACTGCGCGAAGATCGCCGCGCCCCGGTCCAGCCCCGAAGTCAATTCCATGTTGCGGATGAAGATCCTCACGAGCGATGTCAGGTCATCGCACGACCAGTCGCCGTCGATGAGGGCCTCGGCCGATCCCAGGCTTCCGCCCAGCGCCATGCGTCGATAGCAGCGAGGACTGTGGATGGTCACCGTCGCATGCAGATCGGCATCGCAGTCGCCGAAGATTCGGCACGACACTCCGTCCCGCCAAGTGATACGACCGCGTTCGAGTCGTTCGAGCGACCGGCCGACGAGTCTCTCAAACACGTGCTTCTCCTGACATGGCGGCGGAATCAGCGGACGAACGATGTTTTGGATGTGGATAGAACGGGCAGCCCTTCCACCACAACCGCAACGCCTGCCAATAGATGGCGAGCGCCACGTGTTGGGTCTGCAACGGATAGCGCCACACCAGCCGGCGCAGGTTGGCCGCGGACCAGGGGCGGCGCTTCAGTTGGAGCGTCGCTTGATGCACTCGCTCCGCCGACTCGCAGCTCTCGATGTCGACCGTCAGCGATTCACCGGGCGGAGTGAGGCGCCAACGGTAGTGCTGCGACATCGGCATGAAAGGGGAAACATGAAAGCGCTTCTCGATGGACTCGCTCAACCCGCCTGCGGCGAATTGGTCCGGCCGCAGCAAGTAGCAATGCCGCTCGCTCCATGGCGTGTTTCGCACTTCGGCGATGACGGCCGCGAGCGCGTCATTGTCGGTGCGGTGGCAAAAGAAAAACGACACCGGGTTCATCAAATAGCCCCAGTACCTCGCCTGCGTAAGCAGTCGCACCGAACCGATGGGGACGTCAAAGCCCTCTGCCGCAAGCCAGTCCAAGACCGCATCCTTGAGAGCTACGCTCGGGTCGCCGAAGTGATCCTCGCGTCGGATCGAGGCAATGGCGCGACGGTCGGCCGACCACAACCAGGTCCCGCGAAAGGCCGTGTTCAGCTCGTCCAGATCGACCAACAGCAGCGCAATCGTATTCCGAAATTCATGCCGCACGGGCCGCGATCGGCGATGGCGAACCCAACCTTCGTAGATGCAGCTGTTCATCGGGCGCCACTATCCTTTCCTGGCCAGGACGGGGGCAGGCGCATCGCATGCATCGGGAGGTGGCAGCAGTTTTGCGCAGACGGCCTCCGCACTCCGTACGCCATCCTCGTGGAAGCCATTCCCCCAATAGGCGCCGCAGAACGAAGTGCTATTCGGCCCGATCAATTCGTCATGGCGATTCTGCGCCGCACGGCGACCGATCGCAAACACTGGATGATGGTACGTCAATTGCAGCAGCACGGCGTCCGCACGAATTCCACCAGTGTCGTTCAGGGTCACGCAGAATTCGCGACGCGATGAAAGCCGCTGCAAGCGGTTCATGTGGTAGGTCACCGTCGCCTTCTCACTGTTGCAGCGCGGAATACGGTAATTCCAACTCGCCCAGGCCCGCTTGCATCGCGGCAGAATCGAAGAATCGCTGTGGACCGTGACCTCGTTGGCCTCGTAGCGAAACGCGCCGAGTACCGCCCGCTCCGCACGCGTGGCCTGCTCGCCGAGAATCGACAAGGCCTGATCGCTATGGCACGCGAAGACCACGTGATCGAATCGCTCAGGTTCGCGTCGCGGGAATCGCAACTCCACGCCGTCTGCCTCGCGGCAGACTCCAGCTACCGGGCAGTTCAAAACGATGTCGCGCGGCAAATGCCGAACAATTTCCTCGACATAGCGCCGCGACCCGCCGCGGATCACTCGCCACTGCGGGCGGTCGCTGACGGAGAGCAACCCATGGTTGCGATAGAATTCCACGATGAATCGCATGGGGAAGCGGCGAAAGTCGTCGTGCGGGCAAGACCACACGGCGGATCCCATGGGCAGGAAGTATTGCTCGATAAATTCCTGGGAATAGCCACGGCAATCCAGGTAGTCGCCCACCGACCACCGGTCGTCCGCCTCCGCTTCGACTTCCCCAGACTCGCGGCTGAAACGCAGCCAATCGCGCAGCAACCGATGAAAACCCGGCCTGAACAAATTCCGACGCTGCGCAAATAAGCCGTTCAGCCCCGTGCCGGCGTACTCTATGCCGGAGCGGTCGCAGCGGACGCTGAAGCTCATATCGGTCGGCTGCGAAGCAACGCCCAGTTCGTCGAGCAGTCGCGTGAAGCTGGGATAGGTACGGTCATTGAAGACGATAAAGCCGGTGTCGACGGCCATCGTCCCGTGCGGTTCCATTACCTCGATCGTGTTCGTGTGGCCACCGACGTAAATCGCCGCCTCGAACACCGTTACGTCATGCGCTTTCCGCAAATGAAAAGCGCAACACAGCCCTGATATCCCCGCACCAATGACCGCGATTTTCATGCGATTCCCCGCCGCGCTCGCACTACGGGCTATTTTAGGGATCGTAGGCGCGGGAAACGGACTCGCACACTGCCGCGCGCGAGGCTTTTCGGAAATTATCCTGCTTCTGCGATGCGAGAACGAGCAATCTCCGGAATGCTGGTGTCCTGCCTCAACTGAAATTGGAGTTTTCGGGCGTTTGGGCTAGCGCAACCTGAACGGACGTTTATTCCATGAGCGACAAACGTCAGCGCAGGCAGTTTTTGGCGGAGCGGCAAGCGGAGGTCGGCATCATTCAAGACTTCGCCGAATGAACAGTGGCGGCGATCAGGTCGAAACAAACGCGAAATCGTAAAAAACTTTGCCGTTCAACAACTTACGACTCTTCAGTAGGCGGAGAGCTGTTACGAAAAGCGTTGCTTCGGGGGTACTTGATACTAAAGGACTTACGACGAGTACCGAAACCGTGACCCCTTGTCCGGTACAGAATTCGGTACAGAATTCACTCGGTTTGGAATGAAAAAGGCCTCGCGACGGGTGCAACCGTCACGAGGCCCGAAGCAAACCCTTCGGCTTGCTCGCTTGGTGTTCTCTCACCTGTGAGCTGGAGGGTTGATTTCATGGCACGCCGTCCCAAACCCTGGTACCGCGAAGATCGCAAGGCCTGGTTCGCCACGATTGAGGGCGTCCGGCACAATCTCGGCGTCACGAAGAAGGAAGCGTTCGAGCGCTTCTACGCGATGATGCGTGAGCCCAAGCGCCGCAAGGTGTCGCCCCACTCGCTGGTGGCGATCATCGATGAATTCCTGGAATGGGTGCAGAAGCACCGTTCGCCGGCCAACTACGAGGGCTACCGCTACCGACTCCAGCGATTCGTCAACCGCTGGCCGGACCTGAGGCCCGACGAGTTGCGCCCGTTCCATGTCGAGAAATGGGCCGATGCCTTCGATATTTCGCGCACGACTCGCCGCAACTACCTGCGAGCCGTCAAACGCTGCCTGCGGTGGGCGAAGCAGCAGGGCTACATCGACGACAACCCGATCGCCGACCTGGAAGTCCCTTCCGGAGAAAGCCGGGAGGTCATGATCCGGCCGGAGGAATTCGAGCGTATCCTGACTTTCGTCCGCGACGAGGGCTTCCGCGAATTGCTGCTCGTCGCCTGGGAGACCGGCTGCCGGCCGCAGGAGATTCTCAAAGTCACGGCCGGCCACGTGGACGTGGCGAACGCCCGGTGGGTGTTCAAGAAGTCCGAAGCGAAGATGAAGCGGAAAGTCCGCGTCAACTATCTCGGCGACCAGGCCCTGTCCATTACCAAGCGACAGATGGTCGAAAATCCAACCGGCCCGCTCTTTCGTAACTCGCGGGGACGCCCCTGGACGACCCTTGCGGTCAACTGCCACTTCAAACGCATCCGCATGCGGATCGGCATGGAGGAAGCGCAGCGGCAAGTCAATGCGCCGAACGCTTCCGAAGTCGCTGCCATGCTGAAGCGGATCAGTCGGACACGCATCGAGCGTGGCAAGACCATCACCAAGTCGGAAGCCCAACGCCTTACGGAAGCCCGGCGTAAACTCCGCTATCGAAAAGCGGCTTCCCTGGGGCCGCGATACTCGCTCTACGCGCTCAGACATTCTTGGGCCACCAATGCGTTGGAGCAGGGAATCGACGCCCTGACCGTTGCCGTACTGATGGGACACTCCGACCCGAGTACGCTTGCCCGCGTGTATCAACACCTGTCGCACAACCCCAAGCATCTGCTTGAGCAGGCGAAGAAGGCCGCCGGCGGCTAGAACTTCAAATGCCGTAGGGACGATGGTCTGCGAACCGGCGAACGCGCCGGTTCGCTTGCCTCGTCCCGGCAGCTATCGACATACCGGATTAGGTCGGCCTTTTTTAGGCGCACGGCCCCTCGTCCACTTCCAAGCCGATGCGCCGTTAGCCGACCCGATTCAATAAGTTGATAGACAAGTGAGCGGCTGACCCGCAACAGCTCAGCCGTCTCCGCCACCGTCAGCAGTCCAAAGTCGGAGGAATCGGTTTTATCAACCACGAGCCTAGTGTTTCGTCAGACCTTGATTTTGGGGTAGACCGATTTGAGTTTATAGCGGGCGTCGGTGATTTTCATGTGCCAGTCGACGCCGCGTTGCGTGGCGTTGACGTCGGTGCACCAGGCGGAGGTTTCTGTTTGCAGGGTTTCGATGTCGGCGAAGCGGCGTCCGGAGACGCATTGCCGGGTGATGGAGCTGAGTTCATTTTCGGCGATGTTGAGCCAACTTCCATGCTTCGGCGTGTGACGAAATTCGAGCCGGCGCACCAATGGGCGGGCCCGCTCCGGCTCGAACGCCTCGTAGAACGCCCCTTTCGTGTGCGTATTGAGGTTGTCGCAGACCAAAATCACCTTCGGACAGTTTGCGTAACGGCCTTCCAGCAGACGCGCCATTTCGACGGCCCAATCGACCTTCGTTTTCGTGTTCCGCACCGCCACCTCGCGCCAGCCCGCCAAGGGCTCGGTGAACATAAAGATGTTGGCCGTGCCCGCGCGCTCGTACTCATAGTCGACGCGTTTGGCGTGCTCCATCGTCGCGGGAATCGGCGTTCGCGTTTCCTTCAGCAACTGCACCGGCTGCTCGTCCATACACACCACGGGACATCGAGGATCGTAGGGTTTTTCATCGATTTCCAGCACTTCCTCCCTGCCGGCGACGAACTCCGCATTCGCTTCCGGCGGAATCACCCAGTACTCGATCTTGCGATTGGTCATCCCGTTTTTTTCAAGGTCTGGCGCACGGTTTCATGACTGATGGAATCGACCAACTCCAGCGCCACGACCTCGCGAGCCAGCAATCGCAACGTCCAGCTGGCGTAGCCGGCTGGCGGCGATCCCAACCGCATCGCGATCACCTGGGCTTCTTGCTCTCCGCTGAGCCGTTTCTCGGTCGGCGGCTTCTCGCGCTTCGCTCCGTCGAGCGTCTCACGAAAGCCGCGCTCGACCAATCGCTGGCGAATTTTCTCCACCGTCTGCACGCGGCAGCCAAACGCCTCGGCGATCCGCTCATCGGTCCAACCTGGACCGTCCGCATCCGCCTGCAGCAGAACCTGAGCCCGACGCACCTTCTGGCTCGTTCCGTTCAGTTTCTTGACCACCTGTTGAAGCTCGGTCCGCTCCTCGTCCGACAACCGGACCACGTATTTCTTTCGCATAACAACCCTCCTTGGCTGCCCATACAATGACCCCGTCAGGCCAAACCACCAACCCCAATTCCTAGATTGGACGAAGCACTAGGAGTGAGCGAGCGCCAGGTGTGGCGCATGAATTCGACTGGCGAGCTACCCGCCCCGAAGGTAGTTGGTAGCCTGACGAAGTGGCGACGATCCGAAATTGAAGCCTGGGTGGAGAACTAAGGCGATGGCATCAGTATTCAAACGGAAGCGAACGATCAAAGGCGTTGCCACCGTCGCCAAGCAGTGGACTGCGCAGTGGACGGACGCGGATGGCAAGGTATGCCGACAAACGGCCTTTACAGACAAGGCGCTGTCACTCGCACTTGCCATGCGCCTGGAAAAGGAAGCCAAGGCAGGCATTCAGGCTCAACATCAGCGGACGCCGCTCGCCGATCATCTTGACGCCTACGAATTGCACTTGAATTCGCTAAATCGTTCGGACAAGCATGTCCGCATGACGAAGAAACGCATTCAGGCGATCCTTACGGGTTGCCGATTCGATCAAGCCGCCGACATCCGCGAATCGGACATTGAAAAGTGGCTCAAGGAACAGCGCACCAAGAAGGCGTTCGGCATCAAAACGAGCAACTACTATGGGCGTGACTTCAAATCTTTCCTCAAGTGGATGACGGAAGAAAGTCGCATTGAAAGCAACCCGATTCGTCGGCTGCGTCCGCTGAACGCTGATGCCGAGACAAAGGAACGCCGCGCGCTGGATGATGAAGGTTTCGCGATGCTGATCCAAGCAGCCGCAACGGGCGAGCCGTTCCGAAATACCACCGGTAAGGATCGCGCGATGCTCTATATCATCGCCGCGAATTCGGGCTTCCGCGTAAGCGAGCTTGTCAGCCTCACGGCAGCATCGTTCAATTTCGACACAGGGACCGTTCGGTGCCGGGCAGCCCATTCCAAGCGGCGACGGAATGATACGCAGCCCCTGCCCCCAAACCTTGTCCCCATCATCCAAGAATGGATGAAGGATCGAAAAGGCGTGGTGTGGCCGGGAACCTGGCACGAGCGGGCCGCCAAGATGCTGCGCGCTGATCTAGCGTCGGCACGCGCTATCTTGCTCGCCGCCGCGACTGATGAAGCAGACCGTCAGCGGCGGGAGGAATCCAAGTACCTTTGCCCGGTTGACGAGACGGGGGCGAACTACGATTTCCACTCCCTCAGGCACCAGTACATTTCCGGGCTGGCGCGCGCTGGCGTTCCGGTGAAGGTTGCCCAGACCCTGGCGCGGCACTCGACAATCACGCTCACGATGGACCGATACACGCATCTTGTGGGCGATGAAGTCGCTGACGCGATGAAGCGTCTTCCGGCGATCCAACTGCCCGACGAATTGGCCCCGAATGGGAGTGAAAATGGGACACAAAAATGGACACAAAAGGGGGGCGTTCCTAGTCCCCAGTTGGCACCCGATGGCACAAGCGACCCGCAAGAAGTCGCGGAAGATGGTGGCTCTAAAGCCTTACAGGACAACGACTTTGCGTTCATCGACGCTTGTTGTCAGGAAATGTCAGAGAGTACGCCCGACAGGAATCGAACCTGTAACCTGCGGATTAGAAGTCCGCTGCTCTATCCAGTTGAGCTACGGGCGCGAATGTGCGATTTTACCGATAAATACGCGACCTTGCAAGCCATTCGGCACGGAGGTTTAATGTCCGGGTACGCCTGCGGGTACGCCTGATCGCTGTTTCAAGGTAGTGTTGCATATGACTCGACCGAAGAACGTTGCCAAGCCCGAACCGCCTTACCCGGACTTCCCGCTCTACGCTCATGGTTCTGGGCAGTATGCGCGTCGGATCAATGGGAAGATAGTCTTCTTCGGTCCGTGGTCCAAGGGCTGGGCTGCGGCTCTGGAACGCTACACGGCGCAACGCGACCACCTCTACGCCGGTACCGCACCCCCGGTCGTCGGCGCGACGCTCCGCGACGTCCTCAACTCATTCCGGCGATCCAAACTCCGGGCGGTGGAGCAGGGCGGCCTGACCCAGCGGAGCTTCAAGGAGTACGAAGCGGTCTGCGATTCGATTGTGGCAACGATCAGCAAGCTGCGACCGATGGAATCCGTCACCCGCGACGAGCTCGATCGGCTCCGAACCGCCCTCACCAAGGGCAAGAACGGGAAGCCCATCAGCCCGACGTCCGCGAAGCGAATCCTCACGATGGCTCGCTCCGTGTTCTACCACGCCAACGAGGAGTGCAATTGTTCGGTCAAGTACAAGCAGCCGCTTCGCTCCCCAAGCGCCAAGGAAATGCGGAAGGCGCGGCACGAAACCGGCGAGCTTCTGTTCACCCCCGATGAGATTCGGGCGGTTCTGGCAATCGCTAAGCCCCAACTGAAGGCCATGATTTTGCTCGGCATCAACTGTGGATTCGGGAACAGGGATTGCGCCACGTTGCCGATCGAGCAGGTGGACTTAGCAAAGGGCTGGCACACCTACTGGCGACCCAAGACCCAGATGCCACGCCGAGCGCCGCTTTGGCCGGAAACCGCTGCGGCGCTATACGCCGTCATCAAGGATCGCAAGTCGGGGCTGGTATTCAAGACACAAGTGGGCAACGCTTGGTTCAATCCCGACAACAGAAGCTGCCCCATTACGCTCCGATTCCGCAAGTTGCTGCAGAAGCTCGGAATCTTTCGTCCGGGTATCACGACCTTCTATTCCTTGCGGCGGACGTTCCAGACCGTGGGGGAACTGGCAGGCGAGCCAAAAGCCCTGCAGTTCATTATGGGACACACGCCGCTGTCGGGCGACATGAGTGCCGTGTATCGCCAGAAGCATTGGGATTCGTCGCTCGTGAAGGTGACGGACTCGGTGCATGACTGGCTCTATAGTAGCGATCGTCCAGCGAATTGAAGACCCGCCGACGCTGGATCGCCAACACAGGCTCGACTTGTCGGCTCTTCACGAACGCGTCCAAGTCCTCGCCTCGGATGATGAACCGTGGGCGTCGGGCATCATTGAGATTGCTCGCCCGCAGCGCGCCGCCAAGAGCGAATCTTCTTAGGGCCGATGGCCAGCATCGTAACCGTTCCCGAATCGGCATGGTTGTTGGGCGTGGTAGGTTGAGGGGGTGGGCTTGAACTTGGGCTTCCCTCGGTGACGGCTATGTCTCGAACTTCGGCGGCGGATCGTGTGTCATTTTGGCGTAGGTTGATCGCGCGCCAGGCGTCGTCGCGTTTAACGGTCGGCGAACTTTGTCGGCAGGCCGGCGTGTCGACGGCGTCGTTCTATGCTTGACGTCGGCGTTTGCCAGCGCCGAATGTTGCCACGCGACAGTTGTCGCATGTCATCACCCAGTCGTCGCTCGTACCGGTGCGCGTGATCGCGGACGGCGGCGTTGAGATCACGGTCGAACTCAACGCGACGACAGCGACGCAGGAAATGCCGCAAAAACAGGCCCGAAAGCCGCGTCGCCAGTTCGTGATTCCCAGTTTTCTGCCGGTCCGCCGCGAAGAACATCG
>ENA-ORBV01013044-ORBV01013044.1-microbial-mat-metagenome-genome-assembly--contig:-NODE-13044-length-12687-cov-3.970262_pt1 | contig 12687 bp, 14 predicted proteins | sample MGYA00237777_ERZ505514 | MGnify/ENA primary metagenome ERZ505514 (study PRJEB26160, sample SAMN06269048) | microbial mat metagenome | isolation source: Oligotrophic lake microbial mat | place...
CTCGGCTTCACTACGTGGGCCGAACCGCGTTGCGCCTGGACACGGTCGGCGAGCGCGTCACCGAGAAAGACCTTACTGACGCACTCGTCGCCGTTTGTCGTCGCCGGAACTGGACGATCGTCAATTTCCATGTCGCTCCCCTCCCCTCGCCCGGAAACTACAACGTCCAGCGCCGCGGCAGACACGAGTGGTGGATCGAGCTGCGGCCGGGAACGGCGACAACCCCGACTGGGCCGCAGATCGCCACCGATCTCGATGCCGAGATGGTTCGGCTAAATGAAGCGTACGGGCTTCTGCGACGAAGCGGTACCCTGGCGGCGCCGCTGGTCCGGTTGGTGATGCCCGGCGTGTTTGAACATTGGGCGCGCTTTCGGAACGTTTGGGGCGGCCAGCATCAGATGCCCCGGAGCAGGCCTGACCGCGCCATCGCGGACGAACTCGGCGAGATTACGCATTTTGCGAGCGACTGACGGCGGAACGAAAGGCCGCGCTCCGGCCCGGCATGACTGGCGAAGAGGCCATGAAACGATCGCACAACGAGGCCAAGCTAACCGATTGGCCCATCGGCCGGGCGAAATTTCCTCTTTCCACGCGAAATTGGCGCGCTCAGCCCGCGGCGCTGGCACGCGAGCTGCTAAATTAAAACCATCCTACCCAAGCAGGGTTTTGGGTAGCGTGAGCCGGTCGCAAGACCGAAAAACAGAAAAAAACTGGGGCCGGCGTTAAGGGGTTATCGCCGGCCCCTCCTGTATCTATCCGGGAAAAAGCAGTTGAAGCCACAGACTCCGCGAATGAACACAGATTATCAAAGCATGATAAATTACAGTCCCCTCACCTTGCGAGGGAATCGCGGCTGGGTGCCTCGTCAGTAGTAATCCTCTTCGTCGCTACGCTTTCCGCAATGACAGTCCAAAGATCAAGGGACGTTGGGATTAGGCTCCGCCGCTGGCGCCGAGCGACTCGGATTTGAAACTCGAGCGAAGAGTGGCCTTGAAATAATCGCGGTTCATCCGCGCGATGAAATCGTGCGAGATGAGCTTGGGACAGGCAGCGCTGCACTCGTAATAATTCGTGCAGTTACCGAAACCAAGCTCGTCCATGGTGTGGACCATCGAGAGAACGCGTTTGTCCCGCTCGACCTGTCCCTGCGGCAGCAAACCCAAATGAGAAACCTTGGCGGCGACAAAGAGCATGGCGCTCGCGTTTTTGCAGGCTGCCACGCACGCGCCGCACTGAATACAGGTGGCGGCGTCCATCGCCAGGTCCGCGTCCGGCTTGGGGATGAGAATCGAATTGGCATCGGGCGCCGATCCCGTCCGCGCGGTGATAAATCCACCGGCCTCCTGAATTTTATCGAACGCGGTGCGATCCGTGATCAAGTCCTTGAGGACCGGAAACGCCTTGGCGCGGAACGGCTCCACCACCACCACATCGCCGTCGCGGAAGCTTCGCATATAGACCTGACACGTCGCGACGCCGACGCCGGGGCCATGCGGCTTGCCATTGATCGTGCAGGAACACGTTCCACAAATCCCCTCGCGACAGTCGTGCGCGAAAGCGATCGGCTCCTCGCCCTTCACCGTCAGCTCGTCGTTTAAGACATCGAGCATTTCGAGAAAGGACATGTTCGGGCTCAGGTCCTTCGATTGATAATCGACGAACTTACCCGCCTCTTGCGGACCGGCCTGGCGCCAGACGCGAAGAGTGATGGAGATCGGCTGAGTGGAATTGGAAGCAACCATGGGTCGAGTTACGATTTCTCGAATGACAATTTACGAGGCTCCGTTGGCTCGCGTGGATTTAAGCGCGGAAACGATGATCACAGGATGAAGGGCGCAATCATTTGTAATTCCGCACGCTCATCTTCACCGACTCATAATTGAGCGGTTCGATATTTCGCAGCGGCTCCTTGTCGGAGCCTTGGAATTCCCAAGCGGCCACGTGCCCGAACTTTTCGTCGTCACGTTTACACTCGCCATCCGGATACTGATGCTCCGCGCGGAAATGCCCGCCGCAGCTTTCCTCGCGCGTGAGCGCATCGCGGCACATCAGTTCACCCAGTTCAAGGAAGTCGGCCACGCGGCCGGCTTGTTCGAGGGATTGGTTAATCGTGTCGGCCGAACCGGGCACGCGCACATTGGCCCAGAACTCTTCCCGCAAAGCCGGAATGAGCTGCAACGCCTTCGTCAATCCTTCACGCGTCCGCGTCATCCCGCAGAACTCCCACATGATCTTGCCGAGGCGCTTGTGATAGTGGCTAACGGGTTCCTTGCCCTTGTTTTCGAGAAACCTCCGGGTCATCGAAAGCACGTTTTCTTCCGCCGCCTTGAATTCAGGGCCGTCCGCGCTCGGACGAGACCCTGGCTTCTGGGATGCGAGATAATCGCCGACCGTATACGGAATGACAAAGTAACCATCGGCTAAACCTTGCATCAGCGCGCTCGCGCCCAGCCGGTTGGCACCATGATCCGAGAAATTCGCTTCCCCGAGCACAAACAAGCCCGGAACATTCGACATGAGATTATAATCCACCCACAAGCCGCCCATGGTATAGTGGACGGCTGGGAAAATGCGCATTGGGACCTTGTAGGCACTCTCCGCGGTGATCTCGTGATAAATATCGAAGAGATTGCCGTAGCGCTCGCGGACGCCGTTTTCGCCGAGGCGGCGAATGGCATCGGAAAAATCCAAATACACCCCCAAGCCACTGGTGCCCACGCCACGACCCTCGTCACACACGCGTTTCGCCGCCCGTGAAGCAATGTCACGCGGACACAGATTGCCGAAGGCCGGATACATCCGCTCGAGGTAATAATCCCGATCCTCCTCCGCGATGCTGTTCGGATCCTTCAGGCGATCCCCGGCTTTTTTCGGCACCCAAATCCGACCATCGTTACGGAGCGACTCCGACATCAACGTCAGCTTCGACTGATACTCGCCACTCACCGGAATACAGGTCGGATGAATCTGCGTATAACACGGATTCGCAAAACACGCGCCGCGCCGGTAGGCCCGCCAAATTGCGGTGGTATTCGAGCCGCGAGCATACGTGGAAAGGTTGAAGACGTTGCCGTATCCGCCGGTCGCGAGCACCACTGCATCCGCGGAATAGCGCTCGATCGCACCGGTCACCAGATTGCGGACAATGATGCCCTTGGCCTGACCGCCCACGATGACGAGATCGAGCATCTCGCACTGCGGATGAAGCCCAACCGTACCCGCGCCGACAGTGCGCATGAGCGACGAGTACGCTCCGACCAACAATTGTTGCCCGGTCTGTCCCCGCGCATAGAACGTACGGGAAACCTGGGCGCCACCGAAAGAGCGATTCGAGAGCAAGCCACCGTATTCGCGGGCGAACGGGACGCCTTGCGCCACGCATTGGTCGATGATGTTGACGGAGACCTCAGCCAGCCGGTGCACATTGGCTTCGCGCGAACGATAGTCGCCACCTTTCACGGTATCGTAGAACAACCGATGCACGCTGTCGCCGTCGTTCTGGTAATTCTTGGCACCGTTAATACCGCCTTGGGCGGCGATGGAATGCGCCCGGCGGGGGCTATCGTGAAAAACGAAGGATTTCACCTTGTAACCCAAGTCGGCCAGGCTCGAGGCCGCGGAAGCTCCGGCAAGGCCGGCGCCGACGACGATGACCTCGTATTTGCGCTTGTTCGCCGGGTTAACGAGTTTGATGTCCGCCTTGTGCTTGCGCCACTTGTCGGCGAGCGGGCCGGAAGGAACCTTGGAGTCGAGGGTGGCCATGGGGCGCTAAGCGCAGTCGATGATTAACGAAAGGAGAGTGAGAGAAGAAAGCTTAGCGCTGGACGGCGGTGCTGACGGCCGCACGTGCCCCTGGCTTAAGCTGGCCGGTCAAAACGGCGCCCGGAATCGCGAGATTGCCGATAAAGTACGCCAGACTGAAAAGAATCGAGAATCGACGAAGCCCAGTGCCCCAGCGACTCGAACGCAGCCCGAGCGTCTGAAAAAGGCTGTCGAAACCATGCACCAGATGGAAACTCAACAGCCCGACCGCGATGATATAGAACGCGGAGACAATTTCATTTTGAAAGCCGAGGATTACCATACTGTGGACGTCCAGAACCTGCGCCCCAGCGTTAACCACCGGAAAACCGGACACCCGGTAATCGTCGGTCATGGTGTACTGCGGCAAAGCACTCTTGAAGGTATCAGCCCCGGCAAACCCAAAGGTGAAATGCGCCAGGTGATAAATGATGAACGCGAGCACCACGTAACCCGTCAGGCGCATGGTCCGGGACGACAAGGTGGCGCGAATGGTGTGCTTGACTTCGTACGGCACGGAGCCGCGCGCCCGATTGTTCTCCAAAGTCAGCACGGTCGCGGCCCAGATGTGGATGCCGACGCTTACCAGCAATCCGATGCGGGCAACCCAGAGCAACGGGCCCATCTGATGAAGAAACTGGGCATAGCCGTTGATCTTATCCGGATGCGAAAACACCTGCAGATTGCCGATCAGGTGCCCAAGCACGAAGCCGATCAAGACCAGGCCAGTGATGGCCATGAGGAATTTGCGGCCGATCGAAGAGCTGAAAAAGTAACCGACAAGATTCATCGCAAGGATTTGCCGTTGGGAGTGGGACACAAGGCGATCGGAAAATCAGTTACGACTCCGGCGAAGTAAAGGGGCTGGTTGGTTGCCGCACGCTTATTAGCGACCCTAACCTGTTGGAGAAGTCCTGACTGCGCGGACAATCCGCGCGATTCCCCGCGGGGATGCGTAAGCCGCCTACTTTCCCAGCGGCTTCAAAAGTGAGAACTTCCCACTCGCAGCGGGCGCAATGAAGCGACGGCGGAAGGCATTAACGCGAGCGCCGCCCCCGAGCATCTGCGCCAGCGCGGTCTCGATCTTGCGATGCGAGGGAGCGTGGTCAGCCACGTAATGAAAATCCCAGCGCAGATCGCTGGTCTGCACCAACGAGTAGTGCCAACACGCAAAATCATCCGGCAACGCGGCATCGATGTCAGTGGACGACACGAGCGACCCATCGGCGCGGAAGAACAGATTACTCTCTCGACCAAGCAGACGAAATCCCGTGGAAAAGCGCTGCACGACGTCGCCGGTGTGGTAACGCAGCAGGGGCATCGCTTCGCGATTCCGGGTGGTCACATAGATCTGATAAACGCCCGGCAGTTCGTCGCGCCACGGTACGAGCTCAATGAAGGCGTTGGCATCGATCGCCTGAGAGTTGTCTTTGAACGCCTCTCCCACGAACAAGTAACCAGCCTCCGTCGAGCCGTAGAGATCGACCTGCGCCGCCGGGAATGCCTCTGCAATCCGTCGACCGTGCTGCTGGCTGGCTTTGCCATACGTCAGGATTACGGCCTTCAGGCTTGGCACGCGCACCCCACGTTTTTGCGCCGCCCGGGCGAGCAGCGATAAATAAACCGGCTCTCCCTCGAGGACCTCCGGCTGCGTGGCCTGCAATTCTGTGACGATGCGGTCCCACTCGGCCTCGGGAAAGGCAAAGGGATCACTCGACAAGTTGAGGTAGACGGTGCCGTCGAAATAACGGTGCGGAAACGGGTGATCCTCGAACGGACAGAGATTGCTCGAGCACCCCAAGGGAGCGAGCACGCACTTCCGATAAGGCCGGCCGACAAATTCCCGCAGAATCGGAGACGCCAGATAGGCGCGCTCGGTCTGCGCGTTCCACCAGCCATCCTCCATAATCACCGTCATCGGTGACTGGGTCGTGCCGCCGGTGCTCTCGTATTCGAAACGCTTCGCCTGCAGGCCACGTTCGACCTCCGCGTAATCGGCAAAAAACGCCTGATGACCGCGCTCTATAATCTCTTTTTTCGACAGCGCCGGGATCTCGCGAAAACAGGGCCACTGGAGCGGATCATCATGTAACCGGAACCGTTGTCCATAGAGCGGACTCCGCGCGTAAATCCTGCGCACCTCCTGCTCCAGCACCGCGGGTAAATAGTTACCCGTCGCACCGCCGAGGGACGCGGGGGCATTGGCAAACGTAGGAGGAAGCATCGGATGGATTCTGGCAGGAAACGGGGCAAACTCCCGATGTCAAATGACCAGCGCGTTCACCCTGATCGACCCGTTCGCCATTCACGCTCGAAAAACATCAGTGCATTCAACACGAGCGCATGGGTGATCCCGCCATTCCGCGCCATGGCCAACACGTCCTCGATCGGCTCGACCACCACTTCGATTTCTTCGTCGGCGTCCCATTCGAGCTCGTGCGACCGAGTTACCGCTTCCACCAGAACAAAGTGAGCCCGATTGGACTGGAACGCGGGGTTAGGGTGGACGCTGCCCAAGAGCCGCGCTCGCACGCCGGAATACCCGGTCTCTTCTCTCAACTCCCGCAGGCCCGCCTCAATCGGATCCTCGCCGGTGTCCATCACGCCTCCCGGAATCTCCAGGGAAAATGCGTCGATGCCATAGCGGAACTGTCGCACCAGCACCAGCCGACGGTCGGGCGTCACCGCGATCACATTTACCCAGTCCCGCGAGTTAATCACCACGAAGTCGCGTTCCGTGCCGCGACGCGGGTGCCGATAGCGGGCATGGTCCAGCGCAAAAATCGGCGTGGTAAACTGGGTTGACTGGCCGAGTTTCTGCCAACGCGCGGGAGTCGTGGAGGAAGGCGAGGAGGGATCGGAACTCATAAACCTAGAAAATGAAGTTGAAGCCACAGATTTCACAGATGGACACAGATGACCAAGGCATTCTGCATTTCGGGCGCTTCACCTTGCGGGTTGATGGCAGTCAGGTGCTCCTTCATCTGCAATTCTCTGTATCCGTGTCATCGCTGTCATTGGTGTCATCCGTGGTTACTCTGAACTGCCGAATTTAGGATAAATCAGAAACGAACCGGAAAATTCGGACAAAAAAAATGCCTCACGTCACCGGGACGAGAGGCATTTAGAACGAGGACGAGCGCGTTACTTCTTTGGCAGCTTTAGCTTCTGGCCCGGAATGATCCGGTTCCAGTTCACACCAGGATTGACGGCTTGGAGATCAGCAATGGATACGCCGTTCGCGGTGGCGATTTTCATTCCGCTGTCACCGGCTTTCACCACGTATTCGCCCGGGCCGGCGACGGCGGGCTCGGAGCCTTTCTTCGCGGCGGCGGGAGCGGGGGCGGGCTTCTTTGCCGCCTCTTCCAGTTTATTAACCGAAACCTGCAGAGTTCCGATTAGCGGCCCAATATCGTTGAACGCATTCTGCGTCGAGCGCGTGAGATCCTGAACATTCTTCACCGCGTTTCCAGCCTGCTGCGCCGCATTATCAACCCGGGTCTCAAGACCTTCAAGGCGTTCGATTTTTGCCTGCTGAGCCGCACTGGTGCGATTCGCCTTTGAGACGCTGATCGCTGCGTAGCCACCGAGCAGCAGGGCGATGACACCGACGATAACGGCGCCAACTGGGAGCATGCTGTTGTTTTCGCGAGAAATGGTATCCATGGAGAGGGAGTAGAGACGAGCAGAAGCCGGAACCAGGTACGACGCAAGAAGAGAGTGGTTAACATTGTCAAGCGGTCCGGCCCCGATTTATCCAGCAGGAAATGCGTTTAAATGCGATGGGCGACTATCCTCGAGGCGAGAGACGACGCTGTGGCGCCGAGGCAACGGCTGAGGGAATTTCAACCAATCGGTGAGTTCTCAAGAACAGTCATTGACACTAGCGAACCTTCGCCAACCCTTTTCAGCTTGGTTGTCGGGGTGTAGCTTAGCCTGGTAGAGCGCCTGGTTTGGGACCAGGAGGTCGCAGGTTCGAATCCTGTCGCCCCGACCATTTTCTTGAATTTGCAGGGAAATGGTTTAACGCCCTGCGATCCACGTCGAATGTCTTAAAAAAGGACGACGCGAGCCAGTGAAACACGGCGCGTCTCCAAGCCGCTGTCGGGCTTCAGGTCAACGGCCGTGATGCCGGGGAATGGGAAATGAGAATCAAAACGGCACGGTGAGGATTCTGCGCAGGCGCGCCAGGGTGCGTGATATCCGCCCCCGAGCGGATTGGGGCCAATCCGCTCCACTATCCACTGGAAACAGCAAGGGACCGAATCAATCGTTTGTTTTCGCGATGCGATAGTCACAGAGATCGTGTTCGGACTCCATGTTTCCGAGGGCCATCGCGCCTTTAACCTCGGCGAAGAATTCATCCAACGCGGCCTCTGCCGACGCCTCGGCTTCAAAGCGGGTTGGTTTGAATTCGTGCACGGTTTCGTCGGTCCAACCTGCGTCGTCCCACCCGTAACTGTAGCGAAGTTCGATTTTGTATTTAATGAGGCCTATGGGGCGCTGGCGCCGTGAACGCTGGCGCTGTGGGGAAGGCAATGCCGGGCGCTATCTTTTGAGCCAAATCGAGCGCCATCGCGTAGGAAACGCGATCTGCGATGTGCTCCATCCTCCCGTCCCGATTCACTCCATAAACCCCAAATACGGGTTGATCGAAACCGGCATCGAACGGATCCTCACCGGACGCGAACGGCGACATGCTTTCGTCTTCGTGTGACCAGCGCGTGGTCTGAATTCGAAATGCGACAAAGCCCGAATCGGAAACCGGATTGTTCGCGAGTAGATCGAGAGGAACCGGCAGTGATTCGCACAGCCGTATGGGGAGCCGCATTTGAAGCGCCACCCGCAGACAATCGGATTCATCAAACTCGGTGAGCGCGTCAGGCATAGTGATAGCGAGACAACATTCACCGAACTTGTCTTGAAGAAGATAGGGCCATACCTCGTCCATTTCGTCGAAGGCGATGTGGTGACAAGCCCACGTCTCGAATTGTGCCGCGATGCGCATGACTTCGCGCATCAAGCCATCCATGCCGGCATAGGCATCGCTCAAATTCAGCTTGGGACAGTTTGCGGCCTGTTGCATGCAAGTCTGCCAGAGTGAGTGCGAGATCGCGAACACCGCAGCCGGTTCAGCTGGTTCGATGCCGAGTTCAATACGGGATGTCATGGCTCGGAAATATCACCTGGCCAGGTTTAGAGGTTTCGGGAAGCAAAATTCTCGGGCTTCGCAGCCCAATAGGAAACTGCTATGGCCGTTTCATGCCCAAAGCGCCCAGCGTCAAATGGACCCGCGAGCATTTCCTCGTCGCGCTAAATCTCTACTGTAAGTTGCCGTTCGGAAAACTGTACAAGGGTAACCCGCTGATCATCGAGGTGGCGGAGAAAATGGGCCGAACGGCCAGCAGCTTGGCGATGAAGCTGAGCAACTTTGCATCGCTCGATCCCGTCCTGGCGGCGTCAACCGTTCGTTCATGATTTCCGCGGTGAACTGCGCGCCAGTCGTGCCCGGGCCAAGCGCACCGCATCGTGCAGTTTTCGCTCCAGCGTTTTCTTCGACGGCAGCTCCGTCAGATACTCCGCCACCCGGATACCCCGCGCCGCCAGCTCGAAAAGCTCGATGCGTTCGTCGGATTTTTCCGCGCATAAAATCAGCCCCAACGGCTCCTCTTCGCCGCGCCGCGTCTCGTGCTTACGCAGCCACCGCAGATAAAACTCCATCTGTCCCACATCAGCCGGCACGAACCGCCCCAGCTTCAAATCGATGACCACCAACCGCCGCAGCCGGCGGTGATAGAACAGCAGGTCGAGATAAAAATCCTCGCCGTCGACCGTGATGCGTTTCTGCCGCGCGACAAACGCCCAGTCGCCGCCCAGCTCGACGAGAAACGACTCCAGCTCCCGCAGGATCGCTGTCTCGAGATCCTTCTCCGAAAACACGCCCTTGAGCCCAAGAAAATCCAGCAGGTAGGGATCGCGGAAAACCAAATCGGGCGTCAGCCGATCCTCCTCGCGGAGTTGCTTCAATTCCTGTGCGGCAAGCTTGTCCGGCTTTTTCGCCAGCGCCGTGCGTTCATAAAGCATCCCGTCGATTTTCGTCCGCAGCGCGCGCACGCTCCACCGCTCGAGCCGGCACATCTCCGCATAGAAGTCCCGCTGAAGGTGTTTTTTCAGCGGAAGCAGCTCGACGAAATGCGACCAGCCCAATTGTCGCGACAGTGTCGCGACAATTCGCTCGTTCGAAAAAACCTCGGCGAACTGCACCATGCGGCGTAGATTTTTCTCAGCAAAACCTCCGCCAAACTCCCGCTCCACTTGTCGTGCCAGCGATACGACAATCTCCTGCCCATACTCCGCGCGCTTCTCGCTCAGAATATCGCGGCGGATGCGTTCGCCGATTTTCCAGTAGAGCATCACGAGCGCCGAGTTCACGCCGCGCGCCACGGTCTGGCGCACGGAAAGGATCAGCTCCCGCACTTCCGTCAGCAGGCCTTGCGACGGCGCGACGGCTTTATCTTTCGGAACAAGGACGTGCACGGGTTTGCGTTTCATAGCGCAAGCTTTCGCTGATCCGGCGAATTGTTGCGACAGTGTCGCACCAATCTCGCTGCTGTGAGTTTTGCTGAAGGTGTCGGCAAAATGTCTCTCCGCCGATTTTCTCGACCGCGTCGGTAAAATTCTCCGGTAAATTTCGGGACGCGCGTCATGGACTGGAGGTCATGGCAGTCTTCACCCGCACCCGGCCCGTCAGCAAGTCGTGCATTAGGGATTTTTTGAGCTGCGCCAGGGCTTTCTCTTTCTGCAACAGCGCCGCGAGTTTGGTTTGGCGGCCTTCATGACGGTGACGATCTCAAACCGCTCTTCGAGCGACGGCGACAGCGGAAAGGACGTCCGGTTCGGTTTGCCCGAGCGACGGACGGCACGGAGGCTCCTTCACTCGTCCAATCCTCATCCGCCGCCCGATTGACCCCACCTCACGACCTACCCGAAGCCAGCGAGAAAAACTCCCCGATCTGCCGCAATTTTTCCGGTCCGAATCCCGGCTTCATTTTCAGCCGCTCCCCCTTCAGCGCCGCCCCTTGACCGACAATCCACGCTTACGAGCGACGCGACGACTCGGAGAGGATTCTGCGCAGACGCGCGAGGGTGCGCGTAATCCGTCCTCGAGTCAGCCCGTGTTCCCAGATTCGCAGCACGCGCCAGCCGCTTTTCTTCAACTGGCGCGACACCGCCCGATCGCGTTTCCGGTTGCCGAGAATCTTTGTGCGCCAGAACTCCGCATTCTGCTTTGGCCACGTCGCGTGCGCCGGACATCCGTGCCAGAAGCAGCCGTCGACAAACACGGCAATCTTCTGGCGCGGAAAAACGAAATCAGGTTTGCCCACGAGCACATGCCGGCGTCGCCAGCCTGTGATTCCATGCATCCGAAAAATCTCGATCAACCGCAGCTCGGTGTCCTTGTTACCCGAGCCGCGGATCCGCGACATGACCGCCGAGCGTTTTGCCTTGGTGAAAACGTCAGGCACGGGGTTTCGATTCGGGAGGCAGGCTGTGAAGGGCGGCGGAAAGGACGCGACGCTCGGTTTCCTCGGCGGTCGGGGCGCGCGCCATGCGATCGAAGATGCCGCACCATTGGGCTTCGCACGGGTAGAACTCGTCATCCGCGAGTTCGCCGGCGTCGGCCCGCACCCACGCCTCGGTGGCGAATCGCCGGAGCACCCGCGGCCACCCACTGTCGGGGTCGTCGTAGCCGTCGGGATGCAGCCCGGGGTAGAGGTAGGCGATCGAACTTCGGCCCCGCCGTTTAGGTTTTGGCCTTCGCCAGACAACGGGCAGCGTGAAACTTTAAGAACTCCGGGTCAGGGGAGAATTTCTTTGGTAACAAAAGAGGCCGACCCTCGAATTGAGTGAGCCATGAAACGGCTTCTTTGGATGTCTCAGTGGCCTTGTGCATCTGCGGTGAGAAGCGAACCAATGATCCGTCGTCGATCCACATGAGGTGCCGGTCAAACGCGCGGTCGTGCAGCGCGTTCAGGCATAGTCCGTTTCTTGGATTCAATCGGTTGGGTTTATTTTCCGCCCAAGAAACAATGTGGCTGGCGTTGAGCAGCGATCGCGTTGCGAGGCCGGTGACGCAGCAGCGAAAATCGTAGGCTGAAAGGATTCGGCGGCGAAAGAAACTCTGGTTGACGCGAATTTTCACGACCGCGTCCCGCTCAATACCCTCCTTGGGCAAATCGGCCGTCTCGATCTCGGCAACTTCTTCCAAGGTCCTGCCGAGTCGTTGCGCCAGCAGACGTTCACTTTCGAGGGCCAGGGACTCCGGATGATCCGCAAATTCGGCCCAGACCTCGGCCTCGCCTTTCGCTCCGTGGGGCATGCCTTTTATCCCGCGGGCCTGAAGTACCGGGTCCAAGCGCGAGAAATTCGCCAACTTGTAGGAGACCGCGCCCGGGCTCCGGCCAATCAACTTGGCGAGTGCTTGGATTTGCGGCGTGTCTTCGTCGATCTGACCGAACGGAATTTCGTTATAGAGCTTGAACGCAAGAAGGTGTTCTTCGCGGGACCAGGTGGGATTTTTGCTCATGTGCTCTGGAGCCGCTTGGGTTCGGCAGGCTTCCAAGCATCAGTTGGACCGTAAAGTCGCAACACCATCGCGCGATCCGCCGGACAGTTGAGATCAAAAATCGGACGATCTAGAATACCTACAATACACGCGGCCCAGAAATCGACGACGAAACGATCATGCACGATGGCGAAATCATGTCCGTCCTGGGTTTCGGGATCGGGAATCTCGGCTGTTGGATTAGCCGCACAGTCGTAGCCAACCACCGAACCCCCGAATGCCTCGGCGATGCGGCGGGCACTGGCCGCGCAGTTGAAGAC
>ENA-ORBV01013045-ORBV01013045.1-microbial-mat-metagenome-genome-assembly--contig:-NODE-13045-length-12686-cov-5.695297_pt1 | contig 12686 bp, 10 predicted proteins | sample MGYA00237777_ERZ505514 | MGnify/ENA primary metagenome ERZ505514 (study PRJEB26160, sample SAMN06269048) | microbial mat metagenome | isolation source: Oligotrophic lake microbial mat | place...
GGTCGGCGGCATCGTGATCATGAACATCATGCTGATGGTGGTGAGCGAGCGGACCCGTGAGATCGGCCTGCGCAAGGCGCTGGGCGCCAAGCGGCGCGACATCATGTCGCAGGTCCTGACCGAGTCGATCACCTTGTCGCTGGTCGGCGGCGTCCTGGGCATCGCCCTGGGCGCGTTGTTCTCGACCATTATCTCGTCGATGACGCCGGTGCCGTCATCGGTCGAAATGTGGTCGGTCGGACTGGGCGTGATCATCACGGCGGCGGTCGGCTTGTTCTTCGGCTGGGTGCCGGCCAGGCGCGCGGCGATGCTCGACCCGATTGAAGCCCTGCGACGAGAGTAGCGCGAGTTCAGAGCCGGAACGGAACCCATGGCCGCATTGACGAAACAGATCGCGCTGCTGCGCGAAACCGCGACGATGGCGTTCGACACGCTGCGCGCCAACAAGATGCGCTCGGCGCTCACCGTCCTCGGCGTGGTCATCGGCGTGACGTCGATCGTCGGCATGACGTCGCTGATCCGCGGTTTCGACTCGTCGTTACGCGACTCGATCAGCTCGCTTGGTCCGAACACCATCTTCGTGCAGAAGTTCGGCGGCCTGAGTTTTTCGTCGGGCAAGTCGTTCATGGAACTGATGCGCCGACCCAACCTGTCGCTGGCCGACATGCAGGCGATCGAGCGCCTCGGCACCACGGTTGGCATGACCGACCTGTGGCTGGGCGCCGGACCCGGCCAGCCGCCCGTGCAACGCATCTTCTATGGTGGCGAGCGGACGCGCCCCCTGGGGATACTGGGCACGACCGAGCGCTACGTCGAGATCAACTTCGCCAAGATGCACCTCGGGCGCGCGTTCACCGAGCAGGAAGTGCAACGCGGCCGGCCAGTCACGACCATCGGCTACGGCCCCTACGAAGCCTTGTTCGAGAAACGCGGCATCGACCCGATCGGCAAGACGGTCCGCATCGGCACCGTCGAATACACGGTACTCGGCGTGGTCGGCAAGCGGCCGTCTCCGGGCGGGTTTGGCGGCGCCGACGATTTCGCGATCGTGCCGTACACGGCGTTCCGCAAGCAGTTCGGACACGAGCGCGTCCAGCGCGGTCCCATGGGGATGCCGATCATGATTGCGGTGCTGCCCCGCGAGGGCGTCTCACGTGACGAGGCCATGCGCGAGGTGGAGGCCATCATGCGCATCCGCCACGGACTCACCCTCGACAAAGAGAACGACTTCGACCTCGTCACCTCCGACGCCATTCTCGCGGTGTGGGACCAGATTTCCGCCGCCATCCTGCTGGCCCTGGTCGTGATCTCGTCGATCGCGCTGATGGTCGGCGGCATTGGCGTGATGGCGATCATGACCATCTCGGTGACCGAACGCACACGCGAGATCGGAGTCCGGCTGGCGATCGGCGCACGACGCCGGGAGATCCTGGTGCAGTTCCTGATCGAGGCCGTGGTCCTGACCAGCATCGGCGGCATCCTGGGCGTGCTGATGGGGAGCGCGATCGGCCTCACGGTCAACCTGATCTCGGGCTTCCCGGTCTCACTCCCCTTGTGGAGTTTCGCGCTCGGCCTCGGGTTCTCAGCCTCGGTCGGAATCATCGCCGGGATGATCCCGGCCTGGCGCGCCTCGCGCATGGACCCGATCGAAGCGCTGCGCTACGAGTAGCCGCAAACGAACCGCTCAGGCGCAGGCCACCGTATAATTGGCGGACTCTGAGCCGTCAGCTCGTGTCCCCACGTCAGGCGCCCTTGCCGGCCACGCGCATTGCCCTCGCCCTTGGGCTGCTTGGCCTGTTCTACATCGCACTCCCCATTCGCCTGCCCGCGACGGACGACGACCGCTCCAGTGAGGGCTGCCTCTCGCTCGCGGATCGGCCACCGCTGACCGGCCCCGACGCACTGGCTCAGCTCGAACGTTGCCGCTCCGCGGTGCCAGACGATGTCGAGTTGATCGCGGACTTGGGGAGCGCCTACGAGGCGGTTGGGAGAATCGCCGATGCCGAAGCGGCCTATCGGCAGGTGGTGGCGCTCGATCCCGACGACGCCGATGTCCGAGTGCGACTGGCCCGGCTGCTAATCAGCCGCGGTGACACGCGAGCAGCCGCCGAGCACGCCGCTGCGGCGCTTCGCGTGCAGCCGAACCGGCAAGCGGTCACGCAACTCATCCACCCACCGGTGACGCCGTGATCCAGCGCTCCGCGTTTCTGATCGCGCGAGCGGTGGCAGCGTTGATCTTCCTGCTGACGTGGGGCTATGGGGTCACCACCTATAGCCCGTTCGCGTTCGACATGTTCGTGCGGCCCCAGCTGTTCCCGCAGCTGGCGACGTTCGTGGCCTGGCACCACGTCTGGTTCTGGGTGGCGTTGGGATTGAGCGCGGCGACGCTCATACCCGAAGTGATGGGTCCGCGGCGGGGTCCCGCGTTCTGGACGACGGTGGCCTACCTGATGGCAATGGCCGGACTGGGATGCTACCTCACCGTCACGCCGTACCTGGCCACCATTGGCAATGGCTCGCGCAGCCTCGCCGTGGTGCCCGGGGCCCTGGTGCCGATCGTGTGGTTGGCGATCATCGACCATCTGTCAGTGGCCAAGGCGTGGCGGGACAGAGCCACCGATGACGCGACGGGCCAGCAACCGTTACTCACCTCCTGTGTGCTGACGGGCGTGCTGCTGTGGGCCGTGCATCTGCTTCGCGCGTGGCTGGTGGTGGGCTACCCGGACCATGCCGCGCCGGCGCTCGATGCCGTCTGGACTTTCGTGCTGGACGTTGGCGCGCTGCTCGGCGTTTACGTGGTGTTCAGCCTCGCGTCTGCCATCGCCTCGGCCACCACGCGCGCCTTTGCCTGGGAATACGCACTCGGGACGGTCATCATCGCCGCCTCGATCGCCGAGCTATTCCGCCGCATCGTGCTGCCGGCGTTCTCGTTCACAAGCGGCGATGCCGGCGCGATCGCGGCCGCGCTCGGCGTAACGTTGGCGTTGATGTGGTCGGGACTGCGGCTGCGCGGCACGCCGTGCCGCGCTGGCGGTGGCTTCGCATCCCTGCTGTCGATCGCCGATCCACACGCAACGCCTGGCCGAGTGCTGATGCTGTCGGGCACTTCGGCGGCGGCCGCGCTCGCGCTGTCATTCGTCCACCAGATCGACTGGGCCGGCATTCTCCAATCGCTCATCGTCCTCGTTGAGGCGACGTTGATCTTCGGCCTGGTACTAGCGCGCCAGCGTGGCAAAGACGATGGCCGATGGTCGCTGGCGGTGGCGCTGACACCACCGATCGCCGCGCTGGCTCTCCTGCTGCTGTTGCCGGTGGCAACCACCAGGCTGGCAGCCGTAACCACGGACTCAAGACTCGACGCGGCGGCCGTGATCGAACGGCTGCCGGCGATCGACGGGCTTGCCAGTTTTACCGCGGATCGGCTGATTGAACAGCCACGCTTCGATCTGGCGTTCTACCGCGAGCTGCTGGCCGCCGAGACACGCCAACCAGCGCTCGACCCCGCGGTGCCGTCAGCCACCTTCGCTCGGCCGTTCGTCACGGCGGCCACGACGCCCCCTCACGTGTTCGTGCTGGTCGTCGACAGCCTCCGGCGGGACTATCTGTCGCCGTACAACCCCACCGTCACCTTTACCCCAGCCATCGATGCCTGGGCCCGCGACAGTTTTGTGTTCGGCAATGCATTCACGCCGTATGGCGGCACCTGGCTGGCCATGCCGTCGATCTGGACCGGCAGCGCGGTTACGCGCGGCTGGGGCCGCATCTTCCCGCGCATCAACGCCCTTGAGCCGCTGATCACCGGCGCCGGCTACGATTTCGCGATTAACGACTTCACCATCGCCAGCCTGCTGACACCCGAGACGAAGCGGACATTTCTGAACCCCGAAGTGCCGAGCGTCGACACCGACTTGTGCGAGAATTTCGATGCGCTGCAAGCGCATATGTCGGCACGGACAACATCGCGGCCGGTCTTTGGCTACCTGGCGCCCATGAACGTCCACATCCTGAATACACGGGTCGAGTCACCAGCAGGCGCCGGCCGCTATCCCGGCTTCTACCCGCCTTACGCGTCGCGCCTCGAGCGCCTCGATCGCTGCTTCGGCACGTTCGTGTCCCACCTCAAAGCGCAAGGGCTGTACGACGACAGCCTCATCATCCTCACCAGCGATCACGGCGACTCGCTCGGTGCCGAGGGACGATGGGGACACCAGTTCTTCCTGTTTCCAGAAGACATCCGCATCCCCTTGATCGTCAGCCTGCCGAAGGCGCAACGGCTGACGGTGACCACCGACCTGGCGCGGGTCTCGTTCCTGACCGATCTCGCGCCGACCTTGCTGTCGTTGCTGGGACAGCCCGTCCCCGACCTCGGGCCGTTGTTTGGGTCGCCGCTGTTCGTGCCGGTCGATCGCGAGCCGGTGCCCCGCCGCCGCGATTCGTTCCTGGTGAGGTCGAGCTATGGCTCGACATATGGCCTGCTGCGTCGTAATGGCCGGTCCCTCTATATCTCCGACCTGCTGAACTGGCGTGAGTACGCCTATGACCTGCGTCGCGAGCCCTTGGGCGAGCGTCAGGCGGTGAGCCAGCCGATGCGCCGGCTGAGCCAGGCTGGGATTACCAGCCACGTCGCGCGCGTCGACGACCTCTATCGCCGCCGGTGACGCGCGGTCGCTCACTTCGGCCTGGTTAGTTCGAGCGGCGGACCTGGAACGCTAAACGTTTGTAAGGGAAACAGCGCGTACGGTTGGTACTGATACGTCCCGGCAGGCAGCATGAGGTGGATATCGGTGGAGGCCGACCCCAAGTTTCGGAGGGCCGGCTCGAGGGCGAAGAGGCTGACCGGGCATTCGCTGCCCGGCAGCCCGAACAGCCTGCCAGGCGGGCGCGATGCTCTTGGGGTGAGACGAATAATCTGCGGGATGGTGCCGGCGGTAGGCATCACCAATCTGACGAGCGGATAGTCGGTTTCCTCGAGCACTCGACACATGGGCACATGGCCGGGCGCCTGCAGCAGCATTCCTGATCCAGGAATGGCGCGACTGAGACGGTAGCGGCGAGGTAATTGTGGGTGACACTCCGCGAGATTTCGTCAACGCTATTTCAGATAGTCGAGCAGCAGACGGTTCAACTCGGCGGGCTGGTCGAGCATGATCCAGTGTCCGGCACCGGTAATTTTTTCGTAACGCCAGGACCCTGATAGTCGTTCGGGCGATTTCCTCACGTGGTCTTCGGTGAGAAACGGATCGCCGTCGCCCCAGATCCCCATCGCCGGCACGGAGATTTTCGGCGGCGCCGGGGCATTTTCAACAGGCATCTGCGGCCTCACGTTGGCGCGATACCAGTTCAAGGCGGCCGTCAAGGCGCCCGGCCTCGCCAGATCCCTGACATAGCGATCGGTATCGCCCTGTCCGCGTGACCAGTCCTTGAACAACGCCCAGTCGTTGCGCATCAACGTCGCCTCGGCGATGCCTTCGAACTGGAAGAACAGGAAGTACCAGGACTTCTCACGCTGCGCCAGCGACGCGGCTCCGGAATTTCCGTTGGCACCGACCGACAACGCGACCACGCGCTCGACCCGATCCGGCCGCGTCTGCGCCAGATACCACGTGAGCGCGGCCCCCCAGTCGTGACCGACGATCCGCACCTGCGTGACGCCGAGCGCATCGAGAATGCCGATCACATCGCTGGCGATCACGGGAAGTCGATATGCCTCGACCGCGGACGGCTTCGGTGCGTCACCGAAGCCTCTCAGGTCGGGGGCAATGACGCGAAACCCGGCATCGAGCAAAGGCCCAATCTGATGGCGCCAGAGCAACCGCGAATCCGGGAAACCGTGTAACAGCAGGACCGCGGGACCCGTGCCCTGGTCGATCACCGGGAACGACAGGCCGTTCACGGTGACGTTCTTGGTGATGGCGTTCAGATCCACTGCTCGACCGGCCTGCCGGGCGCTGGCGGATAGTGCGGCGCCCAGCACGATGGCGCACAACGCGACAGTGGTAAATGGTCTCATGCCGGCTGATTATAGGTCCGGCAGTGATCGCTCAGGGCGGCGCGCTCCAGGAAGACACCTGGAACGCGCCGCACGCCGGCAGGATCGCAACTCGCGGCGAAGCTGGATGGTGAACTACGGCTTGATAAACGTGAACGTCGTGAGCACGTCGTAGTAGCCAGCCGGTACGGTGATCTCCGGAATCAGACCGGCCGTCGGCACCGGGCCGCCGCAGTCCGCTGAACCACCGATGTGCACCGACACCGGCGTGTAGGTCGGCAGGCTCGTCGACGCCTGCGATGCCACCGCTGTCACCCCGCCGTCGCCGTACTCACAGTAGTACTGCGCCCCGGCGTTGAGATCCTGTCGCTGGATCAGCACGCGCGGATAGACGCCGACCGCGTCGGGGGCGTTCGAGAGTACGGCGGCACCAATCGACACCCGGCATGGGGCATTCGCGGTCGAGCAGGTGAAGCGGAAGGCTCCACCCGTCGTGTCACCGACGGGTGAGCCGAGGCGGGTCGAGTACCTCGCCCAGACCAATGCCGCCGCCGCGCCGCGCTGCACGCTGACTGCCGCGACCCCGTATTCGGCTGCGGGCGCATCAACACCGGGAGCGCCAGGCGCACCGGGAGCACCCGGCAGTCCGTCGAGGCCCGCGGCGCCGGCCGCACCTGATGCCCCGGAGGCTCCGGGCGCGCCCTGCGGCCCCTGGGGCCCCTGCGGTCCGACGATCGCCCAGTGCACGGCCACTTCCCTGTTCCGGCACTGCTCGTTGACTCCGACGATTCGGACGTCATCGCTGTTGCGTTGCACGCAGGCATGGATGACGTTCGGATCGGCGTTGCCGCCATGGGCGAATGCGACGGTGGGGAATGCGGTCATGACGACGAAAACGGAACAGGTGGCGGCCAGGGATGCGTGCGCGCGAGTCATGGAACCTCTCTTTGAAGTCGGTCTAATCACCGTCAACTCAGCCGGGAGTCTATCCTAGCCGGGCGACGCAATCGCGACGGCTGCACTCCTTTTGTTGCTCGACGCGCTCCGCGCCCCCGTCTTGGCGCAGACCTCGGTCGACGAACTGTTCACGACGATACCTGCATCGCCCGCCGGTCGCGGCGGGCGGAATACAGTAGGATTTGCTGACCATGCGACCTCTCGTCCTGCTTCTCATACTCGCGTGCGGGCTCGTCGACCTTCGCGCTGATACCTATCCGAAGAACCCACGTCTCGACATCGTCCACTACCGCTTCGCCCTCGAACTGCAAGATCGAGACGATCGCATCTCGGGCACGGCCGACGTCGAGCTCCTCTTCGTGGGCGACGGTGAGACGTCGCTCCGTTTCGACCTGGTGAACCAGGACGCCGCGGCCGGACCCGGGATGACGGTCAGTGCGGTATCGACCGAGGGCACCAGCCTCGCGTTCACGCATCGCGACCACGCACTCACCGTCGCATTGCCGCGTCGCTTCGGGAACGGCGAACGACTGCGCCTGCAGATTGTCTATGCCGGCGTCCCGGCGTCGGGCCTGAAGATCGCCAACAACAAGTACGGCGATCGCACGTTCTTCAGCGACAACTGGCCGAACAAGGCCCGCCACTGGCTGCCGACCATCGACCATCCCTACGACAAGGCCACGTCCGAGATGATCGTGACCGCGCCGGCGCACTACCAGGTGGTGTCAAACGGCCTGCTGGTCGAGGAAACCGATTTGCCGGGCAGCCGCCGGCGCACGCACTGGCGTCAATCCGTGCCGATCGCGCCGTGGCTTTATGTGCTCGGCGTGGCGCGCTTTGCGGTGCAGCACGTGGACACGTTCCAGGGCAAGGCCATTCAGACCTGGGTTTACGCCCAGGACCGCGACCAGGGCTTCCACGACTTCGCCGTGCCCACCCGCGACGCGCTGGAGTTCTACTCCGCCCGGGTCGGCCCCTTCTCGTACGAGAAGCTCGCCAACGTCCAATCCAACAGCGTCAGCGGTGGCATGGAGGCGGCCAGCGCCATCTTCTACAGCGAAGGCTCGGTCACCGGCGACCGCAGCGTCCGGTGGCGCAATGTCGTCATCCACGAGATCGCGCACCAATGGTTCGGCAATGCCGTAACCGAGTACGACTGGGATGACGTGTGGCTGAGTGAAGGGTTCGCCACCTACTTCACGCTGCTTTTCATCGAGCATCAGTACGGCCGAGACGAGTTCATGAGCGGCCTCGAGGCCAGCCGCCAGCGCGTGCTCGAGTTCGACAAGCAGAACCCTGACTACCGCGTGGTGCACGACAACCTCGACGACATGTCGAAGGTCACGACCGGGCAGATCTATCAGAAGGGCGCCTGGGTCCTGCACATGCTGCGCGGCATCATGGGCGACGAGGCGTTCTGGGCAGGCATCCGCAGCTACTACCGCGCGCACCAGGATGGCCACGCCACCACGGCCGACTTTCGCAGGGAGATGGAACGCGCGTCGGGCCGCGACCTCCGCGTGTTCTTCGACCAGTGGCTGACGCGGGGAGGGCTGGTGCGGGTCAGCGGCGACTGGCGCTACCGTGCCGAGGCTGGCACGGTCGCGGTCCGCCTGACCCAGCGCGACCGCGCACGCCTCTTCTTGATGCCGCTGCAGATTGCTGTCTATGCGGCGGGCAGTGCCACGCCCACCATCACGACCGTGCAGCTCTCCGAGGCGTCACACGAGTTTCAGATCCCGGCCGGTCAGCGGCCCGACCGCGTGGTGCTGGACCCGAACCACCTCGTGCTGATGGAGTCAGTCTTCGTCGCCGCGCCGCGGTGACGGTCAGGGCAGGCGCGCGACGCGCGACAAGATCCCGTCCTCTGTCATCACGGCTTCGATCTGGGCGGGCGTGCTCGCGAGAAACGCGGTGAAGTTCTCGATGCCGTCTTTGGTCACGAGGATCGTGTCTTCCATCCGCACGTAGAGCTTCTCGTCCGGGATCCACATCATCGGATCCACCGTGAACACCTGGCCCTCGTGAAACGGCCGGCCCCAGATGGCGCCCGGATCGTGCACGGTCATGCCGACCGGATGCTGCAGGTGACCGCGAAACGACAGCATGTCCTCGGCGGCCTTCCGGTGCGTCTCTTTCGCGAATTGTGTCCTCGCCAGCACCGGCTCCATGTCGCGCCTGGCGCTGACCAGCACCTCCTCGGGCGTGACGCCGGCCTTGATGTACTTGAAGAACGCGGTCCGGTACTCGAGGATGAAGGTGACGAGCGTGCGCTGCGCGGCGGTGTAGGTGCCGCTCACCGGCCACATGCGGGTCACGTCGCTCGTGTAGTAGCGCAGGTCTGGCGCGTAGTCCATCAGCACCAGGTCGCCGGCCTTCAACAGATCGAGGTTGCGCGAGTAATGGCCCAGCCACGCGTTGCTGCCGCCACCGGCAATCGGGTTGTAGCCCTCGAACCTGGCGCCGTTGGCGAGGAACGTGAACCGTGCGGCGGCGGCCGCTTGATACTCGTAGATCCCCGGCCGCGTGCTCTTCATGGCTTCGAGCAGCCCGAGCCCCGCCAGCACCGAGGCCTTGCGGATGAGCGCGATCTCGCGCTCGCTCTTGGTCATCCGCAGCGTGTCCAGGATGGGCGTGAGGTCGCGCCGCTCCAGCGCCGGATAGCGGTCCTGGAGCAAGCGGAGGAAGTGCGCCTCGCGTGACGGCCGGCCATCCCAGGGATCGCCGGCCACGCCCGCCTGATGGGCGAGCAGCTCGTCACGGCTCTGGGCCTCGCCCTCGGCCGGACTGAACGGCACATAGAGCAGCGGACGTGGCGGTCGCAGCATCGCGTTGAAGGTCTGACGCGACAGCAGTTCGACCGGCGCGACCGCGTCCACGCCCGTGAGGCGCGTCACCTCGGCGGCATCTTCTGCCGACCACATCTTGCCGGTGCTGCGTTCCAGCGCGTCGTTGCGATGGGAGAGGTAGAGCGTCGTGCGCCGGGTCCGGCCGTCGATCACCAGATAGGCGTGGGGCGTCTCCAGACCGGTGAGGTAATAGAACTCGTTGCTCTGGCGAAACACCTTGAACCCGTCCACGCCGGGCGCGCCCTGCACGACGGCGATGGCTCCGGTGCCGATGGCGTCCATCACCCGGCCGCGCCGCTGCGCGAATTCCTCGACGGGAAAGTCGCTCTGGAATGGCGGTGCCTCCTGGGCGCGCAGCAGCGCGGTGGAGGCGATTGCGAGCGAGACGAGCAGGATCAGCCGTGTCATCGGAGTGCTCCAGGGAAGCCGGTCGTCGCGGGCCTCGCCAGGTGCAGGTGCCGGCCACGACTGGAGGCTGTCATTGTAGATCCGGGCGGGTCCACCTGCCCGCGCCAGTGGCCGAGGTGGAAGCGTTGCTGGACCAAGGACAGCATGTGAGCGCGGCTGAAGGGAGTCGGCGGTCACGGGAAGGGGGGCTGGCGCAGCGCCGCGATCTCCTGCCGCAACGCGCGGATCTCGTCGAGGATCAACCGGGTGTGCGCTTCTCCATCGCCCTTGATGTCCTCCGTCACCTGCGACTGCATGGCGTTGACGACCACCGCGATGAACAGGTTCAGTACCATGAACGTCGCGATCAGCAGGTAGGCGACGAAGAACACCCAGGCATACGGCGACTGCGCCATGACACTGCGCGCGATGTCGGGCCAGCCCTCGACCGTCATCACCTGGAATAGCGTGAAGAGCGAGGCGGCGAGATCGCCGAAGAATTGCGGTGCGATCGCGCCGAACAGGTTGGTGGCCAACACCGCCGACACGTACAGCACGAGTGCCATCAGGCCGACGATCGAGGCCATGCCCGGCACGGCCGTGAGCAGGGCGCTGACCACCCCGCGCATTGAGGGGACCAGCGAGACGAGCCGCAGCACCCGCAGGACGCGCAAGGCGCGCAAGACGCTGAACGCACCGCTCGCGGGCATCAGCGCGATCCCCACGATCACGAAATCGAACACCCGCCACGGATCCTGGAAGAAGCGACTGCGGTAGACGAAGACGCGCAACAGCAACTCGACCACGAAGACTCCCAGCACCGTACGGTCGATGACGAGAAGCCAGCCACCGAAGAGGGCCACGACCGCCGGCGAGGTTTCGAGCCCGAGCGTGACCGCGTTCGCGACGATCAGCGCGGTAATCGCCCCTTCAAAGCGCACATCCTCAATGACAACGCCGACGCGCTCGCGCGGGCTTGGTACCTGTCCCATGGATGCTCGCACTGTCATTGGTAACCTCGTGGTTCACGAATCTGAAGCCGACTGCTCCTGATTAAACCACGCGCCTCGTCGACCTCAGACAGAAACTCCCCTCGCTCACTGCTGCCGATCTCCGTCGTCGTCGAACACCTTGAGGCCGGTGCCACAATCGACGACATGGTTGAATGGTTCGACGTGACGCCGGCACAGGTGAAGGCGGTGATCCCACTTCAGTCCGTTCTTGAGGGCCACAGCGTTCGTCAGTCGAAGGCTGAAGGATGGCAGACGACCGCCGGGTCCTTGCCAGCCGCGTCACCCCGTCCGATGCTAGAACTGGAAGAGCTTGGTGACCTTCACCACGAAGCTGCGGTTCAGAATCGGCGGGGGAAAGGGCGTGTCGTTGGTATCCCGCGCATCGCTGTAGACGACAAACAGCTCGCTTCCCGGCTGATACTCCCACCGGAAGCGAACGTTCGAGCTGAACGACTTGGTGGTCGACTGGTACTGCAGCAGCGCGGCCACGAACATCCGCGGCGTCAGCGTATAGGTGCCGCGCGCGCCGATCACGTTGGTGTCGCCCGCGCCGTAGGGCGTGTCGACATGATTCAAGGAGATCTGCGGTTCGAGCGACAGGCTCGGCGAGACCTCGACCCGGCCCCGCCACGCAAACTCGCGGAGCGTGCCGCCGTAGAACTCACCCCCGGCGACGCTGACGAAACCCGATACCCGCCGCGACGCCGACATGAACCACGAGGCCCGCGCCTGGCTGAACGAATAGTCGCCAACGGGAATCGTCACCCCTGGCGTCACCGTGAACGGTGCGCGCAAGTGTTCGAACTGGTTGCTGAACTCGGTGTTCAGCTGGTCGCTCGACGTCAATTCGAGCCGGACGTTGCCTTGCGCTTCGCGCGACTCCACCGCGCCGCTGGTGTTCTCGTAGTAGTCCATGCTCCCCTCGAAGAAGAGCTTGCGAACGCCGCGGATGTTCTTGGGCCGGGGGCTGTACCTGGCTTGGCCGTACGACCGGCGAAACGCCGATCGCCGCACCAGGCCAACCTCGGGATTGAAGTGGTCGCCGACATAGAGATGCTCGGCCTGCAGGCCGGCGCCGTCGGCGTTCCAGTTGAACGCGCCTCGATAGCTCTGCTCCTTCGCAGCTGATGCATCAGGCGCGCCCGGAAGATCTGATGCCGTCTTCGCCCAATAGGCATTCATCGACACGTTCGAGAAGAAATTGAACGCGGCGTCGGCACCGTACGAATAGTTGTCGGCCTCACCCACGCTGGCGCCGGGCGCGCGGCGCGTGGCGATGGCGCCGATGCGGCTTCGGCGCAGCACGTCACGATTGACGCGGATCACCGAAAAATCGGTGGCCGCGGCTTGTGCGATCGGCGAATCTTCCGTTCGCATCTGCAGCGCGCCGACCTGGAACCCGCGGCCGCGGCTGAGCAGGCGTGCGCCCCCGAGAATGCTGTCTCTTATACACATCTGACGCTGCCGACGAATAGAGAGGTGTAGATATGG
>ENA-ORBV01013047-ORBV01013047.1-microbial-mat-metagenome-genome-assembly--contig:-NODE-13047-length-12684-cov-9.867613_pt1 | contig 12684 bp, 7 predicted proteins | sample MGYA00237777_ERZ505514 | MGnify/ENA primary metagenome ERZ505514 (study PRJEB26160, sample SAMN06269048) | microbial mat metagenome | isolation source: Oligotrophic lake microbial mat | place...
GACCTATTTAGCCAATCGATTGTTTCGGTTGGCTTGGCGCACCTGGTAGCAAGAACCCCATACGAAGACCATCCGAGCACATGGTACTCGCTCAAAAAACTGTCTTCCTGCAGCTGCTCAGCCGCGGGCCCCCGAAACCGACGCAGGATAGCCGGAAGCAAGAAATCCTCAAACTTGATGCCCTTCACTACATCATCGTCTAATACGGCCGCAAGCTGTTCGGCGGTGAACTCATCTAGCCCAAAATAGTTGAGACTTGCTTGGATAATCAAAGGCTCGGAGATTCTGCAACGTATGAACCCCTTCTCTTTTGATCCAGTCGATTCAGCCGGCTGTGCTTCAACACTGTTAGCAGTAGTCGGCTCAGTTTCAACCGATGCAACTCCCTGTTCGATCAGCTCTGCGGCGTGACTTTGCACAACCTGCGGACTGCCGCCGAGTGAAAAGCCAAAAACTGCCTTTCGAAAACTCCAGTGCATGTCAGACCATTGCTTGCCTTCCTTTTTGTACATATTCCTGACGGCACTGAAGGCTGATCTCTCCTCTAATGTCCACGAATCTCTGGGACTCTCGGTATTCGGGCAGGAGCAAATCTCGATGTATCTATTCAATGCCATGACGAGAGGAACTTCTGGTGGCCTAAAATCTCCGTTGATGTTGTGTTTTCTTGTTTGCGGCTTTTCAAGATAAGTCTCAATAAATGTTGCTGCCCACCGCGGTCGTCCTGTCAACCACTTCCCGACATGCTCCACAAGATCTTTCCCAACCGAATGGAGATCCAAGAACTTTTTGAGATATTCTGTCACGTCTCCCGAATTCATCGTTTTAAGTCGTGCAAAAAAGAATTGGTGCTCTTTCAGTTGAGGTTTGTTCAGCAAAGATGCCATCTGAGCCTTGTAGTCTTCGAGTGACATTCCAGTGCCGCTGAAACAAGGGTAATGAATGATCTTGAAGGATTGTAACTTGGTCAGGCCCTGAAGACAGGCGTAGTAAGCTGAACGTTCTTCCTCCCCATTCGAGGAACAGAAGAAGTTACCCATTCGCTTCAGAAGGCCTTGTGCCTCATCCAAGAAACAGCTCATTTCTATCTTGTGGCTGTCTATCCAGTCATAGTCGAATTTTTTATCTTTTAGCTCCAAAAAAAGGTCTTGGAAGACGTCCGTTCCCAGGAAATGCTCTGGGAATAGCTGAACCAGTAGCCACTGGTGGCATGTCAGGTTCCCGTCCAACATGGCGTTGATGTGGTTGAAAACAGCTTTTCGCAACTCTATCAATGCTTGCAGGGGTTTTACAACCAACGCAATGTTGGCTGCGCCAACTTTGGCCTTTTCTTTGCTTGAGATTCCTTTTCCTGAGGGTATTGGCTGTACCATTTGTTCCCAAAGATTAAGCAAGGCTATGACATCCTGAGAGCCAGGATTGAAGAGGTGATCCGCACCAGGATTCAAATAGAATCCGTAGTTGTGGGAGAGGTATTCAAAAATGGTTCTTGTCTTTCCAGCTCCAGAGGTTCCATACAAGGCGATTGGGGCTACTTGTTGGGAATTGTGGATGTAGTCGTAACCGTCAGTTCCCTTGTTCGCTTTGTTTTCGAGATCAAAGAGCAGTAGCGACGGTTTCGGTGGCGAACTACCAGGGACACTCGGTATTTGGACTTCCTTTTTCCGATAGCAATGAAAGGCGGTTTGGCCACCAATGTCGAAGGTTTGAGTCGTAGGCCTGCCCTTAGTAGTCAGCGTCATTCCTACAAGATCTTCCAATTTCAATTTCGGTGGCGGCTGCTCGGGAGCTGTCCATAATGTACATGTAAACAGGCAATTAATCAAAACACAGAGTTGCAGATTAATTGTTAGCCAAGGACGATTTGAATAAACCAACAATTAACACACGGACCAAATCCAGAAGAATTCTCACCATTTGCTGGAGGTTTCTCGAATGGTGTCTGGTCCTCTACTGGATACCGGTTCCCTTCGAATACGAACGTGGAGCCTTTTGCCACCATATTGTATGTTCCGTCAGAGATTTCATCACCAGCGCGATCGAGCCACACGAGACCCGTATGAAATTCATCCTCCTTTGAATCGATTCTCCATGTCTTTACTTTTCTTTCATTGCCAGTTGTAGCTATCAGTTTTAGGGTGTATTTCTCTCCCTCCACCTTCAAACTTGCAGTCCGCTGGACGGACGATGCGGCGCTGCTGTCCTCAGAGGAAGGCATGATATTTGCTTGTCGTCGACGTTGTTATTGCTGCTTTCTGCACCCACCTTTTTTTGGCTGACGTTAGTTGTTGTTGCTGCCGTTGTTCTTGCTTGTTCTTGACTGTGTCTCTTGTGTTGAACCGCTGCTGTTGTTGTTCCCTCTACTAGAACTCTACCGGTAGCGTCGAGGAGTTTCTATTGGGTCTGGGTCTGTTGTTGTTGTTGCTATTTGTTGTTCTTGTGATTAGGGTTCCCGTGGGGGGGTTACACTCCTCCAACGTGGTACCAATCGGACAGCTGCATGGGGCAAAGCTAAGTAGCTTTCAGTACCAAGCTTACGTGGGAGCCTAACGAGAACGAAGGTGGTACCAATCGGACAGCTGGATTTGGCAAAGCTAAGTATGCACGAAAATCCGAAATTCTACAGGCACTCCGTGTGGATTAATGTGCCAGTACATTTTGTGCAACACAAAAACACGTTCAAGCCGGGGGAGCTTGCATCAGAAACATTTTGTTGTCCTGAAACGTGTTTGTCAAACAACTAATGATGAAAACATCAAGCACCAAAACGTCACTGTTGCGCTTTTTGTACTGAACATTCCATGGTGTGCGCGCCAGGTTTGTCAATCAAAGCTCCCCCTTCAGACTTCCCCCAATCTTAGCGATCTCATGTGAGACCGAATGTAGTCGATACAGTTGGTGAACTACTAGGGAGTCAGCAGTCAGTCCCCTCAAATCCAGCAAAGCCCGACTTACCCACTTTGTGCACCACTGTCCAATGCATCAAAACAATCACTATCTAACAAAAATCCCTGCACTTTCATTTGGAATCTCCCGCTCCGTTTTGCCCGTGTCACAGCACTTCAAGGTATCGAAGGCTCAAAAATTGCCGAAAAGGCTTCTCATGCATTTAACACATCAAAGATCACGTGGCACTGCTGGGTAACTTTTGCAGTGGCTTCCTCAAGAAGCAGCACTCTACCAACTACACCCTTGTTCAGTTGCCTTACATTCCCGCTTGCTGTGGGGGGGATCTTCAACCCCTTCTTCTCTACTAAAGTTTTCAGGTAGGTCTTCTTTCCCGGAAACCCATCAGGCCATGTGACATTCAGAAGCGTCGCAACTTGTTCAACCTCCGCCCACAGAGAGTTGCTGACTGGCTCCTCGAAGGCAAATTTGCCCTTCTTCTCTTGTGGAACAACAGGAACATACTTGCAGCATTTCAGAATGGACTCCTTTGATGCTGAAGACAGCACAACTTGGTTGAAGGCTTCACAGAAAAGGGCACAGTACCACAGCACCTTCACAGGGTGCAGGCTGTGTTTTCTAGCAATTGTATCCTGAAGCAAGTAGAGACACCAGTCCTTTTCTGAACCCGTTCCACGTTCCTTGACCAACACAAACATATCGACAGCATCAAAAGATGTAGCCTTCGGTTCCAATGCAATGGCAACTTCTGTGCCGTCCTCCGGCTGGAGGCATTTTAGGTTGTTGAGCACAGTCTTTAAAGTATCCTGCAGGTTATCTGTTTCAAAAGGCATGACCTCGCACTGCGGGAACTCAATGTGCTCCTCAGTTTCTCCGGGGCTGCTGTAGCTATACCACCGAAACTTTCGTACCACACCGTTTGTGATCAGAAAATGAGCAGCCTTTTCGAACAAGACCCCTTTTGGAGAAGGAACCTCAAAGACACTTTTCAACAATTTCATCACAGTGTCTTTGCCCATAGTTTTTACCTGACCCCAGAACATCTTCTCTGCCAAAGGGGAACAAAAACGCCAATAGAATTCTTCAAAACAAAGTGGCTCGCTTGGGTCAGTAACAAATGGCTCTGGTATAAGTATATGACCAGGGGAGTCTCTCAAAGCCTCAGAGTTGAACTTATCCTGCACAAGTTGCTTTTCCAGCTTCCCTGACATCTTTTCAGCCATGAGCTTGTCGATACAATTAATCTGCGCTGAAAGCTGAGATTCCGCCCTTTGTTTTGCCGGCTCGGCACCAAACTTAGTGTATGCCTCTATAAACTTGTCAGATGCACGCATGTTACCACCCCATAGGCTGTAGCAAATATTCACAGCGTCAGAGTTCTCGGAAGTGTTGACACTTAGCATCTCCTGATTCCTCCAGGTAGGAAGATTCATCACTTGTGTGAAACCATTGCTCTTACTCTCTGCAAACTGGTAGTTCTCTTTCTTGGGGGATGAAAATATCAGCGTCACCCCTATATTGAGCCTCAGCTTTGCTTGTGTATGCTCGCCCACATTTCCTTTCGATCCAGGTGAATCGTACACATAGACCACATCCGGATCTTCAATGGACATAATGTCAGTAGGGTTAACAGGCTCCATGGGACCATCATTGGAGAACATCCACGCGCGTCCCAAAGACCCAGAGTGGAAGAAAACCTTGAGGTCGTTGTTGAGAAGCTCCGCCACGAATGCATTGATGGACCAACTCTTGCCAATTCCTGATGCACCGCTGATGACATACAAGATAGCAGCTCTTTTTCGCTTCTCTACGTTTAAAATATGCTGCAAGATGACAGTGCCAACATCCCTTAGACATTGCCTAATGTAAAGGGGGTAGTCACCTGAACCCAAGTACCAACTCCCATTGGAAATCGGAGAAATTGTTTCAACCTTCGCCTCTTCCTCGATGGGTGTCTTATTGGCTGTCTCCATGGTATCCCCATCGGCAGCTAGCCGCTTTCTCTGATTATTGTCACCTGCCTCCGTTGTAGTTTCACTTTCTCGTTTTCTCTTCCTACCGAAAGGATCAGCTTCCGTTTTCTTCCAATTCAACAACACCTCTGCCATCTTCCTATTGGTGGAGTCCTGCTGCTTGCCAGTGGCGTGAGGAACTTGCTTCAGCTCTGGACCAGGCTGGTAGGACGCACCATCTTTAAGTTGCCTGAATATGTCCACCTCTCCCTCGGGACCATCCATTTTCTTGAGTGACTGAATGCCTTGTTTTTCCAGCCACCTTTGGAAGTGGTCGTCGTCTTCAAGAGCGATGATTCGTGGCTTTTTCCCATCCTCACAATGATGCTTTATTTCCATCGTGCGGCGTGTCGCTGCTGGTGTGGCTGCTGATGCTGCTGCTGCTGCTGCTGTTGTTGTTGTTGTTGCGGATCGCTGCTGCTGCTGCTGCTGCTTGAGTAGACATGGATGACTCTCTGAGCGCTTCTGGTGGGTTTTTAATACTATCCTATGCCGCTTGGTGTGTAGGAACTTAAATTAAATTGAGATGTTTACGTAGGAGAGCTTGTAGCTAGGAGCTATTACTATAGGACTTGCTTTGTTCATGGCGGAGTGCGGTTGTTGGTGTCGCGTTGGTTGCGGATCGCTGTTCGCTGTGTGTTGCACGCACGATCGAATGGAGTCATGCAGGCAAGAGTCGGTAAAAAGTCGTCGGGCAGTGGGAGCCTTCCGAATTCTTCTTTTCTAGGCTCACGGCCCATTATATGCTAGAACATAGTAGAATGTTCCAGCAAATAATTGATGTTGTGTAGAAGTAGTACCAGAAGAGTTCAGTGCTATGGCCTACGGTCTTTTGCTGTAGGGTTCAGTCTGGTCTCCCTAGCAGGTGCTCGGAGACCAAAAGCGATGCTCCGTTCCTAAGTAACAATTTACTTAGGCATCGCCCAATTCAAACTGATTGTTTGCAACTGGTGGTCACAATTTGTATGGAAAGTGCCGAGACGGTTTTGAAACTGTCTCGACAATCATTGGCACAAAATCAGAACAACAATTATGGCTAAGGTAAAGATCGTGCCGAGGCGCTACTACAAGAAAGCAGCCAACAAGAACAAGAATGACGAGAAAGCAAAAGGCAGTCCAGTAGCCGCTGTTGTTGATCTTTGCGACAAGGAGGAGAGCCCTGTCTACAAATTCAGCATCAAGGGCCATTGCCAAGCCCAGGCTCGGCACAAGCCAGCCAGGAACCACGACAAGTATTTTGATCCCAGTGGAGCTGCCAAAAAGAAGCTAGCTGCCGCCATTGCAACAGTTACTCCCAAGGGAAAGGGTGCTTTGTTTCCCTCCTGTCCCGTCGAGTTAAAGATTTGGTTCCTCATGGAGCAGCCCGTAAAGAATTTTGTGGGACGCGATCCAGTCCGTGGAAGGCTCAACGAGAAGGGAATGGAGGTGGCTCCTTGCATCAGGCCCGACATTGACAATTTGCTAAAATTCTTGATGGATGCCATGAATGGGATTGTGCACGGGGACGACTGTCAAGTGGTGAAGGTGACAATGTACAAAATGAGGAACAAATCCGCAGAGGCCAAGACAGTGGTTCACGTCAGTGAATTTGTTGAGACACAAGAGGAAGCAATCTACGACATGGACGACGAGGATGGTAGCATTTAAATAGTCTTTAATTGTTGTGTGGAAAAAGACATGCTTAATTTTCAAAACAAACAACACGGCCAACAGGTCACAACAAATCCAGCAACAAATCCAGCATTTACTCGTCGTCATCTTCATCTTCGGCCCTTCCACCCCGGCAGTAGATAGGCTGATTGCGCAGCATTTGTTTTTCTTCCTCCGTTCTGTAAAAATGCTTCTCGTAGGTGTTGCAGCGGAGTTCAAATTTGGTGAGGGTCTGACGAAGAAAGCAGCACCAGGCGAAGGGGAGGGCGCTGCCCCAAGCCTTGGCCCAAGTCTTGGGTGAAGGATTGACCGCATGACAATAATTGACGCTGCTCACAAATTTGTCCTTGACTGAGCCCCTCATGTTGTTGATGAATTGCCTGAGGTTGCAAACCCGGAGCACATTGGCCTCAATCCTGTAAGTCTTTTTCTCGTAGGGCAAAATGTTGCTGAACCTTTTCTCAAACTCACGAGCCATCCGCATTGCCATTTCATGTGGGGGACCGTGCAGTGCTTGGATACTGGTTGCTCCGTCAATCAAGACGCACCATTCTGTCGCGCACTGGATGCAAAGAAGGGCCAGAAAATTGTCCACAAAAGTATGAGTGCGAGGCCACATGCCCATGAATTTCCATGGGGAACATTTTTCGACACTCATGGGAAGGAAAGCATTGGCCATGAAGTTGTGGGCCACACTCAAAATCAAACAAAACAAAGTTGGGTTGTGGGGTCGCTCATTGAAACCTGGGTTCTGGTGCATCAAGACAGGGGGGAGGTTCATCACATAATTGAACAAGGCTCTTGGGTAAGTTGTTGGGTCGGCCCCATCGTTGGGTGGCTCGCCCCACTCTTTGTTGCTTCATGCTGGTATTTCCCCAGGCTCCATCGTGGATGTCGTGCACTGGATAAGGGGCTTCCAGAGAAGGTTTTGCACACCATTTGCCACCATGACGGCGGCAGTGAAAAGGACAGGCTTTGCAAACCCTGGGCCTGTTGAGACCAAATCAATGCGATGGTTGGTAATGCGTGGCATGGTCGAGATTTGTTGTTATGTTGGATTCAATTTTTTCCAAAAATTCTTGGTTTAAAATAGGAGCAACAAGCAGTGCATTGATTCCTTGATTTGTGACAAAAACAAATTGTACTTGTTTGTTATTTGTTGGTGCCGAACTGACTTTTACTTGTGCTTGGAGTTTCCACGTTCCGCCCCCATTGTGACGGCTTTCATCAATTTTCCAATGACACCTTACATCAATTTTAGTCTTGCATGGTGGGCTCGATTAATGACGGTTACCTGTCCAGCAGCATCAACAAGTTGCACGAACAATAGAATGCAGAGCATGGTCTGTGCACTAATTGTTTTGAAGTTAATTTGTAGTAGGAATGGAATTCATAATAGTGCAATGGTGGCCCACAACAGTGGAGCGACGGAACATTGTGTCGAGACTGTCGAGACGGTTTGTTTTGGAGCCAGGGTGCATCCACATCTATGCAGGGCGTCACTTGCGCCAATCCAGTGACACCAAAAAAGTATCTTTTGCAAAATGTTGATTGAAAAAACTTCACCTAGTACTTACCTGCAAGCTAGTAGCTATCAGTACCTAAAAAGATAGCTAGAAAAAATAATTCAATCAAAAGATAACTAGCTAGCTATCATCATAAAAATAGCGACAGCACCGTCTCGATGACTCGACGACAGCCCTCCATAGCGACAGACCTCCACATAGACCGTCTCGACGACCTCCATGCCGTCTCGACGACCGTCTCGACGATAGCCCTCCATGCGGTCTCGACGACCGTCTCGACGATAGCCCTCCATACCGTCTCGACGACCGTCTCGACGATAGCCCTCCCTTCAGATCGGCAGACCTCCACATAGACCGTCTCGACGACCGTCTCGACGACCGTCTCGACGACCGTCTCAACGACAGATCCACAGCCTTGCCGATAGACTTGCCGACAGACCTATTGACAGCCTCGACTACAGCCCTGCCGACAGACCTATCGACAGACTTGCCGATAGACTCGCCAATAGATTTGCCGATAGACTCGACGATAGACTTGACGACCGCCTCAACGACGGCCCTGCCGACAGACCTATCGACAGACTTGCCGATAGCCTCACTTGCCCACAGACCGACCCACAGCCTCTGCTACAGCCTCTACTACGGCCTTGCCGATAGCCTTGCCCACAGACCAACCCACAGCCTCTACTGCAGCCTCGACTAACGTCTTGCCAGTAGCCTTGCCCACAGACCGACCCACAGCCTCGACTGCGGCCTTGATGTGCCCACTCGAATTCCACCAAGCACAGATCCCAGCCCAGATTCAGTGGAGGTGGTGGCAGACCCTAGATTGGGAGTTGCTCGGATGCCAGCTGTTCCATCAGGAGATGACGACGATACACCATCTCCTCCCAAAAGGACCAAATATGCAAGAACTGCTAGGGCTACCGAACCAAAATACAAACACAGCCCTTCTGAGGAAAAGGAGGAAGATGACAGGAAACCTGCAGCCAAGCCAAGAGCAAATGCAATGCCCATGTTCCCCATTCCCCGTCGGTCAGGCCGATTGCAAAACTTACAAGGATACACAACTCCTCCAGGTAGGTCTAGCACTCCACCAACCCTGCCAGCCCCTCCTGCTGTAGAGCAAAATGGGCCAACTCCTCAAGGCAGGTCTAGCACCCCCCAAGTGTGGAAGAGGAAAATGCTGGCAAGGAAAAGTGTAGGTCCACACGATGTAGCAGCTTGGCGTCAAGAAACAAAGGCCATAAGAAGAAGCCGAAGGATCCAGGCTGCTGCTCCTCCTCCTTCTCAAAACCGTCCTCCATCTAATAGACTCAAACGTAAGAGGAAGAATAATAACAGTGGGCCACTCACTGGGGATCAACGGCCTGTTCCCATGGAACCAAGACCACCGGGCCCACCAAGATTTTGGGCCGATCTTGAACCAAGGTATCTTGGACCGGAATTTGCCAGAGAGATGCATGGCGACAGGGAAGTAGCTCCTCCACCCCCACCACCACCGCCGCCGCCGCCAGACGACGACGACCACCAGGACCCACCTGGTAGGCCACAGAAACCAAAAAGAGGTAGAACACGCAAAGTAGCCAAACGTAAGAACAAGAAAGACACAAAACCAAACAAGAAACCTTACAAACAAATGAAGATGCCTGCTTTCCACCGGCTGCTGGATACCAAAGACAGCAGCCACCTAACAGAAGTCCAGCAAGATCTCTATCAGAGATGGATTAGCGATCAATCTTTTAGACCCGTGTACGCAAGGGATGGGTATGTTGCTCCTCCTTTGCCCCCAATGCCGGTGGAGGTAAGCAAACCAATGGCTGCCATGAACAACAAAAAGGCATCCATCAAGAAAGAAACCGTGGACCCACCTGAACACATCATCGACGAGCATGGGAAGTTGAGGCTAGCGAATCGAGAGGAACTGTGGAAGGTGCCTTCAAACCAAATTGCACAGCTTACTCCGGAGGACAACAAGGAGAGACAACGACAAAAGAAAGTGAGACGAAACATAGAATACAGAGAGAGACACCGGGATGCTTACAACAAAAGAACCCGCTTCCGAAGAAGTAAGAAAAAAGAGGGACAAGCTTACAACACGACCCCGTCCCCTCCTGGACCACTGGCAACCAAGGCAAAGGAAGAGCAATTTGATGAGCCGATGCCAGCCCTTGGCCACACTTATCCAACAGTGACGCCAGGTCAGATATCAGAAGAGCAGTTCGGTACATCACCAGCCCTAGTAGCCGCCTTCAAGGAACCTGTGGTCAACCAATGCACAGTTCTAAGAGAAGACCTCACCCACTCTCAATTGGCCCTGTACCGGCTGCTCAAAACCGGATCAAATGACCTGGGACCGGGGGCACAGCTGAAGTGTAGGGATGGATTGCGTTACAACATGGGCGACATGACTGATGCGTTCGAATCCTTGAAGCCATACCAGGAGCCAAGTCTTCCAAAGTTGAACAAAATAAAGGAAGTAGAACGATTTCTCTCTGTGGAGGAATGCTACCAAGAACTGATTCGAACAGGATTCGACCCGCCACGAAACAATTGGTCTCGTCCCCTGCTCAACAAGTTTCAGTACTGGTGCACCATAGTCATATGTGGTGGAACAGCGGACCTCATGGTAATAAGAGCTGCCAAAATGCTCATCAAATATGGAGTCTTCTCAATGGAATACATGTCCTCCAGCGACCCCAATGCCCTGGCAATTGTTCAAAACATATTGCTATACAGTGGGGCCAACTGGTGGAGCCACGGGGCAGCATGCATGTTTGGATTGGCCCACCGGTGCGTTCACGAATTCGGAGGAACCATTCCCACTGATCCCAAAATCATCCTCTCCTTCTACAACGTTGGAAGGAAACTGATGATGCTTCTGCTCCAAGATGGTCACTACTATTACGACATGCTTGTTTTGGGGCGACCAACTGCCCAGGAGTGCACTCTGGGCCTAGTTTCCGACACCCATGTGGCCAGAACTGCACACAGATGGAAATGGACTCGGTTCACCGACCTTTCCCAGGTGGCCCAGGACTTGGAGAGCTGGTTCCCACCCACACTGTTCCGTAGGCTGAATGAAACCATAGGAGGCATTTCCCAAATGGTGGACTCAGCAACACCAGAACAGCGAGCACTGATCAGAGCCATTGCTATCAAAATGAAAGTAGATGCCGAGATCTGCCACATCCGTCCAGTTCTTAGGAAGGTGCAACCTTCGGAAGCCTGTCCAATTGGAGTTGGAGTTTAATAATTAGGAAATTGCATTTTGATCAAAAGGGAGAACTATAACTTGTTAGAGGCTACACTTACTATTTTTTGGATTTCTTGCTGAAGTAGGATCCAACGTTGCGGTGGCCCCTCGGAGTGACATGTCCTGGCTCCGGCAATTCCTTGGGGTGAACCAGAGGAACCTCGACATACTTGGGCTTCTCCTGCGATTGTCCAGTTCTCTCCAAATACTTCTTCTTGTATTCCTTGACCCTTGTTCCAAAACCAGTTATGTTTGGCTTCGGCTTTGCACCCGCCGTCTTTCCGACTTGGGCTCTTTCAATGTCGGGATCCTTCCCCTCCCAAAGCCACAATTCATCCATTGCCTTCGCCTGCACCTTGTTGTAAAACTGGGTCCGGCTTTGAGAAGTGAAGTCGGTGTAGTTGCCTCTCAAGAAAGCAATTTCCTCTTCATCCATCACTTGATCCATGAACTCCAAACAGCAAAAAGCCAAAGTTTTGTTGTTGGAGGACACGGTGGCGGGACAACCCTTCGCACTCTTGCTGAAAGGATGCATCCGTTCCTTCAAAAAACCAAGCCGATGGTAATCTTCCAACAGAGTGGCAAGAGTGTAACCAACGTTGGAGTTGGCCTTTTCAATCCTAGCGGATCTGTTGCTGTGAACAAGCTCGGACGATCCGCCGAACCTTCCGCCACCAAGCTTGTAATTGAGATCGATCGAGCTCAAATGCTCATCTTCTGCAATGGCATGCTCCCTGCTCTGGGTGACAAGCATCACCGCATTGGGATCTGCCACAACCATGGCCTCTTGCATCGCTCCATCTGAAGTGTGCTGCCGCACATGGTGACCAACATTTGCACAAAGATCTATCCTGGCTTTGGCAACCGGGGGCTCACCTTTGTTGCCGCCAAAAAGTTCGGCACGGGCTGCGTGAGGAGGGGTCCGTGTCGACGACAACTTGTGTTGCATGCGCATCATTTCAGTTTTGCAGACATCCAATTCGTCATCCTGAGTCGACTTGATGCAAGACACTCCTTCCTCAAGAGACTTCATCCTTGTGTCCACCACCAAGTCCCGATCATCCATCTTCCTCTTCAGAGAACTGAACCCAGCAATCATTTCCGACTGATTGCTGGCAACTGTGGTGACAAGACCCTTCAATCCAGAAATTCCTTCCTCGGCCGACGCATAAGTGCATTGATTGCGCTTCAAGTAGTCTTCCCTCACAATGTCGGACCAGTGCTGAACAACGGCTTCGGGACTGCAGTCAGGGAAGAGAGGATCCTGGAGCTTCAACTCTCTGGCCCTCTCGTTCAAAAGAGAAGGAATGGAGCAAGTGGGACCAAACTCCTT
>ENA-ORBV01013048-ORBV01013048.1-microbial-mat-metagenome-genome-assembly--contig:-NODE-13048-length-12684-cov-6.103911_pt1 | contig 12684 bp, 6 predicted proteins | sample MGYA00237777_ERZ505514 | MGnify/ENA primary metagenome ERZ505514 (study PRJEB26160, sample SAMN06269048) | microbial mat metagenome | isolation source: Oligotrophic lake microbial mat | place...
ATTCGTCGGCAGCGTCAGATGTGTATAAGAGACAGGGTTTGGGATGGGACAGTGTTCTTGTTCTCTTGTTTTACTTGTTGTCACCTGATTGCTTTGTTTGTTTGCACTCACCCATCTTTTTGGCCAATGGTTGCATCAAGTCAGGCCAGTTTGATGTGACCAGCGGCTGACAGCCACATCAAGTCAGCCAGCTTGATGCTGCTGATGCATGTGGCTAGCAAGACACCTGTGGGGTGACCAGCAGTTTGTTTGGACCAGGCCAGTTCAAGCATGACTTTGGTGGGTTGCTTTCTTGCAGAAGAGTGCTGTTGGGCAAGGGGTGGGTGTGGCGTGCACGCATGGTGGGATGCGTGGTCAAGGCACTCTTCTTTTCTCTTTGCTTGTTTCTTCTTCCTTTTCTTTTTAGGTGTGGTGACTGCCTCCCTACCCCACGGTGTCTAAGGTGAGTTCTTTTGTCTTTTTTTCTGTGATGTTTGCTTGGGTGTCTGTCTGTTTGGTCTCACATGTGAAGAACGCTGTTGGCTGAGCGCATGGTGGGATGGTCAAGGTGCTCTGCTTTTCTCTCTGTCTTCTGTGTGTGATGTTGTTGGACTTGGCTGGGGGACAGCTTTCTTGAATCAGTGGTTCTCTGCTGATGGTGGCCAGTTTCTCTTGGGGTCCTTTGTGTGGTGTGATTGGCTTGCTGTGTGTGGTGTTACACTTGGCTGGGGAATTGCTTTCTTGGATCAGCAGTTCTGCTGCTGTTGGATTGCTTCCCTTGAGGTCCTTTTGTGTGGTGTTGCTGGCCTTCCGTGTGTTGTGTTGAACTTGGCCAGGCCGGGGGATTGCTTTCTTGGATCAGCAGTTCTGCTGCTGTTGGATTGCTTCTCCCAGGGTCCTTTTGTGTGTTGTCGGGCCTCTGTGTGTGGTGTTGGACTTAGCCAGGAGATGGCTTTCTTGGGTCAGTGGTTCTGCTGGTTGTGGTCAGCGTCTCTTCAATTGTGGTCTTTTGTGTTGCGTGAGGGGCGGCACAGTGTTTTGACTAATTAGCTCTCAATCAGTGTCTCGTGGCATTCTGATAGGCAGGTGAAAGTGCCCAGCAGTGGCATGCCATTGGACTTCAACTGTAACTCATTGACACTTGCAGGCGTTTGGTGTGTTTGGAAGTGACATGATGGTGTTCAACTTCACAACACCTGATGATGATGACATTGGTTAGCAGCTGAGGTTTGTAGTTCCTTGGCTCCCTTCGCAGAGGCATTGCATAAGAGGAACTTCATGACCAAGATGCAGTTAATTGTCACTGTGTTCTCATCTCTTTCTGCTGCTTCTCAATTCCCACTGTGGGACAGTTGGCACTTGTGCCATCATGTCTGCTGGGTTGGGGCAAACACAAAACACACAACAATCAACCAGCTTCGGGACAAACATGTGGGCGTTGACATGTGCTAGGTGCCAGCCATCAGATCAGAAGTTGCAGCAGCCTTCACACACACACAACAATCAACTAGGTTCAGACAATCATGCATGCATCGACAGGTGGTCGGCATGAGTCATCAGATTAGAAGGTGGGACAGTGAGCCTTCACACACACACTGTCAACAATCAATTGGCTTCGGGAAACAATGCTGCAATTGCTGCGTCGAGTTACAACCTGTCTTGAGAAGGAAAAAGAACCAGAAGTGAACACACGCAAGAACATGTGTTGATTAACTGGAACAAGAGGCCAATTCAAGTTTGCCTCTGCCAGTGTGAAATGAGGTTGCGTGTGGCAAGCAGCAGCCCATTGGCCTGCAGAATTGTGATTCCTCCATCTGTCTGCTTCTTGCTGTTGGATTGACTGGGCCACAACGAATCCAAGAAATCCATCCTTGAAGACAATTATGTGGACATGCGGAGCCACAAAGAAGGGACATCCAACCATGGCAACATGTCCCATGCATGCCTTTCAGAACAAAGTTGACTTTTTGAAGCAGGACCTGTGGGGAGAAACATCAATTCCAGGCCACCAAAACTCCCATCCACACAAAGAATGACAATGCACAGCCCACACAAGTTCAAAGCACTGGTTTTGTCCACAACGTTCATCATGAATGTCCTCTGGCAAAGGCGAAAAAAGGATCAGCATGGGCCATTCATGGGAATGACCCACTGTTGACAAAACATCCCGCCATGACTGCTCATTTTGGAAGGATGGATCGGAGATGCTTGAAGACACCTCTCTTGAGCAAAGTTTGAATGTTATCATTCCAGCGCTTCCCATTTGACAGTGGACCCCAAAGTCCATGCTGATCACGACCGTGTCATCGAACTGGTGGTGTTTGCCATGCATGGTGATGAATGTGGTGATCATGAGCAACGTTGAAGATTGGTTCAGACGCACAGCTGCTTCCTCGGGTCACACCCTCTCGCTTATCCGCCCTGCGTCTTTTCCTCCCACCGAAACGCAAATAAAGATGGCGCAAAATTTGAAAACTCCACCTTCTCGCGCGCTCATCCTGCCTTTCATCTTTTCCTACCAGTTTCAACGTTTGTGTTTTCCTCCGGCGAATTTTGAAAAGCAGAGCGTCATAATTAGAGTATTTTCCCCTAAGGTTCCCTCGTCTTGCGCGCTTATCCTGCCTGCGTCGTTTGCTTCCCACGTCAACCGAAATTGGGAATAAAGATGGCGCGAAACTTGGAGCGAAATTTGAAACCGCAACGATAAATGAGGGTACAGTACTTGTATCGATTTGATCTCTGGAAGTGTGCCTTGCTGACAGCCTTGCTGACTGACTCTCTATTTTAGAATATCTGAATGCCGCGAGCTACTAGCTAGCTAGTACAACCAATATTTCTACTGACTGCTACTCTAGTCTAGCCAGTATTTGTAATAGCACGAGACTTCCATTTCCTCCAACCATTTGCTGTTCTAGTACATAGAACACACAATACAGCAACCATGAACCGTCTCCTTTTGTCTACCAAACTCAAGAATTTGTCTCCCAAGAAATGGATGAATCCACGAGCGGACAAGAGTTCGCCATTGGCTTCTCAAGATGTGCGATGGAATGCCGAAGCGCAAAAGCGTTACGCATATCTCGACGATGACAACGAGATGGCATTGCGTGTCATGGATCCTGGCATGGTCAAGACGCCATCACCAAGCCATGAACCTCAAGGTAGTGATCATGGTGAAATGGTTATGGATGTGGATGTGGATGCCATTAGCAAAGCATTGTTCGCTCAAGACGGCAATACAACCGGTGCTAGTACTGCCACTGGCGGAGAAAACGGAAGTCCCTCTTTGAATGATTACTACAGCAACGCATACAGTGGTGGTAAGAACGTTCCAATGGACGAATCCCAACCTCCTTCTCCTCCTCGTCTGTACGACGGTCCCGACTATGATCAAGAAGACGTACAAATCCAGAACATTGAAGTTTCGTTGGACCAAGGATACAAGGGTGGCATTATTGTCGACGATGACAACACGGAATTTTGCAACACCACCACCAACGACAACAACAACAACAACGGGAACTCTGACAACAACAACAAGAACAACAACAAGAACTTCACTAGTCGAAAACTTCCTCCCTTTCCTATTCGAAAACTTCCTCCCTTTCGTGGCAGTAACAAACAATACAGGGCACTCTTGTTGGCCTCCAATCTCTTTTTTGTCTTGGGCAGCATTTTGTATCTTGTCATGGCCGTCGATGATTTGCAGTGGGCCAAGGAAGCCAAGAGCATTCCCACTGCAGTGTTACTGGCAGATGATGATGTCACGTGGAGCAATTATGAAGTACACGACATTGTGCCCGGTGACATTCACATCACTAACAACACCAACCACAACAGCACTCGGCGCTTTCTTTCTGTCTATGACGACTACGACTGGAGTGACCTGCCCTATGAACAACAAGCCGCGGCTCAAATTTTAGGATACGACCAAGAATCCTGGGACAATGCCTTGGATGTAACATCTTCCTCTTTGGAATGGGATCAACTGTCCCACTACCAACAAACCGCAGCCACAGTATTGGGGTACGACTCCTCCACTTGGGAGGCTGTCCCTGTTGCTGATGCTGACGCTGGCAAAAAAGGACCCAATGCGGAACCTGCAGCAGATGCATCCGAGCCAGACAGGAAAGGACCCAATGCGGATGCGGAACCTGAAGCAACAGAGGCACCCTTGCCAGAAATTCCAGCCACAACGCCCCCGGAGCCAGAGTATCCTGTCTTGAAATACGACAATGTTCCATGGATGGATTTGCCCAAGCAGGTACAAAAATCGGCCGAAGACCTTGGCTACAATGAAGAGCTATGGGACAAGGATTATCCACCACGAATTGTAACCGAATCTCCCAGCATTCAATGGCAAGATCTTTCCAAAAAGGAACAACGAGCTGCAGAAGTCCTGGGCTACAGTGAAACCACGTGGTGGTTCATTCGACGCAACTATGATAACTTTCAAGTTCAAATTGACGGCAGTGACAATACCAGCAGCAATCACAGCAGTAACAGTACTAGTACTACCACTACTTCCGCCCCTGGCAACGGTACGGATTCCACGACGCCTGCCATGCAATGGGAAGATTATGAATGGTACGATCTACCCATGAATATTCGTACGGCCTTTGCCATCTTGGGATATACCGAGACGATTTGGGATAATGACGAAGCTGTGGAGTCCGATACCAAGGCCTGGTCCGAACTGACACCCGAAGAACAAGAAGCCGCCGTCACAGTTGGGTACACTCAAGCTCTGTGGGACAACGAAGATATTTCTCCTGTAGCGGATGGCTATGTCAGTATAGAAGATGGCTTTGCATATGACGATGAAGATGACGTGCGGTATATGAGAGTGTATGTTTTTGCAGCACTGTGTTTTATTGTGGTGGGTTCTTTGGACTTGTTCCGAGAACGAAACCTCTTTCATACGACCATGATTTTCGCAGGGTTCATGGGATTTATCAGTGCCTTGATTATGGAGAAGAATCGGACTGGCAGTGTTGCGTTCAATTTGATCAGTGTCCATTTCTTTCTCATCGAAGGTATCAACCTGGTCTGGACTCGTTATCAGTCACGCCGGCAATTGAAGGCCGGCGAGAACCAGGACGAAGACAGGAGGAGCAACAAGCACAATGGCGATGATGATACGGTTGCCAATACTTCCATCTTGTCTGGTCTATGGTGGATTCCAACTTGCCAAATCACTGCAGACGTCTTTTTCGTCGTTGGAGCGTGGATAGATGTCGTTCTGAGTTATTACTACTTTGAGCGTTCATCCGATTGGAGCTTGCCTTTGGCACGCGTGTTTGCATTTTCGACCCTTTTATGGTTAGCTGCATCCCTAATGTATCTTAATGTGACATTGGTGATGCATTACGGGTGGTTTGACTGCTGTGTTGGGGGCGACAAATTCTTCCTCAAGCGTGGCGTTGTTATTGATCCATGCCAGAAGGAAGTGGCTGACATGGATTTTGTGGGCCCCTTGCCCACCTATTCGGTGAACTCGGACGCTTCGGTGAGATCCGTCGAAAGTTATTAAATTCAAGAAAGGAGGCAAGCCAATATTCCAACAAATCAACGAGACAAAATGAGATAGAAAATTAAAGGAATGTTTCCTCAACTACATTTATTAGAACAAAAAAAATGCAAAATAATCTAAAATTACCTAAAGATATACATACTGCTGTTGAATTCAGCGATGTCCCTGATGGATCCGGCAATAAAGCGTAAACGGTCGCTATCATCGTGTGGCGTCAACGTTGGGACGAAATAACAATATCTCGGGCTGCTGCTAAGTGGGTCCGCATTGCACACCAAGCTGCCCCAGTTTGCAGATCGCATACTGGTACTGTAGTACTTTCCCGCGATGCATTTCTTCTCTAGGCGGTGAACTCAGGGATGTTTACCTTTTCCTTGGCCTCTTCTCCTGGAATATCCGCAGGCTCGTTCACCGTTTCCATGACCGCTTTTTCTGGAATATTCGCAGAAACGTTCACCGTTTCCTTTGCCTCGTTTTCTGTGGGCACATCCAACGCTCCCTTGGTCTCGGCTTTTGGAGCAGGACCATGCCCACTCCCATCTTTCGAACCTCGAGACGTCGTTTCAAAAGTCACGGAAGCACCCTGTGGTGGTTGCTTGGAAGGTGCAACTTCGGTTTGCTCAACATTGAAATTCCGTGTCGACCAAGGATTGCCGGGTTGAAACAGTTCGCCGCTAGCAGGCTGGAGAGCAGGCTGGATAGGGTTACTGCCAGATGAGTTCAGACCTGAAATCCTCATGCTCGTCGGCTCCTCTTTGGCAATCAACTTGGGCAGAAAATAAATCAAGCACGCTGCAATTTGATCTACAGAAAATAGTAGAGTCCGAATGTGCCCCAATGTAATGCCATTCAAATGTCCCGACAAGAGAAAGGTGCAGCATCTCAATATCACAAATAGAAAATGCGAATAAATAAGGACCCCCAGCGTTCGGGATTCATTGTAGGTCTTGATAATATTGCGAGTCTGAAACGCCAACACGGTAGCACCCAACAACAAGACGAGATTCCATCCCGCAGCAACATACTCCCACGTCAGCGAGTCACTGCTGCAGTAGTAATACACAGCCACAATCCGCTCGCCCACTTCGGTAGAAGAATCCGTCAGTTCGTACTCTGCCGTTCGTTGAGAAGGATCCAAGATGGTCCACACGCTCAAGTAGACAGCCACCAAAACAGTAATGCTTGCGACGCCAATGTAAAGACTGTTTCGATGTATCTCTACGCGCCTCATCCGTCTTGCTGCCTCCATCATTCGGTTAATGGCGGCTACTTTGATGATCAGTGGAACCAATTCCAGCGTATATCCAATTTGTATGAACCAGCTATAGGATGTGCAGCTTCCATCCGAAGCTGGAACACTGGATAGAATGGCTCCGACACCAATCAAAAACGACCCCGACAATAAAATGTAGAGAAAATCCAGTTGCGCCGCTTGGATGGAGGGTCGCTTTCGGTTCATATACACGGCGCAAGCTGTAGTGAGCGTGACCAGGGTCGCCAGACTGCCCAAGGTCATCATGGCCACGCCAAAAACGGAACGCTCTTCTTCTTGGGTAATCCGCGGATAGGAATCCGGAATGACCGACATGAGAAAATCTAGATTATCTGCCGCCCATTTGCAGACACCATCTCGTGGCGTGGGTTCGGACTCCCACAAGTCAAAGATGTCTCCCAGTTGGACCTCCGTTATTTGGAATCGTCGTAGCATGTTGTAAGCAGGATTGACGGTCGCCTCGGATGCGGTTGTGTCCCCACCCTTGGGAGAGTGCAAGACCTTGTAGAGGTTTCCCACAATCATTTTGGTCAGAGGTTCGACAGGATTGCCGCAAGCCGCCTCTGGTGGTCCCACCCGACTCGTCAGGTTTGCCTCACAACTTTCGTCCACGTAGGGCACAGCTTCGGAACAGGCCATGGAGGGCGGCTTGAGCATGACGTGTTGCATTTCGGCATCGGTTCCCAAATACTGCTGGTACAATGGCTCGGGCGTCCACCACATCATCATTAAATTGGATCTGGTAGCATTAGCAGCGTGCCACATCTCCTTCAGCTGACTCGTCGAGTATCCACTCGGAGATCCGTCGGGTCCATTGCTCGGATCCAGTGCCATGTTGAGATGGTACACGGATGACTCCATTCTGGAACTCCATCCACAGGGGTAGTTGGCCACATGTCCTGTACAATTGGTAGGCCACATGGTGCAGTTGTTCTTTTCCGTGTATCGAAAATGTCCCGTGTACAAATCGGGAACAAACATGCGTGGTTCCTCTCCCTCTTCACTTGGATATCGTTGTGCCGTGTCATCGGGTGTCGTACAATTGTCCTCACTAACTTGTTCACAATAATCTTTCCAAGCAGTGGGTCGTTGAAAGGTCGCCGCCAGTTTTTGTCGATTCTTTTCTCCTGCCAGTCCGTGATAACTATCTAAAGTGGGATCTTCTTCGGCTGTGAATTTGGTCACAAACCAACTTTCATGCCCCAACAATCCAATGCCCTGTGGAGGCTCAATCTTGCCTTGATCGACCAATTCTCGTGGGGCCTTGTTGTTCGCACCCCAAAACTCGGGAATGAAATGGGCACACGGGACGTACGTTTCCTCGGTAGTAGCTGACGTTAACAATTGACCACAATCGCCATTTTCCAGGTCGGCGGCTGGTTCCAAAAAGGTTTCTCGCGCGTTTTTCTTGTAGTCAATTCTCGCGTCGTAATCATAAAAGTTGCGCGATTGGTCCAAAGCACCTCCTTCATTGGAGGAAGGCACGCCCAACAATTCACTCAAAATGATTTGCACCAACCAAGCCAAGGCGGTATTGGAGTCCCAATTGCCACTGGCGACTCGAATTTCCAAATAGTCCAAGGGAGGAGGCTCTACACAAATGACACCATCTTCATCATCTCCTTCGTCGTCTTCGCTACTGGTAGTAGTTGCAGCAATGGCCCTTCCCAAATGGTCTGGATCTTGACTGTTGCAAACTCGACGCTTGGTCCAACCAGGAACCTTTTCCCGCAAACAGCCTCCAACATAGGGATTGCTGCTGCTGCTGCTTGTGCCTGTCGTGGGTTCCGCAGCCTGACCCACGCTCCAACACGAGCAGGCAACAGTTGCAAGAAGCAATGCCTGCAGAACCGTAGAGCTCCGCGACAACAAAGAGGCGTTGCTTTTCTTGTCACGCATGAACACGCTTTTGTTTCCGTACGTACAGCAATGTATCTCTAATCTGGTAGATTTAGAGGTAGATCTTGTAGCCCACTCGATAACTAATGAGTTCTAGCTAGTAGAAGGAGAGGTGGGGTATTTGGTTTGATAGAGGTTAGAATCAATGATTGATGCGTGTACGGTAAGCCCTGCACCAGTTTGTAGTTTAATGCGTGGGGCTGAATTCAACACTAAAGTGTAGTGCTACTCTAGTAGCTAGCTAGCTACTAGCTATACCAGGTAGTACTAGTAGTAGACTACATAGTAGTATTCGCTTCGTCAGGTTGACCTGTTTTTGAGCTTCCCAAGTTGACAGTACATACAGTACTTACAGAGTACGTACAGTACTGACAGCTGCTGTTCTACCGGTTCTTTTATTAGCAGAGTAAAAGAGCACTGGCTGGAACCGTCTACAATTTTTGTGGTACTAGACTACAGTACTGGTAGTACTACTCAAAAGATACGATGAATCGATGATTCTTTTCTTTCGAAATCGGAGCACTCATTTTCAATAGCCCCAGCTAGTGATTCCTTTCCATCATGTGAACTTCCGGTTATCTTACCAAGTCGAAGCTTCTTTATTGCCAAAGGACCTTGCGAACCACCGAATGTCCGACTATGTAACCACTATGTAGTCATTTTGCAATGGATACTGTTTATTCGGGGCACCAATTTCCCGAGTGAAGAAAAGTACGCTACTAGTACCAGCTACCTGGTACCGTACTGTAACTTCTAGTCTACAGCTTTCTGCGAAGGCGATCTGGCATTCAAGGGTCCTCTTCGCGGCAACTGCGTGACCCACCAAGAACTTTAAATTCCTTGCCCTAACTTTTGCATGACAAGGATTCGCTTTAACCTTGTTTCTCACATGACCGACAAATCCTGCAATAAGAAATAGTATTGTTTAGCATTGCTTTATTGTCACTTGAGAGCGAGTGCTGAGGAGTTCATGAACAAAATGGCGGACACCTGTTCGCATCGCAGATTTCTATTACGTCGTACTAGTACCTGCCAACGAACCCAAGTCGCTTCCGATCCTTTGTCACTTCCTAGCAGGGTCACAAGATATTAGTTCTAACCTTAACTTATAATTGAGCGATCATTTTTGGTGCGGTTCTCATGATACACATACAGTGATGTACAAAGAAAAAGTGCTGTAAGTACAGTAGCGATACTACATACTACTGTAGCTAGCTAGTAGCTAGCTACTCCAAGTAGCTATTAGTGGCTATGTCTACTGTAGCAACTAGCTAGCTAGTTAGTAGATCTATCTGTTGACCAAATGCAAGCAAGTCAACAACAATAACAACAACACAACATTCTGGTTTTGCTTCCGTGAAGGCACCCTGCTGTACTAAAATCATCGTTTGCTTAGCTTGTTGCATTGGCATGCAACCGCCCAATCTCTAAGTACCATGCCACTGGCGAAGCGAAATAGCGCCAAAACTTTCAGTTTGGTTTTATGAAAGCAATTCACTAGCTAGTACTAGTGGCACATGAATAACATACAACAATAGAATAGCACAACCACAACTGACGAGAACACCATGAGATCCCAAGACGTACTAGTCGTCCAACAGCAACAGCCACCATCGTGGTGTCAACGCCTCTCTCAGGTGCTTCGCTACTATTTCTGGGAAGGCCAATTGCTCGATGAAAAAGCAAGCGCGACAAGCCAAGGCAGCAGCAGCACAGACGACAATGACAACGCTCCGTCATCCTCCACTCATAATTCCACCACCAACAAATTCTGGTCTTCTCCCCACTACCGCAAACTCTTTGCCATTGGTCTCCCCGCCATTCTGGTTCACATTGTCTGGTGGTCGTTCATGGCCTCTCAAGACTTGTTTCACTTATTTGTGGAGCCTTCCGACAAGCCACGCTATTATTTGTCGATTACCATGATTTTTGGCAGCATGATTGCGGGTGCCACCAGTGAAGGCGGAGGAGCCGTGGCCTTTCCCGTCATGACCTTGGTCTTGGGGGTCAAGCCCAGTGTTGCGCGGGACTTTTCCTTGATGATTCAAAGTGTCGGCATGGTTGCGGGCAGTTTCACGATTCTGGTCATGAGGCTCAAATTGGAGTGGAATGCGATTTTGTACGTGACCGTGGGCGGTGTCGCGGGGATCATTGTGGGACTGGAAGAAATTGCACCGAGACTTCCGCCGCCCTATGCCAAGATGTACTTTGTCTGTATTTGGAGTTCCTTTGCCATTGGATTGTACCTCCTCAACCGGAATCATCACAGGTATGTACATGACACCATCCCGAATTGGCCCACCCATCCATTCATGATCATGAAGGAGGATAACACAACAACCTGCCAAACCATCATTTCCAACACATGGCAACCCTTGATATTGATGGCCTTTGGAATCCTGGGGGGAGTCTTTAGCAGTGTCGCCGGATCTGGTATTGATATTTGTAGTTTCGCCCTCTTGACCTTGCTCTTTCGAGTCTCAGAAAAGGTGGCCACGCCCACATCCGTCGTCTTAATGGCGATCAACACCGCGATTGGATTTGCCTACCGACAGTTTGCCATGGGAGGCGTGGAAGACGAAGCTTGGGGATACTTTGCCGTGTGTGTTCCCATTGTGGTGATTGGAGCTCCGCTCGGGGCACTGCTCGGCAGTCATGCTCATCGATTGACTCTGGCGGGATTTATTTACGTTTTGGATGCGGCCCAATTGATCACGGCGTTGGTAGTGATTCAACCTTGGACAACCTTAAAAACGGATACGCCCTTGCACCTTTCCATGACGTCATTGGCGGTCTTTGTCACTGGGTTGTTCTTTTTTCGAGTGCTGGCGTGGTTGGGCTTTCAACTATTGAAGCGGCACGAGAGCCAAAGCGATGCGATGGTGCCCATTAAGTCGGACATTAGCACGAGTGAGGATACTAACGATGTCGTTGGAGAGCCGACGGACGAGAAAAATTGGGGCGAGGAAATTAGCGTCTAGCACTGTAGATGAATCCGCGCATTGGTGCTACGAACATGCAGCTACAGATGTTAGGCGACCCGGCGGGCCCCGGCTAGTCTCCAGTGCTTGTTTTGTTCCATTTTCTTGAAAGATTTTGCAGTAGTGTTGTGCATTGGGCGTATAGTGCTAAAACGAAAGCAAGTTCTACGCGCACAGAAAATTGAACCTGATAACTGAATAGATTACTATTAGCTATTAGCTAGCTAGTGTTGGAAGTGCGGTTAGCATTCCATAAGGGGCATGTGTGCACCTGTGGGAATCTTGAAGCATGGACTAGTTAGTCACTGCCATGGAAGGCTCTAGAAGATTCAACAACACCAGTAGCTAGCAGCACTGCAGTACTTATAATCATTAGTAAAACTACTTTTTCGAACTGCCGTGAAGTCCCCCTTCTACTACTTTTTCTATGCTAAACTTATGCACTGCTTCTACACGAATCCTACGGTAGCTTCCCCGTAAAATGGGCTTGACAATGGTACTCCCATTTGCTCTTGCCCACGACGATTGCTGCTATTATTTCATTGTCCTCTTTCTCTGCGCCGCCTTATCCTGCTTCACTCCCCAGTGTGGCAAAGTTGTGCTTTCTATGAGTGTCTGGATCGTCGCCTGTCATCTCTTGTCGGCCAGCATGCTTGCCACGATGTTGAGTGGTCCTCCAACGACACAGTTGCGCCGGCAATGGGACCCAGGCATACCGAATCCCTTCCACACCTGGCTATCGCACAACGCAACCCCATCCTCCGGCATTGTCGTGAGCGGCTGCTGTCAACAGAGTCTGTTTGTTGCCTGCTTGCTGTTACGGCGAACGATGTCGCCTCTGGCACCGCTCCATGCTTCCAGTGCTGTTACGGCGCACGATGTCGCCTCCCGCACCGCTCCATTTGCTCATCCCCACGACGGCCGCCCCTATTCATTTATCTTTCTATCTATCTATGCTACTTTGTGCTCCCTTTACCTTCACCATGTCCAAAGCGCCGAAGCTACAATTAGATGGGTCG
>ENA-ORBV01013049-ORBV01013049.1-microbial-mat-metagenome-genome-assembly--contig:-NODE-13049-length-12684-cov-4.233362_pt1 | contig 12684 bp, 7 predicted proteins | sample MGYA00237777_ERZ505514 | MGnify/ENA primary metagenome ERZ505514 (study PRJEB26160, sample SAMN06269048) | microbial mat metagenome | isolation source: Oligotrophic lake microbial mat | place...
CGTGCGTAAACCGCTCGCGTCCGTCAGGATTCTGGTTTGGATCGATGAGCACCACGGTGCTGTCCAGCGCGACGCGTGTGTCGGCATCCGTGCCTGCCGCGAGTTGATACAGCAGCGCCAAGCCGGCCTCGACGCCGGAGGCTTCACCGCCGTGTACCGAGTGCGCCAGCCAGACGATGCTCGGACTGCGACGCACCGCCGCGTCCACCGAGCCCGACTCCGCACCGCGCGGATCCGCGATGCGACGGGCATCCGCCTTGATCGCGTCCAGACGCGCCAGGTTCGCTTCGCTCGTCACGGTGAGCAGCAACATCTCGCGCCCCTCAAATGACTGCCCGATCGTGTCCACCTTCACGCGCTTCGAAGTCGCCGCCACGCGTTCGATATACCGCATCATGTTGCGATGCGTGGTACAGCGCGCGCCGAGTTCGTAGCCGAGCACCGACTGTGGCGTGGGCACGCGGGCGTCATACGTCGCGCTGACCTCGGCGAAAGAATGCTGCGCCATGATTGGCGGCGCGAACGCCAGCAGCGCGAGCGCCAGCAGCGTGAGCGCAGCGGCGGTCATGGCCGTGCTGGAGTTCCGCAATGAGGAAACGGGCATGCAGGCTTCTCGTGGAGCGAGTGGAGTCGGGTGCAGCAGGATTGGGGAATTCTACGGTGTGGTCGTGCTCGCCGCTCGACGCTCGCGCGCCAGCTTGCAGCGCACTATGGCGGAGCGAACCGGCGCACGCCATGTTCCGCGTACCCGAATGACTCTCGCCGCCTCAAAATCGGTGCATTCCCATGACGAGTCACTGTTCGACGCTTCGTTCGTTCACGATCGTTGCGGTGGTGATGAGCGCACTTCCACCATTCGTGACGGCGCAGGACACCACGGCACGGCGTATTAGAAGCTCTGTGCTCCTGCGAGCGCCGATCACCGCCGCCGCGCAGCCTGCAGTCCAGCGTCCGGCCGTCGCGCTGCCCGCGGCCGTGAGGCCAATGATTATTGTGCTGCCGAGCAAGCCGTCCGTTTTCGCAACGGCGCCGCAGTTGGCGCAGCTGGATTCGTCCGCCACACCGCAAGCGGCCGCTTCATCCCTCGCCACTGCGCTGTATGGCGCGGCCGCACAACTTGGTACTCTCACCCTGCTCTCGGCCAACACGGCGAGCGTTTGGGTGAGCGATTCGGCGGTGAAGCAGAAGGCGCCACCGGGTCTTGATGTGGATGAAGGCGTTGTGCTGCCGTTTCGATACATGCGCGTCGACGAACAAACGGGTCAGGTCATGGCGCTGAAGCCATGGTTCGACGACGGAGGCGGATTGCGCTATGACTCGCGGCGGCGCGCCTATGTGGCCACACTGCGTATCGGCTTGCGCGACACACTTTCCGGCGCGAGCGCACGCCGTCCGCTCTCACCGGCGATTCATTTGTCCATTGGCGCCGTCGCCGACAGCGTCTCGCCGGAACGGCTTGAAATCAGCGAGACAAACGTCTTCACCACACATTCACGTCTCGTCGCGTCACGTGTCAACGGGCCGATGCGCGTCACCGTGTGGCCCGACTTCGCTCCCGATGGCGTGGAGTTGTGGATTCCACTCGTGCCCGACTACGTGCAGGTGCGGGTGGACAAGCCATCGATTGCCGGGTTCGGTCTGAGTGTCGCGAACGTCACGGTCTCGCTGTCTCCAGGTGCGCTTGCTCCAGGTGACTCGCTCGCGGTCACGCTGGCGTCGACCGGCGGCTCGTTTGAGGGCGGCCCAATTGTGTGGCCGAAGGGCGACGCACCCGCGACGGTGAAGCTGCGCTCGGATGGCGTCGGCCAGAAGACCATCACCGCGACCGCCGAGCCGTTTGTCGCGGGAACAACACCGATCGAGTTTGGGTTTCCCAGAGGACTCGTGGGCGGCGCGATGATGGGCGCAGTCATCGGCAGCGCGCTGGCCGTACTTCGCGAACGCAAGCGCGTGTTGCGCAAGAGTCTCTCCATCTTCTTCGCGAGCGGTCTGCTCACCGGAATCGTGGTGGCGCTGATCGCTGCCGTCGGGGCAGTGAGGATGCCGGGCTTTGAGTTGGCCGCCGGTGGAACCGCACTGGTGTCGTTGCTCGCCGGAGTACTGGGCGGCTACGTCGGACCCAAGGGACTTGAGAGCATCGTGTCGCCGTTTCGCGCCGGACGTGCCGCTCCGCCCAAGGCGACATAGACGTACCTTTGGGCGCATGACACCAAATCTCGTCAGGCAACTGCTTCTCGCGTCGGCACTCGCCGCCACCACCGCGCCCTTCTCGTCGCTGCGTGCGCAATCCTTCGACGTGGCGGAAGCGACGGTCGCCGGCGTCCATCAGGCGTTCGATGCCAAACGCCTCACCTGTCGTGTGCTCGTGCAACACTATCTCGATCGTATTGCCGCATACGACAAATCCGGCCCGGCGCTGAATGCCATTCAATCTGTAAACCCGCGCGCGCTCGCCGAAGCCGATTCGCTCGATGCGGTGCCGCGCTCTGGCGGTGCGCGCGGAACGCTCCACTGTGTGCCAGTGCTGTTGAAAGACCAGGTGGAAACGCGCGACATGCCCACCACCTACGGTTCGGCGCTCTTTAAAGATTTCGTCCCGCTTCGCGACGCGACCATCGTCACGAAGCTCGAGAGCGCCGGTGCGATCATTCTCGCCAAGACCACCATGGGTGAGTTCGCCGGTCGCTATGTGGGCTCGGCCGCCGGCATCGTGCGCAACGCGTACGACCCGACGCGCAATCCCAGCGGTTCGTCCTCTGGCTCCGGCTCGGCCGTGGCGGCAAACTTCGGGCTGGTGGGAATCGGCGAAGACACCGGCGGCTCGATTCGTGGTCCGGCGGCCGTAAGCAGTCTCGTTGGCCTGCGTCCCACGCTGCAGTTGGTGAGTCGCTTTGGTATGATGCCCGCGAACCCGACGCAAGACGTACTCGGCCCGATGACGCGTACCGTCGCCGATGCGGCGCGTGTGCTCGATGTGATCGCGGGCTACGATCCCAAAGATCCGATCACGGCTGCGGCGGTCGGAAACATCCCCGCGAGCTACACCGCGTCGCTGCACACGAACGCGTTGCGTGGTGCACGCATTGGTGTGCTGCGCTCGCGACGGGACACGAGCACCGCGGCACCGCGCGACACCGCACGCTCGGACTCGGCAGCGCGCCTTGATTCCCTCGCCCGTGCGCGCAACGCCGAGTTTGCCAAAGTGCTGCCGCTGATGGACCGGGCGCTGGCCGACCTGCGCGCACAAGGCGCTGAAGTCATCGATTCGCTGGTCGCGCCCCTCGTGCCCGGACGTCGCGTCAGCAACGACTTCGAGACGGAACAAGCCACCGACAAGTATCTGGCCGAGCATCCAAATGCGCCGGTCAAGTCCTTCAAGGAGATCATGCTGGCCGGTACCGTCAATCCATGGCGCGCGCGCTCCATGATCGGGTACGTCGGCAAGACCACCAACGATCCCGACTATCTCGCCGTGCTGCTGTACCGCGATGCCATGCGCACCGCCGTGCTCAAACTCATGGCCGATCATCGGCTTGATGCGCTCGTGTATCTCACCTACGACGCGGCGACCACACCGATTGCCGCCGATGTGCTCACGAACCCGCGTCCGACCGATGGGTACGGACTGGGCGACAATCGTGGTCTCAGTCCCACGATCGGGTTTCCGGCGTTGACGGTGCCGGCGGGCTTTACCGTCGATGCGCTGCCGATCGGACTCGAGTTTCTCGGCCGACCGTTCGCTGAGGCGCAGATGCTCGGGTTTGGATACGCGTATGAGCAGGCGACGAAGCATCGGCGGGCGCCGGGGACGACGCCGGTGCTCGGGAAACCGCGCTAGACGGGTCGCCCACTTTCAATGAGCGTAGAACGGTCCTTTCACGGAGTCTGCGCGCGCTACCTCGGCGTCCCCTTGTAGCAGCCGATCGTGTACGGATACTCCATCGGGGCGTGATAGTGATAGCCAAGCGTCCCATGCGAATGTCCGTGACACACGTCGAGATCGCCGTTCGTGAGTTCCGTTCCTCCAACACCCAGGTAGCCGTACAACGGAAAGCCATCGCGCACGTAGCCAGTGATCGCGGAGCGTCCGTCCGCGCCCGGGCGCACGTCGAGGCGCTCCGGCACGTTATGATCGTGATAATGCGTCATGGCCGGATGCCCGCCGTAGACATCCACAATTTCATTCGCCACCGCATCGTCGCCACGCGCATCCACCGCACTGAACAGCACCACACCGTAGAGTGTCAAACCGATCGCGCCCATCCCGACACAACTCGGAGTTGCCGCCGTGTCGGGTCGGGTTGGCAGCGTGAACGAAACAACGCGCGCCGCTGGTGTAGCGGGGCCCGGCGCACCCGGATTCGGACCCGTGCAGGAGAACAGCTTCCCGACGGCCGGCGTCGTGGCGGTCAGGTGCCGATCACCGAGCCGCAGCTTCGTGCAATCCGGTCCCTGATTGTCGGTGCAACGCGCCGGGACAATGAAGTACGCGGAAGGCGCGCGGCGTGTTCATCGAAGCTCCGTGGAAGTTGTGGTTCGAGAGACGCAGGAATCATGGCCGTGTTAGGATCGACCGAAGACCAGTCCTCCAATCCGGACCTCGCGCCGCCGCACGGGCACTCTGCGATAGCGTGCCGGGCCGCCTCGATCGTATGTTCTGCCGAGCATCCATCCCCCGCCTCTTTTCGGAGACTCACGCATGCTACGCCAGCGGCCTCGCCACATTCCCGTCGCCCTCCTCCTGCTCGGCGTCGCCTTCCCTGCGTACGCACACGCGCAGCCGCGAGGACTCACGCCGCAAGACGCGTTCCAGCTCGTATCTGTTGGCGACGTAGCACTCTCACCAACAGCCGCCCATGTGGCCTTCACCCTCACCACGGTGAACGAGAAGGACAACAACCGCAGTACCGCGCTATGGCTCCGTGCGTTGCGCAACGGACAACCCGTCGGCGAGCCGTTGCGCTTCACCGATCCCACCCGAAACTCGAGCGCACCACGCTGGTCACCCGACGGCACGGTGCTTGGCTTCACATCGCGCCGCGGTGAGGAAGACGGTGCGACCTGGTTTCTGCGCGTGGGCGGTCTCGGAGGGGAGGCGTATCGCGTAGACGGCGTGCGCGGCAGCCCGGTGTGGTCGCCGGACGGCAAGTTCATCGCCTATACCGCTGAGCCGGAGCGCAAGGACAAACCCAACACCAAGGTGCTGCGAGTCGCACCGAACGGCATCACCAAGCCGCTCAACGCGGAACGGTTTGACGGCTATCAGATCACGCATCTGCGCTACAAGCGCGACGGCACGTTCACGTTCCTGCCGCATCCCGGGCTCGTCCCGAAGAAACAACTCTTTGTGGTGCCGGCCACGGGCGGTGAGGCCAAGCAGCTCACATCGCTGCCGCACAATGTGGGTGCGTTCGAGTGGGCACCCAACGGCTCGTACTTCGTCTACACCGGGAACCCGAAAGAAGACGACGAGTTGAATCTCGATCCGTCCGCTCGCATCTGGGTGGTGCCCGTCGATGGTGGTACGCCGAGCGAACCGTTCGGAATACGCGGCGGAGTGAGCGAGCCGGCGATCTCACCAGACGGAACCAAACTCGCGTTCCTCCACACCGCCGCGTGGAACGCCGAGACGCGACTGGTGGTGGTTGACATCGACGCGCGCGGAATGGCGCGAAGCGAAGCGCAGAATGTCACCGTGTCGTGGGACCGCACTGCGGGTGCGCCGTTCTGGACGCCTGACAGTCGATCCATCCGCTGGACCGCCACTGTCGGCGGCAACGCACACGTGTATGAAGTCGCCGCGTCGGGCGGCGTGGTGCGTCAGGTCACCACTGGCGACCGCGTGCTCGCGAATGTGTCAGTATCGGCAAACGGTCAGACCATGGCGTACACCTCAACATCGCCGGTTGCACCAGCCGACGTGTTCGTGTCCGATCGCAGCGGCGGCCGCGAATCGCGCGTCACGGCGTTCAACGACTCGCTGCTCGCGCTGATCCAACGGCAGCCCGCAAAACGACTCAGCTGGAAGGTACGCGACGGCACGGAAATCGAAGGATGGGTCATTCCGCCCGTCGGATACGAGCCCGGCCGCCGCTATCCGATGGTTCTCAACATTCACGGTGGTCCGCACTCGTCGTACACGAGCGCATTTTCACCCGGCTTTCACCAGCTCTCCGCGTCAGGATTCTTCGTATTCTATCTCAACCCCCGCGGATCTACCGGATACGGCAACGCGTTCAAGCACGCCATTCAGAACGCGTGGGGCATTATCGACGAAGAAGACTTCATCACCGGCGTTGAGACGGTGCTCACAAACTATCCAGACATCGATCGCGCGCGACTCGGCGTCATGGGCGGAAGTTACGGCGGCTTCATGACCAACTGGTTGACCGCGCGCACCAAGCTGTTTGCCGCCGGCGTGACTCGCGCCTCCATCTCCAGCTGGGAAGCAATGGCCGGTACGACCGACTCCAACCAGCCGCATCGCGCGTTCGATGGCGCCTATCACGAGCAGCGCGAAACATGGCGAAAGAACTCACCCATCTCCTACGTCGAGAACGTCACCGCGCCAACGCTTGTCATTCACGGCGAGAATGATTTCCGCACACCACTCAGCGAAGGACAGATCTGGTACGCGTCATTGAAAAAACTCGGTGTGCCCACGGAGTTCCTGATCTATCCGCGCAGTGGACACGGCATCACCGAGCCGTGGTTGGCCGCCGACGCGCAGGAACGCAGCCGGCAGTGGATGGTGTACTGGTTGATTGAAAAGGCGGGGCAGCGGGTGATACCGTAGCGATGGATCGTGAGAACCACGACGAGCGGATCGTCACGATCACGCGTGTTCACATCGAGCCCATGGGACACCATGAGCCGGAGCGCGTCCGGCGTGATCACGTCGATCCACTCAAACACAAGCGGCGTCCCAAACGCCAGACGCATGTTCGGATCACCACCGGCTTCCAGCAACACACGCAACAGCGACGGAGCACGCCGTTTGATTGCGGACGACATGCCCTCCGACGCGTTCGCATCGAGAGCGAGCAGCGTACGTACCATGGCCAACTCATCGTTGGCCGATTACGCCACGGGAGCCGACGACTCGTCACTCACCGCCAGCGCGACGCCCGGCACTGCCACCACAAACAGCACGACGTATCGCACCACCATCGAGTTGGATTTCGCGAATGAGAACGCGGCCACCAGCAGCACCACGCATCGAGATCGGGTGAGCAACCGAACGTACCTTTGTTCAGCACGTTGCGCGAACTGGACGTATTTTCGTTGAGATCCTGCGCCGACGTCACGCTCACGTCCGTCGCCCCCGCCGACCTCCAGTCCCTCACTCGGCCCCGCCATGCCCTCCTTGCCTCGATACACACCGCGAGCCGTCGCTGTAGCCGCCACGCTCGCCGCACTCTCCCTCCCGAGCGCGCACGCACAAACTCCCGCGCGCAGCGCACCGGCCGCTGCGGCCGCCGTGCCCGCCTCCCTCTATGGCAGCCTCGCGTGGCGCAACGTCGGCCCGAACCGCGGTGGGCGCTCCATTGCCGTCACCGGCACGACCGCCCGCCCGCTGGAGTACTACTTCGGCGCCGCCGGCGGCGGTGTCTGGAAAACCACCGACGCCGGATCCTCTTGGTCTCCGGTTGGCGACGGCCAGTTCGCCACCTCCTCCGTTGGCGCCATCGCACAGTGCGAGACCAATCCGGACATTGTCTGGGCCGGCATGGGAGAAGTGCAGTTCCGCGGCAACGTCATTCCCGGCGACGGCATCTACAAATCCGTCGACGCCGGCAAGACCTGGACACACGCCGGTCTCGCCTCCAAGACCGGTCAGCAAATGATCGGACGCATTCGCATCGACCCGGCCAACTGCGATCGGCTCTTCGTCGCGGCACTCGGCGATCCGTACGGCCCGAGCGATGAGCGCGGTGTGTATCGCACGACCAACGGCGGCACCTCGTGGGAGCGCGTGCTGCACCGCAATAACAAGACCGGAGCCGTCGATCTCTTCATCGATCCCTCCAACAGCAACACGCTCTACGCCGGACTCTGGGAGGCCTATCGCAAGGAATGGATGCTCTCGTCCGGCGGACCGGGCTCGGGACTCTTCAAGAGCACCGACGGTGGCACCACCTGGACCGAACTCACGCGTAACAACGGACTCCCCAACGGCACGTGGGGCAAAGTTGGTGTAAGCGTGAGCGGCGCCGACCCAAATCGGATCTACGCGATCGTCGAAGCCGACTCGGGTGGCGTGTTCGTCTCCAACGATGCCGGCGCCACGTTCACGCAGGTAAGTGACAATCGCAATCTGCGTCAGCGTGCGTTTTACTACACCCGCATCGTGGCCGATCCCAAAGACAAGGAAACCGTGTACGTGTTGAACGTTCAGTTCCATCGTTCACGCGACGGTGGCAAAACATGGCAGACGATCAGCGTGCCGCACGGCGACAACCATGATCTGTGGATCGCGCGCGACAACCCCGATCGCATGATTCAATCGAACGACGGCGGCGCCAACGTGAGTTGGAACGCCGGCGCATCGTGGACGGGACAACCGTATCCCACCGCGCAGATGTACGATGTGCGTCTCACGAATCATTTTCCGTATCAGATTTGCGGCGGCCAGCAGGACAACAGCACGGCCTGCGTCCCGATGGACGGCGACGGCAGCTACATGTACGCACCCGGCGGCTGTGAAACGGGACCGGTCACACCGCATCCGGGCGACGTCGACTTGTTCTACGCGGCGTGCTACGGCGGCTCGATGAGCTTTATGTCACGCGTCACGGGACAGCAGCGCGCGGTCAACGTCTGGCCGATCAATCCGATGGGAAATTCCGCGATCGACATCAAGGAACGATTCCAGTGGAATCACCCGATCACGGCGTCCACGCACGACACGAAGGTGGTGTACGTGGGCTCGCAGCATGTCTGGCGCTCCGATAACGGCGGCGAAAGCTGGAAGCGCATCAGCGGTGATCTCACACACGCCGACCCCGCAACACTCGGTCCCTCCGGCGGCGACATCACGCGCGACCAGACCAGCGTGGAGTACTACGGCACCGTGTGGCGCATCACGGAGTCGTCGCACGCCAAGGGCGAGTTGTGGGTTGGCAGCGATGACGGCAAAGTGCATCTCACACGCAATGATGGGGAGTCGTGGACCGATGTGACGCCCATGGGCTTGCCGAAGTTCAGCCGAGTGCATGAGATCGACGTGTCGCCGCACACACCGGGCAAGGCGTATGTCGCCGCGGTGCGCTATCGCTCGCAAGACATTCAGCCGTATGTGTACCGCACCACTGACTACGGACGCAGCTGGACGAAGATCACGAACACGATTCCCGACGGTCACTACGTCCGCACGATTCGCGAAGATCTGAAGCGTCCGGGCCTGCTGTACGCCGGAACCGAACGTGGTGTGCTCGTGAGCTTTGACGACGGCCTGTCGTGGCAGTCGCTGCAGCTGAACTTGCCCACGGTGCAGGTACCGGGGCTCGTGCTCAAGGATGACGATGTCGTGATCGCGACGCACGGCCGCTCCTATTACGTGCTCGACAACATCACACCGCTGCGACAGGCTGCGGCCGATGTGGCCTCGCGCGATGCGTTTCTCTACAAACCGGCCACCACGGTTCGCACGCTTTCTCGGTCCGCCGAGTCGTACTCGCGTCAAAGGCAGTTCGCGCCGGAAATCGACTACTACCTCGGTAAGAATGCCGACACCGTGCGCCTCGAGATTCTCGATGCACAGGGCCGCGTGATCCGCAGCTACTCGGCCGCCGCGGTCCGTCGCGATACCGCCGCGCGCCCTGCTGCGGCGCCTGCCGGCGGTGGTGGTGGCCCTGGCGGAGCCGGTGCTGGAGGCGCTGCACTGAAGGTCACGGCCGGCCAGCATCGTTTCCGCTGGGACATGCGCTATCCGGGGCCGCGCGATTTCCCCGGACTCATCATGTGGTCGGCCAACACGCAAGGTCCGCTTGCTCCTCCGGGGCGCTACCAGGCGCGGCTCACCGCACACGGCCAAACATTTACCGAGTCGTTCGACATCGTCGCCGACCCGCGTCTGACCACGATCACGCAGGCCGATTTCGACGCGCAGTTCAAACTCTCCTCGCAGGTTTCCCAGCGTGTGGACGATGCGCACCGCGCCGTGCTGCAAGTGCGTGATGTACGCGCGCAGGTTGACGACCGGTTGAGCAAGAGCACCGATGCATCCTTGCGCACACTTGCGACCTCGTTCAAGACGAATACGGCGACGGTGGAAGGCGAGATCTATCAGGTTCGCATGCAGGCTTCGCAGGATCCACTCAACTATCCGATCAAGCTCAACAATCAACTCGCCGCACTGCGTGGTGTGATTGAAAGTTCGGATAATCGGCCCACGACGCAGGCGCAGGAAGCGTTCACGGTGTTGGCGGGACAGCTCGATTCCGAGTTGACGAAACTGCAGCTGCTATTTGACAGGGATCTCGCCGACCTCAACGCGAAACTCCGCGCGCTTGGGCTCGCGCCGATTGTTGTGCCGTCACTCACCGGCACCAGTGTGATTTTCTGACGCTCGTTGCGATGTAGAAAAAGGGGGCGCTGATCTGAGTCAGCGCCCCTTTTTCATATTCGGTCTCCACATTCCGGACTGAGGTTCTGACTGCGTCCCGATATTGACGGTTTGGTGAATCGGGTCCGGCAACCGGAATCCACAAGAAGCCATTCGCGAGCTTCATGCGTGTGACGCTGGTCAGCACGGGAGGCCAGGAGTCTGGCATATCCGGAGTGCGAATATTGTCTTTCAGATCGCGCTGGTTGAACTGCGTGCCCATCCTGACAGACATCGCGCTCCCCTCCCGTTGCCAGCGGGTGCGTGTTGCCCGGGCCAGGGAGTCAACATATCGATTCCACTGTCGCTTGTCGACCGGAAACTTGGGATGCCTGTGTCGAACAGGGATAGCCTTGAGCGGTCTGGAGAGGTTAAGAAAGGTGAGCGTGTAGGTTCGTGCGTCGACAGCCACTATGGTTCCGTCTCGCAGCGTGGTCCAATCGTTGACGGCAGCGAAGATGCCTTTCCCTATGGAGTATGACTCGTCCTTCCCGTGCGGTCTTCGAGAGGCCGCCTGCTCACCGACGTCGAAGAATGCGACTGTATCGATCTCCTGCTGTCCCATACTGAGACGCATAATCGGGACGGAATCGAGATACGTTATTCCTGCACGCGATCCAGAAAACGCGAGTCTCGCACCATATAGTCGACCCAGCGAGTCGGCACGACTTACCTGTGGAAATTCCTCAAAATCAAACGCTGACTGTGCGAGCGACGCGAACTGACTGAGGATGCGAGTTCGCACTGGCTGACCGTCGCCCGAAACCACCGACACACGATACGGAATTGCGGATGAGACCACAGCGACGGAATCGCTGACCAAGGGAAGCAAATGATGGACCGCTCGGTACTCGCCAGGTCCATCTCCACGACGACCAAACAGCTCGCGGCTTCCTCGCGCGAAGTCCGCGAGCCAGATCTCTTGGTGAGCGACATCCGTTGCGAGGACGAGCCCGTCGCCGCGCTCCACAACAGCGAAGGGAATCGTGAATCCGTCCGACAGCCGACCTGTTGACTGCGGAAGCGAATGGTACGTCAGTTCGTTTAGCGCCGCTTCCCTGACGTTACATGCGGAAAAAACAGCGATTGCCGACGCCGCGAGCACTACGATTGGTCTTCGAACGGCTCTGGGCGACTGGCGTCGGCTCTCACAGTGTGCGCTACTGGGCGGGGAACTGATGGCATCGGGTCGGATCATCCCTCAAATAGAAGTACGTCTCCCAACAATCGGCGGAGGTGAAGGTGGCGTCAGGATGCTGCGCCCACCCGATACACTCAGACAATCCATAGGAGGCTGCAGCAAGACAGTCCCAATAACTAGCGGCGGCGTGCGCGGATTTTGCGTACACCGCGCCAGTCAAAGCGACGCCAATCAACGCTACGGCAAATCTCGACTTTCGCATCGGAGCTCCGAGTTCGAGTGACCATCGGTCAATACGGAGCGGTTCGGTGACATCGGCGTGCCGACACAGGAAGCGGTCGCCAACGCGCCCGATGGTGCCCGCATGGCCCGATCGCCGCCCGACACAGCACAAATCATGCACCATTTCACCGCGCGCGCATCAGTTTTCCACATCACCGCCCGTTTGCCGCGCCTTCAGCACACGAGTTCACACTACTGGTGTGAAATGCAGGCTAGATCCACGGCCAGAAACTTCGGGTTCGTGTCGATGTGCTTGTCGTGCGGCATCGCGGGCCTCGACGAAAGGGCAATCGCTCCGCAGATTCTCCTCGAGGCGAACACCGTCGCGCGAGCCGAGTTCCGTTTCCACATTGGCCTGCAGCGGGACTTGTCCTACAGCCTCGTTGTACCTCAGCGGAGGTCGTCTTGTGGCAGCGAAAGGAACTAGGCTGAAGCGGGCGCGACATGCCATGCCCGACTTCGTCGCGGAGGCCCTTTCGTCGAGCGGGTTGATGGCCGCGTATCGCGCTCGCTCCGCCTATCAGCAGAACGATTATCTCGGATGGATTGTGCGAGCCAAGCTTCCCGCCACAACTCAGAAGCGCGTGGCGCAGATGCTCAGTGAATTGGAAGGCGGGACGACGTACATGAAGATGCGGTGGCGCGCGCCCGAGTG
>ENA-ORBV01013050-ORBV01013050.1-microbial-mat-metagenome-genome-assembly--contig:-NODE-13050-length-12683-cov-5.532762_pt1 | contig 12683 bp, 11 predicted proteins | sample MGYA00237777_ERZ505514 | MGnify/ENA primary metagenome ERZ505514 (study PRJEB26160, sample SAMN06269048) | microbial mat metagenome | isolation source: Oligotrophic lake microbial mat | place...
TTTCAAGCAGAAGACGGCATACGAGATTCGCCTTAGTCTCGTGGGCTCGGAGATGTGTATAAGAGACAGGATTTTAAGGCACGCCGCAAGTTCACCTACGCCGTTCTGAATCCGGTCGAATCGCGTGAACTCGGCTGTGTCTACATCAGCCCCAGTAGCAAGCAGGGCTATGATGCCACAGTTCGCATGTGGGTGACAGAGAACCAGTTCGTGATTGGCTTTGAAGACCGTCTCTATTCGGAAGTCAAGGCCTGGATCAAAAGCCGATGGCCATTGGGAAAGGTTGCTTTCATTGGCCGTGAGATCTCGCGCGAGGAATTCCGCAAGCTACCCGACAAGCCCAAGCCTTAGGGCAAGAGCCACCCCTGGCCACTCATCTTCAATTATCGAGTAGAAGACACTTGATCGCTGGTAGCCATCGGCATAGATGAAGTCCCTTCGCAGAACCCCTTCTCTCACCGCGCCCAATTGCTCAATCGCCCGCTGCGAGCGAAGATTTCGCAAATCCGTACGAAACTGTACCCGGATCACGCGCATTTCCTCAAACGCATAACGCAGCATCAGGTACTTGGCGTGACGATTGATGCCCGTCCCTCGAAACGAAGCGCCCAGCCAGGTGCCCCCGATCTCAACCGAGCGGTTGGCCGGGTCGATCAGCCGGAACCGCGTAGAGCCCGCGATCTGCCCGCTTTTCCGGTCTACGGTCACAAAGGGGTAGTCAATTCCCTTCTCCCGGGCTGTGATCGCCTCTTCGATCCAGGTTTGCATCCGCTCTGGGGATCCAAGACTCCCGGTGCGGAAATACCGCCACATTTCATCTTCCTGAGCTTGAGCAAGCAAGCGCCTCAGATCGTGGGTTGCGAGGGGTCGTAGCGTCACGATTTCGTCTTCCAGTGGGGTGGGATGCGGGATCAAGATCCAGAATATTACGATTTAATACGAACAAAAAGCGAAATTCTGCCCCTAAGTGATTCACCTTAGATTTTTTCTCAGAAAAAAGGTTGACCCCTAGGGAAAACCTGAGCATAATTAGGCTGTTGTATCTAGTTCCAAAGTTCTATCACTAGGACTGAAGTTCTAAAGTCTTTTACTGGAGGCAAACAAAATGTTCATTATTCCAATCGTTCTTCCTGACGGGGATATCATTCCTATCGTCCTTCCTGATGGGGACTAGTTTTCCATCGTTGTTCCATTTTCAGAACAAATTTTTAGAGCCACCGTTATCCTTCTTAGGAATTCAGTTTAAGATGGAGTGACCGGTGGCTTTTCTACCTTCATTACACGATACATTGAGCAAATTCGGTCCCTTGCTTGCACTTTTGCTGCAAGCCCTGGTTTTGTCACGTTTCCTGAATGCCCGAAATCGTGATTATCCGCTCGCTATTGTTTTCTCCCTCGTTCTCTTCCTTCTCACCATTGCAGCCTACTTCTTCGATACCTTCCGGGAACTCCTCCCACGAGACGCTAATACCACCTTTGACCAGAAATTTGTCCTGACCTATTCTGCGGCTGATTTGTTTATGCACGTGCTGCTCTTGGCGCTAATGCTTCAGTTGATTCGAAAGACTCTACGAAGCCTGGATCTAAATTCTCGTATCATAATTCCACTTGCGCTGATTTCCTTCCTTGTGGCGATCACAGCATTCAATTATTACGGTGGAGCCTTGAACAGGAAGACCCTGTTTCAAACCCGGCAGGTAGTGAGCTTCTGGATGGTTCTGCTGAATCTTTACTGGTGGACATTGCTATTGCGCAAGCGACAACTCGACCGGCGGGTATTGTTGCTCAGCGCTGGCATCGGCCTGATGATGACGGGCCAAGTCATTGGAGACGGCATCGCCTCAATTGCCGGTTTCAGAGACTGGGTTGCCGAGTTAGCTAACCTGGTCATGTACGGCACACACTTTGCCTGTCTCTACACCTGGTACAGCGCATTCCGGCCCGGGCTCTCGCTCGCATCACAGCCCCATAAAATGGATCAATCTTTGACCTGAGCGGCGTCTGTCGATAGACTATGAGCGAGGTTAATCTCCCCGTATGTCTCCAGACAATTTGAACCGTCGCTACTTTCTGATGAGCGCTGGCGCCCTGAGCGCCGTAAAGTCTCTCGCCGCCGCCAAGCCCGCCACGGGCCGCGTGGTTGGCGCCAATGACCGTATCAACGTCGCCGTAATCGGCGCAGGTGGCCGCGGCTTCTATGTCGCCCGCGAATTTGATAAAGCCGGCAAGGGTGAATCCAATGCCCAGATCGTCGCCGTGTGCGACGTCTACCAGAAGCGCGTCAGCCGCGCTAAAGAACAGTTCAAGTGTGATGGCACACTCGACTATCGTGAAATCCTGAACCGTAGCGATGTCGATGCAGTGATCGTTGCGACTCCCGACCACTGGCACGCCACGATTGCGCTGGAAGCCATGGACAAAGGCAAAGACGTCTATCTCGAAAAGCCGATGTGCCATACGGTGGACGAAGCGCGCCGACTGACAGAGACTGTGCGCGAAACCAAGCGCGTCCTGCAGGTTGGCTCTCAAACCACCTCCGGCGACCAGTGGGCCCAGGCCCGCAAGGTGATCGCCGATGGCATGCTTGGTAAGATTCTGCTTTCGCAGGGCAGCTATCACCGCAACTCGATTGAAGGTGAATGGAACTGGCCAATCGACAAGGAAGCCGGCCCCGACGGCAAGGGTGAAAACTTCATCGACTGGAAGATGTGGCTTGGACCTGCGCAGAAGCGGGATTGGGCCAAGGACATGGGCCAGGATCGCTTCTTCCGTTTCCGCAAGTATTGGGATTACTCGGGCGGCATCGCCACCGACCTCTACTATCACGTCGTAGCCCCGATGAACATCGTCTGGGGCGAGCCGCAATTCCCGCACAAGGTCATGGCCGGCGGCGGCATCTACGCCTTCGACAAACTGCCTGAAGATCCTACCAAGGCCGACCGCGAAGTGCCCGATACTTTCAGTCTGATTGGTGAATATCCCAAGGGCCACTCGCTGGTGCTCTCGGCTTCGATGGCCAACTCGCAGCACATCCCGGGCCTGATCCGCGGTCATGGTGCGACGCTGACGATGGTTGACCACGGTCGCTTTGAAGGCTATTCGCCGTTCATCACGGTGAAGGCTGAAAAGAGCCGCGGCAAATTCATCGTGCCTGAGCTTGAGGCGAAGTTTGAAGGCAAGGACGAGATCAAGATTCCAGTGAAGGAAAACAACACGATGCAGACGCACGTGGGCAACTTCCTGAGCTGCATGAGAACTCGCCAGAAGCCGCAGCTCGATGTAGAAACCGGCGCCCGCGCACAGGTGCTGATCACCATGGCGGTGAAGAGCTTCCGCGAAGGCAAGACCATGTACTTTGATGAAAAGACCTGGAAGGTTTCCGACAAGCCGGTCAAGGCTTAGTCGCTTAAGCGGTAAGAAAAAAGAACCCCGCCACACGGTAGTGGCGGGGTTCTTCTTTTTGCAGTTATGAGTCTAGAGTGCACCGTCTAGATAAGTGCCGCTCACCGTGGCTTCACCGATCACGAAATCTTTTGCGAAGGCACTGACGCCAAAGATCCCGTTCAACGCTTTAGCAGCATCGTCGGTCAGGGTCAAGCGCGCTTTGATTGAGATCGTGCCCGCAGTGCCGGCATCTGCCGTTGCGTCGTAGCTTTTCACTTCGGGTGCTCCGCTCAGGGTTAGCGTGAACAGAGGCACCCGGCCAATTACATTTTCATTGACCTTTACCAGCCCGGTGAGTCTGGGGCCGGCTGCAAAATTCTCGATGATGAAATCTGACAAAGTCACGAAAGTTGAGCCAGCGCGCAGGCTCAAGCCACCTGTGTGGACGATTTGAAGTCGCAAGTTGCTGGTATCGATTCTGGCGGATGGAATCTGAAATGTAGCCGTAGCCACGCCGCCGCTTACAGCGAGGTTGCCAGCCTCGAGTCCGCCGGGAGTCACCCCGAGAGAGGCGAGGGCACTGACAAAGGAGCCGGCGAGCACTACCGAGGTCTGGCTGGCACCGGGAACGAGTTCATAGGTGGGCTTGGCTGATAGCGAAGCCACACCAAGGGCAAGAGCGAGGAAGGTTGTATTGGTTCTCATGATTTGCTTTTCCTTTTCTTAGAGAAGATTCAAACGTTCGTCGATGAAGGCATCCACATTCGCCGTTCCGATGTTCAGCCCACGGGAAAAAGCGGTGACCTTGAAGACACTATTCAAGGCTGCGGCCGCTTCGCCCGAGAGCGCAAGTCGGACGCCAGCCAAACGGAGCGATCCACCGAGGTTGACATCCGAGCGGGAGAAGTTCAAGGGACGAGCACTGGGGCTCTCCGTCAAGGTCAGGTCAAATAGCGGCACTTCGCCAACGATCGAATCGTTAGCAGTCACAATCCCCTTTAGCCGCAAAGCACCGCCTGTTACATTCTCAATGTTGAATTGAGAGAGAGTGACACGGGTGTCGCCAGCCTGCAGGGTGAGTCCGCCGGAATGGATCAGCTCAAGGCGAAGAAACCCGGTATCGACACTGCCATTGGTGACGGGGAAGACCGCAGTTCTCTTTCCATTGCGGTTACGGATTGCCGCACCCGAGACCGAAGTCACGGAAACGCCCAAACTCGTGACCGCATTCAGAAATTCTGACGATAGCTCTACTACCGTTTGACCAGATCGCAGTTCCAGGGTTGGCGCAGCGATTGCATGCGGAATCATAATGGCAGCCACGGAGGCGCACGCTGCCCTTAGAAATGAAGTTCTAAGCATAAATTATCCTTTCAACTTAATGTCCATCGTGTGGACTAGCAGGATGACAAGGCAACTTGGATTTTAGTTTCCAGTAAAGTTTCGCTTGATAACCTTTAACCATGCAGTCACTTTTGTCCACGGCTCTGGCTCTGTTGAGTTGTGTCGCTTATGCCGCAGCAACGAACAAACAAGATGAGGCGATACAGCGCATCCGGGAGCTAGAACAGCGTCTGGAAAAAGCCGAAGCCCTGATCCAGCAGTTGTTGGTGCGTTCTGCAGCGCCCCCAGTCATCGAGAGCACAAGCAGCTCAGTGGCCCCCGTTCCAGCGCCTGAAGTGACCCGATCGGAAGAACAGTCCATGACCGGCGTGCGTGGTATGCCGCAAGAGTTGCTCCCGAATCTCGGCTTGATTGGAGCCTCGAGCAGCTTCTCGGCAGGAGTCCATTCCGGACCTTACTCCGGTGGCCGAGGCACTTACCTGAGCGGTGGTGTTTCCCTGCCCCTGATGAAAGCCCCGGGTGGTCAGTTACTTTATGAATTCTCTGCCGGCCTCACAAGGAGTGATACCCAGTTGAGGATTACATCGAACGTCGCACAAGTGGCAAACCTGGCAGTATTGGGACCGGGTCAACTGACCGACGCGCTGCAGGGAACCGGTGCCGCTCCCTTCCCCGTGCGGGTAGACAGCCAGTCCAAAATCGATCTTCTGCAGGTTCTGCCATTTGGGCTGAAGTATCAAAATACTAGTCTCAGCCGCTGGCGATTACGGCCTTATGTCGTGATGGGGTTTGGCCTCTACGTTACGATCAGCAATCAGACGACGCTCACCGGCTTGCGTAACGAATCTGCACTAACGAGCCTGTTTGGCAACGGAGCACCCTTTGGTGGAGCGCTCATTGGAGGTCAGATTGCAGCGGCAAAAGAACTCACCGCGCTCGGGATCCCTTCAGGTCAAGGCGGCATCTCACCGGGCTTCCAAACGGGTGGAGGACTGGAATGGCGCATGAAGCCACGCTTTTCCTGGGGCCTAGACCTGCGCTGGAACATGCTTGGCAGTGGAGCGAATTTTTATACAATCGCCCCGCGCGGCACATTCCATTTCTAGAAACTAGATCGCGCCGAAGAGCAACTTGTGTCCGCGGGCAACCACACTCCCGCCAACAGGCTCGTCTGTGATAGCAAAGCCAGTGGCATCATTGAGCGCGGGGGTTGGGGGAGATTGCAGGAATCCGCGACCCTGCGAATCCAGCTTGATAAGCCCTCCGCTGACAATGGAGGGGGAGCCTTTACGCAGGATCCAAAGCTGGTAGCACTTCTGCCCGGGCAGTTTGGGCAAATCATGAGCCACAACCAAAAGTCCGCCCTGCTTTGAATACAATGCGCGGGCAGATGAGTTTTGGGCGGCACGGTCTACACTGGCCAGTTCAACCTGCCTCATGCCGATGGACTCAATCGTCCGGAAAGCATTCCGGTAGTCTTCGAGGATTTTCCTCTGTGCAGCGGCCTCAACTTCAAGACCAGCGAGGCGGCCGGTCATCTGTTCGATTCTCTTATCCTTTGTCTGCTGTGCCTCAGCCAGGAGCTTTTGCTGACTTTGATACTGCGCCTCAAGTTGCTGGAGCTTCTCGCGATAGAAACTCAGTTGCCTGTCTTTTTCGGGGTCTTCCACCTTGACTACGACCGGTTCCGGCTGTACAACCGGAGCAGCCGGAGTGGCGGCAACAATAATTTCAATTGGCCTTTTTTGGGCTAGACTGAGCTCCAGCTCACGAATGCGCTTTTGGAGTTCTGGATTTGGATCGACAACTCGTTCGATTTCGATCTTCTGGGGGATGGAGACAGTCACAGGCACTGGCTGCTGGAAGCCCATCCATGCAGCAAAAGCAAGACTGGCGGCAGCTAGCATCCAGGGTGCCCAGTTGTTCTGACGGGGGGGCGGCTTAGGGGCGACGCTGGCTTTGCGAACGTATGCGGCAAGCTTGTCTTCCACCAGTTGGCCCGGCGCTTGACCGGGCAAACTTGCGCCGAGTGCCAATGCTACCGCCTGTGATTGCGAGAACAAGACCCTACACGGATCACAACCGGTACGCAGATGCGCGACAAGGGGAGCAGCCTTCTGGGGGGGCAGCGCACCTAGCGCGAGGCCATCCCAGTCAGCGTTCTGCATTTCACAGTTTGAGTTCATTTCGACTGCAACAATCCGAGGCTCATCGCATGCTTGAGTTTTTGCATGCCGAGGCGGATTCGAGTCTTGACAGTACCAAGGGATTCCCCGAGTGTTTCGGCCAACTCAGGGTGAGTGAGCCCCTCGAAGTAGGACAATTCCAAAACCCGCCTTTGCTCTTCGGGCAAGGTGTCCAGGACCTGGCGCACCGAATGGATGGTTTCTGCGTCCAAACGGCGTTCTGTCAGCGACGCAAGTTCCACCTGAGTCTCTACATCAGGGTATACGTAGAAACTGGCCCTTCGGGATTCTTTTCGCTTATGATCCAGCGAAATATTTCTTGCGACGGTTAATAGCCAGGACAAAAGCTCGCCTTTTGACGAGTCGTACTTCTCGGGATGATCCCAAAGTCTCTGAAAAAGGTCTTGCAAGACCTCCTCTGCCGTACAGCGATCCAGCAGGATTCTCAGGACCAGAGCAAAGATTCTGAGGCGATAGCGGCGATAGAGAGCCATCAAGGCATCTCCGTCTCTCGATCTAACATGGCTCAGAAGATCTGCATCACTGAGCAGATTCAGATCAGGGGTCATCAAAGAGGGGATGCTTGAAAACTAAGCGGAGGTGTATAGAAATTCTGTAGTTAGAACCAGAAGCGGTAGCGGAGAGAAATAGCCCGGGGCTGCACAACTCGAGTACCGACAAAAGCACTCTGAAAGTTGTACAACGCAGTGCGATCCGTCAAGTTTGTGACCTGCGCCGCAACCTCCCACCGAGTGCGTTCGCCCGACCGGTGACGATAGCCGGCAACGACATCCGTGATGGTGCGTGGACGCACTCGCGCGGGGCTACCCGTCAGGTTTACGTAGGGCAGCAGATCGGAATAGTCGGGATCGGCCGCTACTTCTGCCGGATCTGACGGATTGGCGACCAAGCCCGAATCGTAGCGGGAAGAAACCGTGCCAAACCAGCCGAGCCGGCTTGAATAGGCAAGCAATGCGCTCACGCCGAGCTTCTGGTCGTGGTCAATCACAAAAGGCCCTTGAGAAAGAGCCTCGACAGCTTCATTACCAATAAAAAGACCACCGGTAAAGGGTGGCGTAGATATTGCCCTTGCGTGAGTCAGACTGAGGTTTGCCGAGAATCCACGGCGCTGCCGGAACTCGATCCGGCCTTCTGTGCCGTTGACGCGGATGCTAGCCAAGGTGATCGGGAAAATGATGCCGGTATTGAAGAAGTTGTTGTTGTCCTGTTGATCACGAGCATCCTTATGATAAAAAGTACCCGCGATGCTGAGCCATTTTCCGGCTCCCTGCTGGAAACCGAGCTCGTAGAAATTCTGCCGTTCCGGTTGCAGCGTGACTGCGGCACTGCCCAGTGTCTGCCGAACGATGGGAGGCGCCAGTGCACCTGCCGCCTCGGAACTCGAAAGCAGCAGATTCTCGTTTGGAGGAGTCTGGTAAAGCCGATTGTAGGCCGCCCGGAACACTGTATTCGTTTCTTTCAGGTGGTAGGCAATTCCCAGGCGCGGCTGCCACTGGCCACCGTTGGCCAGGAAGCGATAGGAGTCATAGCGCAGTCCGATGGTGGCAGTAAATCTACCCATGCGGAGATGATCCTGGAAGAAGCCACTCCGCATGCTACCCCGAGCCTGTGCAGAAAATTGGAAGTAGCGGCCACCCAGAGGCAGAGTAAAGGCAGCCAGATCCGGATCAAAAGCGGGATCGGTAACGGCAAATCGAAACTGTTCGCGCAGTGGGTAGGCCTGATAGTCGAGCCCCATCCGAAGTTGATGACGGCCCCAAATTTTCGAATAACGGGCATTGGCATTGAGCGTGGCCGCCCTCCGGTCCTGCCAGGCCGTAACCGGCGTATCGCCATCACTTGGCAGCAATTGCGCACGCGATGGACGCCAGCTCAGGTTCACTTCTGTGGTGCTGGTGGCATCGAGAACATGCAACCAGGATCCGGCGATGCTCGCATCGCTCAGGGCCTGGCGCTGTCGCATCCCGTTCCGATGCTGACTACGAAGATTGGCACTCTCAAAGCCAGCTTGTCCACCCATCGAAAAGAGACGAATCGTATCGCGCCCAGAAGCCTGATAATCGAGCCTCGTGAAGAAGCGTTGCGAGTTGCCACCGTTGTGAAGATTGTCGAGCGAGACACTATCGAGGTAACGATTGCTCTTTACGCCAAGCACCATCGCAGTCCAAGACAGCTTGCCGCTTTCTCCTGCCATCTGTACTGTTTGACTCAGTGCATCGAACTGACCGGCCTGGCCGCTGAGGCTTCCTGAAAATTTACGCCCGAGGCCGAAACCCGACCTGGTTGTGATCTGCGCCACTGCGCTGACCTTGTTGCCATACTCGGCCGGAATGTTGCCTGTGTAGAGTTCCAGAGTTTCTACCAATGCCGGATCAATTGCATTGGCAAAGGCACCACCCAACTGATCGCTGATCGGCATCCCGTCTACGACGAAGGTCATCTGATTGTGAGCTCCTCGTGGATGGATTGCTCCGTTGGCATTCTGGGCAAATCCGGGGAAAGTCGCGAGAACCTGTTCTATGCCGCGCGATCCTCCGCCCTTCGCCAACTGCTCAATTGACTCCCGCGATATCAGAGTCCGGCTGCCGGTTTGCTCTGGATCGACGGCTACGTCGATCTTCTCCAGTACTATCAGGCTTTCGGTAGCACCTGCGATGGAAAGGGTGAATTCGATCTTCTCAGGTACATTTGATCGCAGGGATACCACTCTTTGTTGCGAGTCGAAATTCAGAGCTTGCACACCGATTCGGAAGCGCTGCCAGGGTAAATTGACAAAGCGCAAATGACCGTTGGTATCTGTCCGTCGTTGTTGCTCTGCCCCACCCGCATCGAGGCTAAGCGTCACCATGGCTCCGCCGATTGGGCCACCGGACGCGTCCCTTACAGACAAATCGAGGACGGCACCACTTTGGCCACTTAAGCACAGTACGTATAAAAATGTAGCGGCAGGTAATCGATGAAGCATAACGCCTACTTCGACATTACACTTAACTGTAGTTAACGTCAACGAGAATATACGGTTTCTAGCTGCGTTTCATTCGATCCAGCACCGGTTGCAGGGCGCGACGAGCCTCAGTTGAGTCTTGATCGGCTTCCGGCATCAAAGGATGCTCTTCGAGTGGATCTAAGGAGATATCGAAAAGACGGCCATCGCGGTAGAGCTTGAAGCGTTTGTTTCGGACCCACTCTTCGAGCTTGAATTGATCCTTGTCCCAACCGGGACGCGGATCGTGCCAGCTATAGATCCAATCCCGAGGATTTCCCTTTTCGCCTTTGATCTGAGGTAGAAAGCTGCGGCCATCAAGAGCGAGGCTCTTGGGCGGATTGACGCGGGCGGCATCGAGCATGGTTGGCAGAAAATCAGTTGTGTCGATCAGGTCGTCGCAAACCCTTCCTTTGGGAGAGGTTCCGCGCCAATAACCCAGCAAAGGTACGTGAGTGCCGCCGTCGGTAGGAAGGCCTTTACCACCGCGAACGACGCGGTCGCCCATTTGAGAGGTGATCCCTAGCGGGGTGCCATTGTCGCCGAGGAAGAGAACGATCGTATTGTCGAGCGAACCTTGCTTATCGAGGCTGGCCAAGATTCGGCCCATGATGTCATCCATGTACTCGACCATGTCTTTGAAATAGGCGCGGTCATTCTTGAGCCGCTGGGTTTTCCATGCGTCGCTCTTAGGCGTCGGATTGAAAGGGTCATGAGTGAGGGCCATCGGGAAGTAGGCAAAGACCGGTTCCTGGCGATGGGAATCGAAGAACGAGAGCAGATGTTGCGACCAGTGATCGTCGCCGTACTCGTCTTTGACAGACTTGAAAAGCTTGGCGTTCTCCTCATATGTTGGGTCACCGTAGCGGGAGCCTTTGTCTTCGGTGTGGCCAGCATGCCATACCGAGTAGCTCTCGAAGCCCGCATCCTTGATGAGTTGGCCCTTCCCTCTCTGCCCGGGTTGATAATCGGGTGGGTTGTAACTCCAAAACTGCCACTTACCGGCAATCACTGTTCTGTATCCAGCACTAGCCATTCGGTGGCCAAAAGTGGTGGTTTTGGGATCCATGATGCCGAATCCCTTCCAGTTACGATTGTTATAAAGACCCGTCATTAACTGGACACGGGTTGGAGTGCACAGCGGCTGCGCGTAGCAATTGGTAAAGCGAACTCCATCGACCGCCATGCGGTCCAGATTCGGAGTTCGATAGGATGTCCCGCCGTTGGACCCCAGGCACTCGTAGCCGAGATCGTCGGCAAGTACGAGAAGTATGTTCGGCCTTCGACTCTGCTGGGCCGCTGTCAGGCTGACAGTGCTACTGAGCGCGGAAAGGAAGCGACGGCGATTCATCTCATCTAGTTAGCGTTTGCAGCGGCAGAAGCGCCTTCACCATTTGTAATGATCACACTTACGCCGGTAATTCCACCAGAGTCTCCACTGATAGTGAAGGGGATCGTTAAGGAAAATCTGCCGCCAAAGGGCTGACTGGCAGCACTGGCAAACCAAGCTTGGATCGCGGCACTTACGTTGACAGTCAGCTGGCTGGCAGTTGTCAAATCCACGTTACCAGAAGCCGTGAAGGTGATTCGGGCTTCGCTCAGTTGGCGCGTGTTGGTAGCACCTTCAACCCGAATCTCCAATCCGCTTCCTGTTCGAGTCAAGGTCAACGTCGTAATCACCGGAACAGCGCGGCGGATGAGAATCGAACGGGTCGGACCGGGCACCGATGCGCCAGCAAAATTGAGCACGCTATCGATGCGGATGGTGCCAGCGAGAGTTCCGGTTGTGATCGAAGAAAGGCCCGCGATCGTAACCGTAGTTGAGCCGGCTGGAATCGTGAAATCGAGAGTCCGAGACGCGGTTGCGAACCTTATGGCTGGATCATCAGCGCCATGAATTGAGTCCGGTACGAAGACCAGCGTAAGGCGCCCAGAGACGGGTACTCCAAACGAACTGGCCATGCGTAGAGTAAGTGGCAAAGTCTGGATCGCAGTAGTTGAATCCGGCAAGCCTTCGATGGAAAGAGCAGGCACACTCGAAGTGCCAATGGTGAGGCTCAAAACCTTTGAGGCCTTCAGGCCAAGGGTGTCGATAACTGAAACCTGAAATGTTGCCGTCCCGATCGTCTGAGGTGTTCCACTAATTGTGCCATCAGAGGAGAAGATCAGCCCTGCGGGTAGATCGCCGCTGATCGTCCAGCCGTAAGGAGCTCGCCCGCCGGTAGCGCCAAGGGTGGAAGAGTAAGCGACGCCTGCATTGCCATTTGGGAGTGATGCAGTCGTGATCGACAAGCGGTCCACTCCAGGAGGACGCACTTCAAAGGAGTAGCTACGTCGAGAAGTCGCTCCAGTCGCATCACTCACTTCGACAGTCATTGCGTATAGACCACTTCGAGAAGGACTTCCTTCGAAGTTGCCGTTGGACGGATTAAACTCCACACCGGGGGGAATCGCGCCGCTGATAATAGACCAGCTAAAGGGAGCGCTGCCCCCTTCACGAACAACGCCAATTGAATAAGGCTGGCCTTCGACGCCGTCAGGAAGCGAATCCGTCAGAATGATCAAGCCATCGGCCTTCACGCGCAGCAGGAACGACTTCGAAGCAGACGCTCCGCTGGCATCACGAACAGAGACAGCGATCGTAAATTGGCCAGCCGAAGAAGGTGTTCCAGATAGACTATCGCCGCTGGCGGAGAGCTGTCTCTTATACACATCTGACGCTGCCGACGAATAGAGAGGTGTAGATCTCGGTGGTCGCCGTATCA
>ENA-ORBV01013051-ORBV01013051.1-microbial-mat-metagenome-genome-assembly--contig:-NODE-13051-length-12682-cov-6.508290_pt1 | contig 12682 bp, 9 predicted proteins | sample MGYA00237777_ERZ505514 | MGnify/ENA primary metagenome ERZ505514 (study PRJEB26160, sample SAMN06269048) | microbial mat metagenome | isolation source: Oligotrophic lake microbial mat | place...
GCTGAGGCTAGAGTCCCTCAGATTTTCCTGGCACTGTTGGTCGTTCGAACAACCTGGGAAGCAGATCTTCTGGCCGAGCCCGTTGGTTTCACAAGCGTTGGGTACGCCCCAGGGGCTCACGCCACAGTCAGCGTTGGTCGTGCAGGACTTGCTGCAGAAAGCCCCTTGGACGCAGTTGTCGCCCAAGCAATCGCTCGCAAACTCGCAGTTGTCGCCGATGGAACCGGGACAGCCTCGCCCGAGCTCGCTGCAGGTTACGTCGAAGGATGCATTCGGGTTCACGCAGCAAACGCGGCTTCTTTCACAATCCGTATCGACCAAGCAGGTGTCGCCAGCGCCCGCTGTGCCGCGGCATTTCCCGTCCGCGCATGACCCGCTCGTACACTCGGTAGGCTGCGCGCAGGCCGCGCCCGCAGACTGCTTGAAGAAGCATTTCTGGTCCTTGCAGACCTTGCCGCCGCCACAGGCCAGATCCGTCATGCACTCTGGCTGCAGCGTACACGGCGTCGCCGAGCAGATCGAGCCCGCGCTCGTCGAACAACAGTAGCCGCTGGCGCAATCGAGCGGCGAGAGGCAGGCGCCACCAGTCGCGCAGCTCGCCGCGCAGACCCTGCTCGCCCCGGACTGACAACAGGCGGCCGATTTGCAATCTTCATGGAGCATGCAAGGGCCGCCGTTGGCGAGCGGCACCTTTGCCACGCACGTACCCGCGCTGCATTGAAAGCCTGCGCGGCAACTCCCGTCCGAGTAGCAAACCGTCGGGCAACGGCCGCTCCCACACTCGAATCCCCCGCAAACCGGGTCCTGGCGCTCCGCACACTGAGCCGGAGCGCACTTTTCACCTTCACAGATCTGCCCCGCGGCGCAGTAAGAGTCGCTCTGGCACCACTCTTTGGGGCGGCAGGTAAAATCCGCGCACTTTTCCGCGGCTTGGCAGTCGCTATCGATGCTGCAAGAAAACAGGTCCGGCGGGTCTATTCGGACGCAAGCCGAGACCAGCCAACTGAAAACCAGCAACGCGGGCAGCAGCACCACTAGCGCACGCTTCATCAAAAGCTCACCTTCATTCGCACGTCTTTGGGGCTTGCTAGTACCGACCACCCGCCGGCCTTCTGCAGCTTCGATGGCGCAAGTGAAGGCGCGAGCACGAACGACGACACCAACGCGCCCGAGCCCAGCGCGACGCCCGCCCAGCTGAGATCGTTCTTGAGCCTCACGCTCTCGTAATTCGAACGCGTCATGCGATCCTTGTGCTCGGCCACCGTGACCAGCACCCCGAGAGCTCCCGTCACGGCAACCGCCAGCCCTCCCCAGCGCAGGACGGGGACGTAGGCAGGAGTGCGCCGCTTCTGCTCCTCGAGCCGTCGTTGGTAATCGGCGGCTACCAGCCGGGCGCGGTCGCCTTCCGGGTCCAGGCTTGGCTTGGCGTCGGGGGTGTCGGTGACCGCGGCCTTTGGCTGAGCCCTGGCGACAGGCAGGGGCTCATGCTGAAGCAGGCTAGCAGTCGTCGCAACGGCTGGCTCCAGGGATAGCGCGCTCAAAGCAGTCTGTATTGGGATGGCGAAGCCCAGCCCTTCGACGGCATGGCCCGCGATCTTCCGGCTCACCACGCCCACGACGCGAGCCTGGCTATCCACCAATGGCCCGCCGCTGTTGCCGGGGCTGAGCGAAGCGTCGGTTTGGATCAGCGCCACGTCGCCAATGCTGCGCAGGCCGCTGACGATGCCTCGGCTGAGCGAGAAGGCCAGCTCCTCACTGGCGGGCGAGCCGATGGCGTAAATGTCATTGCCGGGCGATTGGGGCGACGTATCTAGACTGAGGCATGGGAGCGTCCCCGCTGAAGCTCCAGCAATCGCGATCAGTGCCACGTCTTGCTTGCGCGCGATCCGGACCACCCTACCCGCCATCGCTTTTCCGCCACGCGCGCGCACCTCAACGCTGCCCGCGCTGACCACGTGAGCCGCCGTCAGCACCAAGCTCACTGGTGGTTTCAGCAGATCCGCAGCCTGTTCGCGGAGTAGCTCGACGAAGGCCTGCGGATCGAGGTCGAAGAGGTTGTTGAGGAATTCGTCCGGCGACTGCGCTTCGAGGCCGTCGGGCAGGGGCAGGAAGTCCTTGAGGTTCGAGGTCGTGATGACTTGGGCGCCGGCCTTCACGGCGGCCGCGACGACATGCCGGTCCTTCTCGTCATTTTGCAGTCCGACGATGATCGGCTCGTAACCGGTGACCTCGGCCTCGGGAAAGTACGTCTCCATCGTCGCACGGAGCCGAGCGGCTTTGTCGGCGGGCATGGTGCCTGTCGACACTAGGTTGCGCTCCATCTCGTCGAGAATCGCGGCGCTCCACCGGAGCTGGTAGAAGCCCGCCGCGGCTGCCCGAAGGATGGTGTCGCGGAGCGTGAGCGGGAACAGAACGTTCGCGTCGGCGACGACGATGAAGGGCGCCGGAACCATGAGACCTCGGCCTGAATCCTACTACTTTAGTTCGGAATCGTAGCCGCCAAACCCCTGCGTCATCTGAGACAGCTCACGAAGTCCCGCACGGCGATCCTTGTCGCGATTTTGCTTGAACTCGAGCACGTCCTCGATCCGTAGCCGGCGATGCTTCCCGGTTTTTCGAAAGGCGATGCGACCCTCATCGAGAAGCCGCACGAGGTATTGCCGGGACACGTTGAGCAGATCTGCCGCTTGCTGCGTCGTTACTTCCCGGCCTACTGGTACGATGGTGATCGAGTCACCGCGCGCTAGCACTTCGGCGACGCGCTCGAGTACGTAGAAGACCGACTCGGGCAGGGCGATGCTCTCTCCCTTCGGACCGACAAGCTGGCACTTGGGCGCTCGGCGCTTGGGTGGGTGGACCATGCCCTCGAGCGCCCGGGACAGCGCGGCCACCTGGGCCTGCTGCTCGGGCGGTGCCGCGACTGGCGTCATTCGGCGGATCAGGTCTTCCATCGTGTGGGGGGCTGCGGTTTCCATGGCGGAAGCTCACACGAAATGTAGTGTCTATTCGATGTAAACGCAACCTATAGCGATGTAAAGGCAACCTAGGTAGGAACGCATTCCTAATGTTTTCAGGGACATCCGCCGGCGTGAAGCTGTCACGGTCCCCGGTAGCTCCGGCCCCCCATCATGCGATCGTGAACGACAGAAGGGGTTGTGAATCACGATGGCGGGAGTGAAGCGCTTCGGTTTCGTCGTCGAAATCGTGGCAGATCACTACTGAGCAGGTCACAGGCCCTTCGGCTGCAACTCTCCGTGCATGACCTGGTCACGTTCTTCGAGCGCCATCTTCTCGGCGCCGGCCCGCTTGCGAGCGACCAGCTCGTTCACCTCGCCAAGGCGAAACCGGTCATTGAGAACCCGAATGAGCCCGGCGTCGGCAAGACGTGCGTGTTGCGAGCGCTACGCCGGCGGCTGCCGCAAGCTGGTTTTCGCCTGACCTATTGTCGCAACGCGACACTGGGGCGCCGCGATTTCTACCGCCATCTCTGCCACACGCTCGGGCTGCACCCGACCTCCGTGGCCGCCAACCTCTTCTTGGCGGTGGAGACGCACGTGCAAGAGCTGAGGCGCGATAAGGTGCATCCGGTCTTTCTGCTCGACGAAGCCCACCTGCTCCACCCCGACATGCTCGGCCACCTGCACATCCTCATGAACTACGAGTGGGACGCGAAAGCACTGCTTTCGCTGGTGCTCGTGGGCCTGCCCGAGCTCGAGGCCAACCTGTCGCGGCGGGCGCACCGATCCCTACTGACCCGCATCCACCACCGCTTCCTGATCGCTCCCGCGACCAGCGAAGATACCGCCGAATACGTGCGCTTTCGCCTCGCCGCTGCCGGCTGCGAACGCGCTCTCTTTCCGGACGACGCGATAGGAGCCTTGCATGAGCTCTCGCAAGGAGCGCTACGTGAAATAGACAGGCTCGCCACCGCGGCGCTGCGGGACGCCGCCCGCCGCAAGAAGAAGCTCGTCGACCACGACGTCGTCACCCGCGTCGCCGAAGCCCTCATGCACTTCGACTGAGCGACTGAATAACCACCATCGCGGCGGCGTCACTCAACGGCGCCGCCGCGACGCGCATCACGCCATGGCTCGGCCTGTACGCACGTCGCGAGGGACATCAAGCCAAGCGCCCGCCGCCCGCCGCCGCGAAGGCCATCAGCCTGTCGGCGCTCAAACCCATCATCTAAGCGGCGCGCGCACACTTTTCAGGACCGTCGCTCGACGGCGGCTTCGACGAGTTGATCGACGACTTCCGCAGCAGCTCCTCCAACGCCGCAATCCGCGCCAAGGCCTCCGCCAGCAGCTTTTCCAGCTCGGCTATGCGGGCATCGCGGGGGTCAGGTGTCACGCCCGACTGCCTGCCTCACTTCGCTCCAGATGGAAAGCCTCACCAAAAGATGGAACGATTTCGATCTCCTACGAGCGTGTCGTCAGGAAAACCCCACCGCATGGGCGTGAACGCGTACAAAGATTTGAATGCGAACGGCAACGCCAGCCTGATCCGATTTTAGGTGGTTGGGATACTGGTGGCTTATGCCAAGAAGCCTGGGCTCGGTTCAGCTGGAGCCGACGAGCCGAAGCGCGCTAGCAGCGGCGCTGCTGGCGTGCGCCTGTCAGGGCGGAGTCCTGGACGGCAACGGCACATCGGCGGGCGGGCCCGGCGGGCAGGGGGGCCGGGCCAACCTGGGCAGCTCCGAGGGGCCAGACGGCAGCACCTCGGTCGTCGAGTTCACCCCGGCGCCACCCTCGTTCAAGCGTCTCACCAGCTCCGAGTTCCGTAACTCGCTGCGTGACTTGCTGGGCGACGTGACGATTGGCGACCTCGAACCGGATACCTGGCTAAACGGCTTCGCCAAGGTGGGCAGCTCTCAAGTATCGATTTCTCTGAACGGCGTCGAGAAGTACCAGCTCGCGGTGGAGGCGGCGACCGCGCAGGTCTTTGCTGACGCCCCAAGACGCGATCAGCTGGTCGGCTGCTTGCCGCAGGGCGTGACGGACAGCGTGTGCTTCAATGCCTTCGTCACGCGCTTCGGGCGACTGGCATGGCGGCGACCGCTGACGGCGGCACAGGTCGATCGCTTCAGCGCGCTGGCAGGCTCGATCGCGGGAGCGCTCGGTGACGCCCACGAAGGGCTCCGCCAAACCACGAATGCGTTGCTGCTCTCGCCGTACTTTCTGTACCGGCTGGAGCGCGGACAAGCGGACCCCAGCTCGAAATGGTGGCGCTACACGAGTCACGAGATGGCCTCGAGCTTGGCCTATTTTCTGACCAACACCACACCCGACCCCGGACTGCTGGATGCGGCCGACGCGGACGCGCTGGCCAGTGCCGAAGGTGTCCGGATACAGGCCGAGCGGCTGCTGACCGCGCCGACCGGCCGCGCCTCGATTGGCAATTTCGCGACGGAGTTATTCGGCGTCACGATCGTAGCGGACCGCGCCAAGGATCCCGCGCTCTTCCCGCAATACACGCCGGCGTTGCGAGCGGCGATGGTGCGCGAGGTGCCGATGCTTTTCGAGAGCTTGGTGTTCGATCAGCGGGTTTCGGCGCTCGAGGTCTTCACGACTCGAACCACGTTCGTCAATCGTGACCTGGCCCTCTTGTATGGCTTGGATGCGACTGGGCTCAGCGCCGAGTCCATGGCCGAGGCCCGCCTGCCGAGCGATGGCCTCCGGGCTGGGCTGCTTGGCACGGGTGCTTTTCTGTCGCTCTATGCGAACCAGAAAGAGGGCTCGCCCACCCTGCGTGGCAAGTTCATCCGCGAGTTCTTGCTTTGCCAGCAGATCCCAGCTCCTCCTCCTAACGTGAGCACGGTGATCGCCGATCCGCCGCCCGGGGTCGTGCTGACCAAGCGCCAGAAGCTTGCCATGCATCGCGAGCAACCAGTTTGTGCCGGTTGCCATCAGCTCATGGATCCTCTGGGGCTGACGCTCGAAAACTTCGACGCGATCGGTGCATTTCGGCAGACCGAGCACGGTTTGCCCGTCGATGTCGGCGGCGATTTCGATGGCGCGACTTTCAATGGACCTGTGGAGCTTGGCCAGTTGCTCGCTTCGAGCGAAGCGGCGGCTGGCTGCTTGGTGAAAAACCTCTATCGCTACGCCACTGGTCACCGGGAAGTCGAAACCGAGCAGCCGCTGATCGCGACGCTTGCCGAGCGCTTCGCAGGCAGTGGTCACGACATGCACGAGCTCATGCTCGACGTCGTAACCAGCAACGGCTTTCGTTACGTGCAGCCCGCGAGCCCCTGAAGGAGAAGCTGATGCCCGTGAGACGCCTGAATCGACGCGCAGCGCTGCGAGGTGTGCTGGCAACTGGTGCCGCCATTGCGGTGCCGCTGCCAATCTTCGATTGCATGCTGAACCGAAATGGGACGGCCTACGCTCAGGGCCAGCCCCTTGCGAAGCGCTACGCCACTTGGTTTTTCGGCAATGGCATTCTGCCTCCGCTCTGGGTACCCAAGGCGGTTGGCAGCAACTGGGAGCTCAGCGAACAGCTTGGCCCCCTGGCAAACTTCAAGGACTACCTGACGGTCGTCAGTGGCCTGGTAAACATGTTCCCGGGCGATTCCTTTCATCCTGTCGGGTCGGCCGCCAGCACTACCGGCGGCGGCGTGGAGGAGGGCTCCGCAGTCGCACCTTCCATCGATCAGCTGGTGGCCGATGTGGTCAGCACGACCTCGCCCTTCAGGTCGATCGAGCTGGGCGTGAGCAGTGCGACGCCCAACGGCGGAGACAACACCCTGCACGCCGTGTCTCATCGCGGCAGGAATGCACCGAACTTTCCCGAATTCGATCCGCACGCCGCCTTCGCACGCTTGTTCGCGCAAGTCGACGTGGGTGCCCCTGACGAAATGGCCAAGCTCAATCAGGCCAGGAAGAGCGTTCTGGATTCGGTACTGATGGACGCCAATGAGCTAATGGGCTCGCTGGGCCAGAATGATCAGCATCGGCTGCAGCAGCACATGGACGGGATTCGGCAGCTCGAAATGCGCCTCGGCGGCCTTGGGCAATGCAAACCGCCGATCGATCCAACCGTGGCTGGCGTGTTCGAGGATACCAACTCGGAGGCGCCCAAAGCGATCAACGATGTGATGGCAGAGCTCTTGACGATTGCGTTTGCCTGTGACCTCACGCGCTCCGCTTCGCTGGTGTTCACGTTGCCCGCAGCCCACGTCTACTACCGACACCTGGCGCCCGAAATGAACGACGACTTCCACGACTTCATTTGCCATGCAGACGCGGGCGATAGCGCCAACCAACCGCGCGTCCACCGTGGCGTGATCTACGCCATGGAGTGCCTGGCCACATTGTTGGAGAAAATGAAAGCCGTCCCGGAGGGGGACGGCAACCTCCTGTCGAACTCGCTCATCTACGCCACGTCCTGCACGTCGTGGGGGAAGACACACACCAAAGACGAATGGCCGGTGCTGTTGCTTGGTAAATCGGGCGGAGCGCTACAAGGCAATACCCACCACCGAGCCCAAGGCGCCAATCTGAGTCAGGTGCTGTTTTCGATCGCGAGCATCATGGGCGTCAACGTCACGAGCCTCGGCGCAGCCGAAGGGCTCGTCACCAGCGGGCTCAGCGGCCTGAGCTAGCGGCGTGGCTGGCGGGAGCCGAAGCTGGTCCATGCGACCGTTCCTCTGGACTGCCGAACTGGCAGCAGCCCGCCGCGAGCTTTCCCATGGAGGTTCAAGCTTGCACCGGGGACGAGGTCGGGCCGCTGACCAGCGGTCACAACAGTTGCCCCCAGTTCGATGCGAACACGGCCGGAGCCGCGGGTAGGACGCGACCGGAGCGATGCAAAGACCTCTCGCGTGGCGCCAAACGGCGCCACGATCGGGGTTCTGGGAGCGTTTTGCTGCGCGGCACGTTCCTTGCTGACCGCAAGGCGATGAACGCTCTTAGCCGTCCACCAACGACAGCTCGTCAACGGGCGAGTGCCGCAGTGCGGGGGCGTCGCGACTTCATGCGGCTCGCGGCGACTGGCTTGATCGGAGGCTTGGTGCTGCGTCTGGAGCGCGAGGCGCAAGGTGCCGCCGACATACCGCCGCGTTTCATCCTCTACAATCACTGCAACGGATTGCAGAAGTTTCACCTCGACAAGACCGTCGTCCAGACAGCGGAGAGCTTTCAGCTCGCGTCGTTCATGACCCATTTCGAGCCGCACAAAGCCGATCTCACGGTGGTGCAAAACCTCTACTGCAGGCCCGGCCAGTACCTGCACGGCAACGCCTCGAGCGCGCTCTCCTGCACCGATCGAGGCGCAGAGATCAGCATCGAGGGAGTCACGGAGCTCGTGGTCGGCGGCACGACCATCGACCAGTTGATCGCCGACAAGCTGAGCGCCGGCTCGCGTTTGCGCTCGGTCGTGCTGGGTCATCCCTTCGAGGTGACCTACGGCAATTGTGCTCAAGGGACGATCGTCGGGAGGGCGCGCAACGAGCCCGTCTACCCGACCCTCGATCCGATCAAGGCGCACGCACAGATCTTCGGCGTTCGCGACCAGAATGAAGTGCTGGTCGGATTGCAGAAAAGCTACCTGGACTTCCTCAAGGACGACATCCAGACCTTTCAGGCACAGCTGCCGTCGGCCGAAAAGCAGAAGCTAGAACAGTACTTGGAGTCCGTTCGCGAAATCGAGCGTTCGCTTGCCGGCGGAGTCGCTGGAGTGTGCCCGGATCTGGCCCCGCAGGAGTTCCAGCAAGGCGAGGCTGTCGATATCCAGGGCCACACCCAGGGCAGCAATAATCCGGCCTTCTGGCGCTACATGTGCGACCTGGGCGTTGCGGCCATGCAGTGCGGGGCGACGCGTGCGGTGACGATGCTCCATACGTACGGCTGCGCCCACATCATGTACGAGTTCGACGGCCTCGCGCGCAACCATCATCAGGACCTCGGCCACGGCGACGAAGAAGGCCCCTTCATGGAAAAGGTCCTGGGTTTTCACGCGGAGAATGTGGCCTACATGTACCAAAAGCTGAAGCAGATCCCGGAGGGAGCCGGCACCATGGCTGACTCAACGCTGATGGCCTGGATGAGCGACGGGGGCGGCTATCACCACGGCGGTAACCAGGCATACAGTATGATCTGGCTCGGTAAGGGAGCGGGTCGGCTGAAGACCGGCCAGTGGCGACGCTTCATCGAGCACGTTGGGCCGAACCTCGCCGAGTATCCGCTGGGCTGCGCCCACATCACCACGGCGCAAGCGTTGGGGCTGGACCTCGCGTCATTCGGGGACGGCACGGATCCGTGCAACGGCCCGCTACCAGGGCTTTTGACATGAGGCGCCCGACGAGCAAGGCACTTGCAAAACCAGCAACCCGTCTGTTTTGGCCATTTCTGACGCTGGCCCTTTTGGGCTGCACGGGTAACGTGATCGGGGAGCCAGGTGGAGGCGACACTTCTTTCGGAAATCCTGGCGTCGGCCATGGCGCGGCCGGTGCTACGCCTCGGGCGACACCGCAGTGTGCTGATGGCAATCGCCTGCCGTCTCGCATCCGAGCAATGAACGGCGAGCAATACCTCAACTCCATCCGAGCCGCTTTTCCCAGCTCCGCGGAGCTAACCAATCCGTTCAGCAACTCCGATCGCTCGTCCGAGTACTCGACCAACGCCGAGCTGCGACGCTTCGACTTCAACACCAGCGGGGCCATTGGGGATAACGCGGAGCTGATAGCCAAGGGCGCAACAGCCGAGCTGCTCATGCATTACGCCTGCTTGAACCAAGCATCCGACGCCGGATGCGTGAGCGGCATGATCACGAACCTTGGTCGTAAGCTCTACCGCGCGCCGGTGTCCGACAGTCAAATCGCAAAGCTTAGCGCGCTCTTCGAGCAAGCGCGCGTGCTAACTGGCGCCGAAGCAGCCGCCGGGCTGGTGCTCCGCGCCATGTTGAGCTCCCCGCATTTCCTGTTTCACAAGGAGCTTGGAGCGGCAACTAGCGACCCTGCTGCGCTGGCCCTGACTTCTCACGAGGTGGCCAATGCCCTCGCCTTTGCGCTCACCAACGCTCCGCCGGATAGCCTGCTGCAAGCGGCCGCAGACAGCGACAGTCTCAAAACGCCGGAGCAGCTCGCGGCCCAGGCCGAACGCGTGCTCGCTTTGCCGGAAGGCCTGCGGGGCTTGCTAGTCTTCATGAACGAGCTTTTTCGTACGAGGGACTTGGCGGCGAAGCAGAAAGACGCTGCTCTGTTTCCGGCGTTCGACGCCGAAACACGTAGCCAGCTCGCCAGCGACTTCTCGGACACGATCAGCAGCATTCTGCGCTCGGGTACTCCAACCTTCGAGACGCTGCTGACCACCCGAAATTTCGTGGTCAGGCCCCGCACCGCCGCTGCCATGGGCTGGACAAGCCTGCCGGGCGTAACAGAGCAGGGCACGCTCTCGACCATCCCAGAAACCGAACGCCTCGGTATTCTCATGCACCCCGCGTTGCTCGCCACTTTCGCTCACCCGGATGAGACCAATCCGGTGGCACGCGGTCATTTCATCTCGAGCAAGCTGCTTGGCGTGGTGATCCCGCCTCCGCCTCAGGCCGTTGTGTTTCCCGAGCGACCGGCGGACGGTACGCCGCGCACCCTTCGCCAAGTCATCGCATCCCAGCACTCCGCGGAGGCTTGTGCCGGTTGCCACCAACTCATGGATTCGGTGGGTTACCCGTTCGAAGTGTTCGACGCCGTGGGCAAGTTTCGCACGACCGACAATGGCTTACCGATCGACGCAACTGGTGAGATCAACGGCACGAACGAGATCGACGGGCCCGTCCAAGGGGCCGAGGAGCTGATGCGAAAGCTGGCGTCCTCGAATCTTGCCCACGAACGCTTCGTCGGCAACTTCTTCAAGTACGTCGCCGGCGTCGACGAGTCACCGCGCGTCTACTGCATGACCTCGGTCCTCGCCCAACAGTTCAAGCAGGGCGGCGGAGACATTCGAAAGCTGATTGTCAGCCTGCTCACCTCGGACGCTCGGTCTCGCATACAACCCTCAGAGGGATAGCTTCCCACTTCGGAGCCACACCTCTTCGGGACTGGGCTAGCGCCGCGACTTAGCTTGGGTGTTCTCTATCGAGCGGCGTGAGTACCTACCGGGGAAAGCCGAATTTCTTCGATGCCGAACGCGTTTGCCGACCGAGTAGGGCCGGCGCTTGAGTTGGCGCCCGGCGGATGCCACACTCGAGCTAATGAGCTCGGTCCGCCGCGCGGGTCATGCATTCCGCGGCTTCCCCCGACACACCCAGCACTCGACCTCGGCACTGGTCCTTGGCCGTTGAAGTTTGGCCAAACGACGATCAATGAAGCGGAGTTCGAAGGCGAGCTCGACCAGATCCGCATCTACGACCGCGCCTTGACCGAGCAAGAGATCGTCCAACTCGCAGGCGAGAGCCAATGATACGTCCACACCCGTGACCGTCTAGTCACGCGCCGCCGCGCGCACGTGCGGGGCCCGCGCCGGCCTCAGCATCAAGCTTCGAGCAGGGCGATCGGACCCTTGCATGTCTCTGCGGTTCCGAAGCTTGCTATGTCGACGCCGAGCGCGTTCGCGAGATTTCGCCATCTGAAGAACCAAAGTTGAGCGAAGCGACCCGCGTTTGCCCGCAAGTAATGGCATTGGCCACGATCGCAAGCTGCGCTTCTATCAGCGCGTCACTAATTGACGTGTAGGAGTCCTTGTATTTACAGCTGAACGCGACTAACTCTGAGTGGCCACACCTACGGCACTGAAGCTCCAGACAGCCAAACTCGAGGCGGCCACAAGTGAGGTATTGCTCGAACTCTTCCTTGACGAACTTCGGCAGTCCGCCTTGCTCCTCGAGCCTCTCCACGAACCCCGGCCAGTGCTGGGCGATGCACTGGTAGAGCGCCGTCTCTTCGGGGCGTCTTCGCGCGTAGCCGTCGCGAAGCGTGGCGCCTTGACGGTCCCGATGCTCACACTCTGCGGCTCCGCTTGCCCCCTGCACACCACGCCGCGAGGCCAGCACTGTGCCAACGGCCTGGCGCTGGCGCCTACGCGCCCTAAGGCGGCGCTTTGGTCACTTTGCGGCAGCGCCCCGTGCACACGTGGGCCGCCCAATGGCGCCGCAAGGGTTAAGGGCTGGCGGCCGGCGGCCGGCGCCGTTGGCGGCCGGCACGCCCAGCATGCGTCGAGCTCCCCGCTCACGGAGCGTGCAAGCGCCAGCGAACAAGCGTGCTCAGTGTCTACCGCGCCCCCCTGGCCGGCGCGGCCGTCGCGGATGTCGAGCTGATCGCGGAAGCGGCGGCCGGCGGCTACCTCACGCGCCGGGGTATTTCGTTCAGCCCGGGCCGGCCGACGCCCGAACCTTACTAGCCTCCAAAGGTCGGGGGCGAGCGAGGCAGAGCTCGATCGGGCCTTCAGGTTGCTAGAAAGCAGAGGCCTCCTGACACTCGGCTCCGCCGGCGAGACTCTTACGCTGCCCGGTTTGGCGATTGCCGCGGCGCTCGCCCGCGAGGCTCGCGAGCGCCGTCGCCCGCTCGCGGCTTGCAGGCGGCTCGCGGCGTAGTCGCCCTCCTTCGCTTTCGACGGCTAGCCCCTTGCAGCCTCCCCCGCCCCTGGGGTAAGCGCCCGGGCCCTTCGGATACTACCGACGCAGCGGTGGTGGAATTGGCAGACACACCAGCTTGAGGTGCTGGCGCCGTAACTGGCTTGGAGGTTCAAGT
>ENA-ORBV01013052-ORBV01013052.1-microbial-mat-metagenome-genome-assembly--contig:-NODE-13052-length-12682-cov-4.309322_pt1 | contig 12682 bp, 7 predicted proteins | sample MGYA00237777_ERZ505514 | MGnify/ENA primary metagenome ERZ505514 (study PRJEB26160, sample SAMN06269048) | microbial mat metagenome | isolation source: Oligotrophic lake microbial mat | place...
TTTTTTCAAGTCCGGCTAGCCGAGACTTACATCAAATGCTCAACGTTGCCGGTCGCTTTCGCTGGCAGGGTTGCTTAGCAGCCACCCGCGGACCAGTCGACGAAGAAGGCATCGACGTCTGCACCGTCAACGCCGCCGCTCTGGTCAACATCGGCACAGGCAGCCGCGGCAGCCCAGTCGACGAAGAACGCATCAACGTCGGCTCCGTCAACACCGCCGCTGTTGTCGTAGTCTGCCGCACAGATCGGGCAGAACGAGCAGCTCGGGGTGGTGGTACCGAAACTTATGTTGAATGAGTTAATGGTCCCAACATCGAGGCTGGCATTGTCCGTCACGGTCAAGGTCCAAGTCGCGTCAATCGCGCTGCCCGTAAAGGCACTCAGGCTATCGAAGCTGGCGTAGGGGTTGAAAGGTGCGCCACCGGCGAAGATATTGGTGCCGTCGCTCGAGAAGCTGTAAACGCCAGCTACATCGTTGCTGCCACCCTGACGGCTAAAGAGAAGTGCGGAAGTGGTACCGTCGCTGAGGGTCCCGATGAGGTCCCCAGGGAAAGTGTGTGTGAGACCGACGGAGATCGAAAGTGCATCTACCGTGCCACCGTTGCCCGCCACGGTTGCAGTGGTGGAAGCCGAGCCGGGGGTGGCGTTAGCGAAATCAGGAATGCTGATGGGGAAGGTGTCCGCCGAGGCGTTTGGCTCGCCATAGGAGGTGCTGCCGCAAGCAACATTATCGCCGAGATAGGTGCCGCCCTGGTCTGCGCAGGCGGCTGCGGTCGTAATGACGCAAACACCCTCGACAGCGATACAGCAAGCGCCCGAGGGGGCGCAGGGGATGGCGGTCGAGCAGGCAGTGCCGGTATCGGTTACGGCTAGGTTAAAGCTTCCGGTGCCGCCGAGGAAGCCGGTCACCACAACGAGGTACTGAGCGTTGGGTTGGGTGCAGAAAGAGAAGAGGCTGTAGTTGCCGGTGCCGCTATCGTCATCGCCGCCGATGCAACGCAGGGCCGAGCAGCCGGTGGTCGCGCAGTACACTGCGACCACAGTGTCGGTCATGCTGCCAGTGCCAGTGGTGGCGCTGGTATCAACCGTGAAGGTACCGCCATTGCCCATCACGGTGTAGAACGCCGCGCGGCTGCCAAGGCCATTGGTGCAGAAGGGCAACGTCACCGTTGCGCTGCGGGGGGTTACGTAGCCATCAATCGATGCCGGGCCGCCGCTCAGATCGACGGCAACTGCGCCAGCGCAGTTGTCATAAGCTGGGGGAGGAGGAGGGCACTGAGAGACGTTGAAGGTAATGATGCCCGCGCCATTGCGAAGCTGAGCATCGGTTACAGTGAAGGGGATGCTGGCGGCGCCAACTGCGGTGGTGTCGGCAACGAGCGTCTGGAACGACCAGATGTTGTCGTCGGCGACGAGGTCGCCGTTGCTGCCATCGTTGAAGAACATCTGGCTGCCGCCTCCGCCGATGCTGGAAAGGTCACCGGTGACGCTAACGCCAGTGCTGGTGGGGATGGTGCCGGGGGTGACGGTGGCCCGCAGAGTGATGAGGTTGTCACCACAGTTGGTGACACTGGTTACGTTGGTGCTACCCACGCCGCTTGGATTGGTGGGCTGGCCGCACGAAATTGCGGTAGTGCAAGCGACGCCGCTATCGGCGAGGCTTAACTCATAGTTACCGGTGTTGGCGCTAAAGCCGCGAACGACGGCGAAGTAACGAGCTCCTTGAACAGTGCAAAAGGATAAGATCGAAGCCTGGCGAAGAACGGCGCAGTTGTCAAGGGCATCGTCGTTGGAACCGATACAAGTCAACGCGCCGCAGCCAGCTGCACCGCAATACGCGCCCACGATCGTGTCGTGATTCGTCAGCGAGCTGCAGGTGCTCAGGGTCATCGTGTTGCCGGTACCTTCAAAATAGTACCAGTTCATTCTGCCTGAAGTGGTAGAACCGCAGGCGGGAACGGTGCTCGAGTCGCCGAGGGTTGTCGTGGTGCCCACTTCGTTGACACCCACAACTAACTCTTCAGCGGTGCCGCATGAGTTATTTGCCATCGGGGGGGCCGGGCAGAGAGTAACAGTAACGGAGGAACTGGTGCCGGTCGCGGTGCGCGCCTGCTCATCGACGATGTTGAACGTGAAGGTCTTGCTGCCGATTGTCACCGTGTTGGGGACAGTCACGAGGAACGAAAACCGGTTGTCTCCGGCGACGAGATCGCCGTTGGTGGCATTATCGAACATCATTTGGCTGGCCGAGCCACCCACGCTCGTGAGGTCTGCGGTCACGACGGTGCCGGAGCTGGTGGGGTTGGTGCCGAGGGTGACGAGCACGCTGGCGAGGGTTTGAGAGGTGGTATCACCGCAGTTGGTAACGCTCGTGGGAGCGAAGCTGCCCGTGCCAGCGGGGTTCGAGGGGAGTGCGGTGTACTGATACGCCAGCCGGTAAGCAACATCGCCCGTGCGTGCGTGCGTCGAGGTTACACCCCAGTTGTTGGTTCCAAAGACTGTCCCGCCGAAGCCGGTAATCGCAAGCCAGTAAGTGCCGGTAGCGAGGGTCGCCCCGTTGCCACCAGTGTGGGCAGCCCCATTACCAGCCGTCGCATTCCCCGTAGGCACAAGCCCCGGACGACTTGTCGTCGAGCCAAATGACAACATGGAGTACGCGCCAGCGCCCGAATCATCATTGAATGCGAGGAACCCGCCAGTCGAGTTGTACAGTCCGATCATCGAGTCGCCCCCCGGGGTGAGCGTTCCACCGTTGGTATCGATATCCAAAAAGTCACCGTTAGCGCGGACGACGCCGCTGATGGTGAACTTTACCCACTTAGTTCGGGAAGTGGCAGCAATGCCCGTCACTGTCCCGGTGCTCGGGGTGCCGCTGATCAGAGCGCCCAGATCGGCATCGGGTATCGGCTGAGCCAGAGCCGTCGCCCCAAGGGCGACGCCACTACAGAGTGCTAAAAGCGTACGAATCTGCATAACTTACAATCCTCTCGTTGAGATACCACACACAATACAACCGCCCCACACAAGGGTGGTTGACACAAGACTTACAATCTGTCACTAACTTCTCTCCTCGCCCGAGCCTTCTCCGCCTCATCACCGCCTCATCACCGCCTCATCACCGCCTCATCACCGCCTCACCGAGAATAGAACACCGAAAACACCTTACCTTCAACTCGTCACCCGCAACCGACCAACTCACCCGCCTCCGGGCCAGACCACTCTAGGCCAGACTACTCGTTGTCGCCGGTTTTATAAATTTTGTTCGTCAAACACGCCGCGATGCTTTCAACGTCGATTCTCCACCAAATTGTTCCAGAGTTACCGAGGCCCAAATCAATTGCGTCATAGCACGAAAGAAGATAAATCGCACCGTTTACATCCAGTTTGCGCCGCCGGGCAACTCAACGCCAGACGGTGCATTTTGCAGAGAGACGCAGAATGCGCTCCGAGTTCAGAGTTTTAATCGCGTTCCTTCCGGCCTCAATTCCAATCTTCCTCGCGCTCGACCGTACGCTTTGCACAGGGTTGTCGTAGGACGAGTAGATATTTCTCCCCCCAGAATAACTCCAAACGTCTCCGTTGTCAACCACTATTTAGATGAAAACGAAACGCAAGCGGTGCCTCTCCGCGTCCTCCGCAGGGTCGAGAGGAGCTGCCCCACCGGTCCCCCGCATTTATCGGACCATCGCCCGAACGCAGCAGATAGCGGCCTGACCTTGAACGGCAACTCGCTTTCCCCGGTGGCACACCGGCCCTCATACTTCGGCAGCAAACCGTGCTAACCGGGTCGAGAAGCGGCCGCGATCAAACCATAATTATTCATTGGGGCACCGCTCTGGCGGTCGCCGCAGTGACCAATGAGAACCATCAACGCGGCAGCACGCGTCTACCCTCCCATCGAGATGAACTGTCCATTCTGCGGCGCGAACGACGACAAGGTGATCGATAGCCGCGAGAGCGATGCGAGCAAGATCATCCGCCGCCGTCGCGAATGCCTCGCGTGTACCCGCCGGTTCACTACTTACGAGCGAGTGGAACAAACCGCACGGCTTGTGGTGGTTAAGCGAGATGGTTCGCACGTTACATTCAATCGTGAGAACATCATGCGGGGCGTGCAAGCCGCCTGCGGCAAGCGGCCCATCGACGAGCGGCAGAAGGAGTTTCTGGTCGGCGCCATCGAGGATGAACTGCACCAGGAGTTTGACCGAGAAGTTACTAGCAAAGCCATCGGCGAGCGGGTGATGAAGCGACTCCGCGACCTGGACGACGTTGCTTATATTCGGTATGCCAGCGAGCACCACCAGTTTAAAAGCGTGGAAGAGTTGCGGGCCGAGCTGGACGCTCTCGAACAGCGCATCAAAGATGTTAAGAACCAGCAACAGCTCTTTGGCGACGGAAAATCAGCGATGGCGATGCCGAACAGTTGATGGTGACCAACAAAAAGACCGGGAGGGGTCGTTAAACTCCTGCCCGGCCTGTGTGTGCGTGTGTGTGCGTGTGTGCGAGTATGAGGGCGTTTAGTTCTGGGCCCCTTGCACTCCATCAATCACTTATATTAACATCCACCGGCGGACCACTGCTGGAAGAAGACCTCAACGTCACTTCCGTCGGTGCCGCCATCTTGGTTAGTGTCGGCAGCACCGGACCCGGCAGACCAATCTGTGAAGAATGCTTGGACATCGGTCCCGTCGACGCCGCCATCCTGATCATAATCGGCGAAGCAGGGGGGCTGAGGGGGAAGGGTTATGGTGTAGTTTGCACCCGCGTTGTTTGTAAACACAACGTTGCTCGTGACGGTGGTGTAGTTCGCCAAGTTGGTCGTGCTCATCGCGGTCGCCGCTCCGGTGAAGCGAAGCGAGCTAGTGCCGCTGATCGGGAATGCCCCGGCGACCGCCGGACCGAAGTTGCCATCTACGTCGTTGGTGGTAGAACCGACCTGCGAGCCCGTGTACGAAGCACCGCCCCAGGAGACCGACCAGAGAATGACACCGTTGTCTTGCTCAAACGAAATTTTCCCCGCAGGAATGTAGCTCGCGGGAACGAGGTTCGCCATGGTGTAATCGCCCACCGCTACGGGCAAGGTGGTCGCAGAGAAGTTAGCACTTACGATCAACACCCTCGAACCGCTCGCGTTGACGGGGACGGACGTTGTGAAGTCGCGGATCGTGATGGGATTCAGGCCCGCCGCGTCGCGAACGACCAGCTTACCGAACTGCAACTGATTTTGAAAGCCACTGCGCATGCGCAGTTGAATGGCTTGCGCCGTGGGATCGCCGTTGACGCCCAGCGTTACCTGTTCGATTTGCATCAGATGAAAAGATGCATTCGCGGCGGAGATGCATCCACCGCTGACCGCGGCGGTGAGCAGCAATAAGCCACAACCACGTGAACGGAACAGGCTGTTTGTGATAGTACGAATCATTGAAAGTAACTCCTCAAGGAATCTGGGAAAACACTATACACTTTTCAGGGATAAGAACGCGTGGGCGCCCGCCGCGCCAGCACATATTAGCACCGCCGAAAACTTTACTCACCGGCAAGTCATCATTGGCACCCTCTCTCCTTCTCCTCTCAAGTCAATCGCTTATGTCTAGGTTTCGGATGCGATTGACCGACCGTGAAATGGCGCATGACGATCACACTTTCACCCACACCTTCAAGCCACACCTTCATGCCAAGCCTTCATGCCAGGCCGCCACCTCAACCCGCCCAGCAAAAGCAAAATTAACACGGGCGATCTTCCCGAGTTTGTTGATTGCGATGTACTTGAATCTCTCTCTCGTACCAGCGGGGCCAAGACCGCGAGCAGGTTTTACCGGCCTACGTCGCACTTTCACCCAAGTCTTCTTCTCGGCCTATTGCACTATGTGTCGCCCCAGACGGCGGCTTGCAGTATTTTTAGAAACATTTGCAAGGCATCGGGTTTGTTTCTCGCCAATCAGTCGCGGCGGAACACTTCACGTCGTAACCACCAACCCTCGTCAATCCAGCCGTTTTGATCGTGACCCAAGAGCCGCGGGGTTGACGTGGTGCCGCACGCAAAGTCGGCTTCGCCACAAACGAAAAACAAGGGGGCCTCCGCGGCGGCCCTGGCGTAATTAATAAACGCCGCAAATTGCGGCGTTTATTGAAACACTCCATTAAACTTTAACAGGCACCGTCGCCACCGCTACTTAGCAGCCACCCGCACTCCAACGGACAAAGAACGCCTGCACATCGGAACCATCAACGCCCCCGCTGCTATCCACATCGCTGCACGAAGCCGAGTTCTGCCACTCTTGGAAGAAAGCCTCGACATCCGCCCCATCAACCCCGCCGCTATTATCGTAATCGGCCGCGCACGCAGAACACGTTGAGCCCAGGCGAGCGATAAATCCTTCGGTACTCCCCGATGGATTGAAAGCGTTACCCACAATCGTGCGGCCATCGTCCGAGACAGCATAAGCAATCCGAAGCCGCCAACCGGTGAGATTTGCGCCCTGCGATTCAAGCAGCACCTTCAGATCCTGCAAACCGTCCGTTTCCGTCCAGATGAACGCCTTCTCTGCGTTAGAGTTGCCGCTGGCGAAACAAAATCCAACAACCGTGCTGCCATCATTGCTTACGCCAAATGCCGATGAAAGTCGTGTCCCCGGCAAGCGGCCCAGGCCGATCATGCCGTTGGTTGCATCCCACCGCATCGCTTCGTACTGATCCTGAAAGTTCGCGGCTACCGATCCGAAGCCCGCGGCGGTAGTCCCATCGCCCGACAGCGCATTTGCGCCGCTCCATTCCGGCCCACCGGGCAAGTCGCCCAAGAGTTGTAAACCGTTGGTATCGTCGAAGATAAATGCCTGCGAGGGGAATCCGCTATACGTTCCGCCGAACACTGTCGCATCGTGAGAGATGCCCCAGCCCAAGGTCTGGACACTGGATTGTTCAAGGGCAAGCAGGCCGTCGCCCAACGTCCAACGAAACGCCTTCGCCGCGAGAAAACCCGTGTAGGTCTCGCCGGTAATCGTGTTCCCATCAAACGAAATATCACGCCCCGAGTTGAAGCCATCTTCGGTTAACTTAACCATCCCGGTATTCGCGTCCCAACGAAACCCCTTCAGGTTACCATTCTCATTCTCGACAACATAACCCGTCACCACATCACCGTTGCCCGAGCACGCGGTGGCGCCCGATGCGAACGAAGACGCATCTTCAAACTCAGGAAACCAGTTCGCAGGCAGGCCAAGCCCGATCATCCCGGTTGAGGCGCGCCAAACAAAAGCCTCGCTACCCAGATTGCTGTCGGCCGAACCCACGACCGTTGAACCATCGGGCGACACGCCCAACGCCGAACTGCCACCTTGGCGTTTAATTAAGCCGCCCAAACCCTGAAACGTAGCCGGTTGAGCCCACGCGGCAGCGACCAACGTGCTCGCGGCGAGGAAGGCCAATCGCTTACTTCCCGTGACGAGGACGAGGCGTGTGTCTATTTTGAACTTCATTGAACCACTCCTACAAGGCAAATGCTCATAGTGGAACCGCCACGGAAACAACCGTGACGTTCACACAGTCATACGACCGATACGCAGCGCGTGCCTAAACGGCTACGAGCTTCTCAGTCGCTAACTCAATCTTAATATTTGCTGTGTAGGCTTACCCAGCCCACGGCACAACTGTGTAGCCGCGGCTTCGCTCGCCAAATATGCCTGGCATTTGCCGACAGCTTCAAGCACCGGAACCGCTATCGGGTTAAGGCTGAGGACCAGTCATCCGCGGCCTGGGCCGATAACTCTGTTGGAGTCTCGATGGGTCTCATCCGCTTATGCAGCTTGAAGCACAACACCAGCGCTAACCGTGGTGGGCGTAACGGTCCTGCGTCGATCTTTGCTGCACGTGCGGTATAGATTCTCGTACCGACCGATCAGAGAGTCTTCGCCGTAGGTCGTAAACACCCATTCCCTCGCCAACGCACCCATCCGCGTCACTTCGGACTTATCAGCGACCATGCTCCCGATCGCCGCGGCGAGCGCGGGGCCGGTCTGCGGCACGATCGCCGCGGCGTTGCTCGCCTCGATGTCCTTCCAGATGTCCACACCCTTGGTTGTTATGATCGGTGTGTTGCACATCATGGCTTCGACGATTACCAAGCCGAAGTTTTCCTGGCTCGTGGGCAGCACGAAGCAGTCCGCCGCCTGATAAAGGCTTAATTTCAGGTCGCCGCAAACCTGCCCGACGAAGTGAACACGGTCGGCGATTCCCAGTGTGCTCGCCAAAGTCTGTAAGCTACTTACATACGCCTCGTCACCTGTGCCCGCAAAGATAAACTTGCCACTCTTGCCGGAGGCGACATGCTCCGCTGCTGCGTGCAGCAGATGCTCGCACCCCTTCTTATAATGAATACGGCTTAAGAACAGTATATTGGGGGTACCGTCGCTTAGCATCGGGAAATGCGCCTTCGCGGCGGCTTCTCCCGGCAGATGGCGGTACGGCTCCAAGTCCATGAGATAAGGAATAATCTCAGCGGTGCCCTTGGGGAACCACTTGGCACTCTGATCAAGCTCCGCCTGCGCGGTGCTGTGTACCCGTGCCGCGTTTTCTAAGAACTGCTTACCACCCAAAGCCATGAAGGCCTTCTTCTTGATTGCTCGCTGGGCCATGCTCCAGTCGTCAAGCATGCCGTGAAGACTTACAACGTACGGAATGCCCATCTGCCGTGCCGCGATCGCGATCTGAAACGTGCTGGTGCTCCATACACAATGTAAGTGAACCACATCGGCCTTGGCCAGTTCTTCGCGGATCGCTCTGAGTTGCTTGGGGCCAAAGAGTTTGCCCATCAGCGAAGGGCGAGGGAGTTGCTTGGCAATAGGGAGTTCACTTCCATCGTGATCCGCGAGCCAGCTCTCCGGTGTATCGGTGGTGTTCAGCGCCAAGATTGTCGAAGGGTGCCCGCGAGAGGCCATGACGCGGCTGGCATCAAGCACGAAGCGAGGGACGCCCCCCATTCGCGAGTCTGTGCTTTCGACATAGTGGAGTATGTTCATGGGCTTACACCAGGGGACCTCAAGGCAATGGGATACCACGCCGCACTCTCCGAGTGCGATTTCCGTGTGTTTACTCTCGCTGCTTATTGCCAGCCGCTCGCTCGCGACTGGTGACTAGAACATGCAGAACGCTTTGAGCGGTGCCAACCGTTTGGCGCGATTATTCTGAAGATTCCTGAGAAATCAGTCGTGCCGGTTAACCTCGCCGCGCCAGATACCCGGTTTGGTCGGATTGTGTAAGTAAAACCGTGCGGCTAGGCGAGCTGACCAAGGACGGCTTCCGCACGCTTGAGCCCTATCCATATAAGCGAAGGTGCGGCTACCAACCTCCCTAGGCAGCCCCAGCGACTATGGTCGCTAGTGTCAATCAGGACGGCGGCGTGGACGGGGCCGACGTTGACTTCTTCTTCCCGCGCTGGTCCTCGGCTTGCTAAAGTCACAACACCTGCTCCGCTCGCGCTGTAAGTTACAATCACCGTGACTGACTCTCTAACCCCCGCCTCTTAGCAGGGGTTTTTTCATGCCACCCCGACCCACGTTCGCGTGTGATTCATTCTTCAATCAGCACGCCTTCAAAACGTCCAAAACCGACGAGCTAGGCAGGGTACCCTAACAAGAAATCAAGGGGGACCGCAATAAAGCGCTCAATCAATATTCAAAACGTTGTTATTATTGGACCTTACGAGACCCATAAAACAATTTTCGCGCAAAACACAAACAAACAGTTGACATGGAGAATCCATCCAGTATCCTAACGGTATGGCAACTTCACGTTCGGATAACCCTCAACCTCAGCCCCTACCAGCCCACTTGGCGCAAGTGGTCGAACAGCTAGAACGACTCGAACGCAGAGGCCGCCTCACTTCACATTCACTTTCATTACTTCATCCACCCAAACACCCCGCGGCTCATCCCTCCTACCCACCCGCTCCACCTTCAGATGCCCCGCCACTCGAAGCTCGCCCGCCAACCACACTTTCACGCAATGACACGCTGGGCCCAACCCTTGATAGCTCCTGGGCACTCTCTCCCTGCGATTACATAACATCAACACCCGTACTACACGAACTTTTCGGTGTTGTCCACGATGAATACCCACCACGTAAGCCGGAACGACATGGGCCGGATTTATGTAAACCAGACCCGCAGAACCCACACGCTGATAACCAAGACCCTGATGCCTTAAAGACATGCAAGATCGGCGCACACAACAACGCCCCGGTCTCAGACAACCAACCCCCGCATCACCAAGAGCAGTACCGCCAAGGCCAATATAGCCAAGGCCAATATCGCCAAGTTAAACACCACCAAGATAACTCAACCCGCCAAGATAAGAATCTCAACTCTCCCTGGTCGCCACCACTTATACTGCTGACCGCCTTGGCAACCAACACCCGGGGGCCACTGCTCTGGATCGGTGAGCATTGCTGGCCGGGAATCTGGTCTTTATATAACTCCGGCAACGCCGATAAGCCCGGCTCGCTCCTTGGCCGATCCACCTTTGTCCGCACCCCTAGATCACTACGCCGCGACGACGAGCGCGCTGCTCGCCTTTGGGCCGCAGAGATCTGCCTGCGCGCCGGTGCGGTTGTAATTACCGATGGCAGCGGCTTTGATCGCGCCGATACACAACGCTTACAACTCGCTGCGCGGCACGGCCACCGCCCCTGCATCAGCGTTCGCCCCCCACGCGAACGAGCACAACTCTCCGCCGCGACCACCCGCTGGTCGCTCTGCCCTGCCCACACGGAAAACCAAGACGCTAGCGTTTGGAAACTCAAGTTATTACGGCTTAAAGGTGCGCCCCCGGCACCCTGCTTTCAACCCGATCAAGAATGGATGCTTTTGTATGAACACCTCACCCAATCGCCCGCGATTCCTCTGCGTTTTTTTCCCGTCGTTCGCTGCCGATTTGGTGCTGCGCACCCTGCGCAAGGAGCTGGGGCAACACCCTTGGCCAACGCCATCGCGTGAAAACAACCCGCGCGATGGCGCCCCACCGATTTTGCTCACAACCAAGCACGCCGGCCGCGATATCGTCGTCGATTGCTGCCCCCTCGCTTACGCCGGGGGTGCACGCACCGGCATGGATGTAACCAACGCCCGCGCCCTGCTGCCCGCCACCACTCTTATTGTGCCCCACGAACCGCAACGCATCGCCTCCAAACTCTCCACGCTCGCGCAGAAATGTAATCGCTTCTCCCCGTGCGTGGGCATCCGCGATGACCGCAGCTTAGTTCTCGATATCACCGGAACGCAACAACTGCACCGGGGCGAGCCCCGCCTTCTGCGGTCTATTCATCGAATGATGAAACGGTTAGGGATGCACGCGCGGATCGCCGTGGCCGATACCGCACTCTGCGCGTGGGCCTTCGCCGCGTTCGGTGGTCAACTCTCCACCATCGTGCCGCCCAACGCTCAGCGAGCAATGATGTCATCATTACCAGCCGCTGCGTTGCAACTGGAAGAGCCCGCCCGCGCTGCATTAGCTCAGTTGGGCGTGGTTACCGTGGGCCAGATATTAGCACTCCCTCGCCGCCAGTTGCCCTCCCGCTACGGCACACAACTTACGTTACGCATTGATCAGGCCCTGGGCCATGCCCTCGAAGTAATCGAGCCTATCCGCCCCAAGCCACCCCTCCGAGTAGAGCGAATCTTCGACGGCCCCACCACCCACTACGAATCTGTCACCGTCTGCGCCAAAGCACTACTCAACGATCTCTCCGGCGAGCTTCTGCTGCGTGAGAGGGGTGTGCGTCGCTTACATCTCATATTACATCGTGCCCAACGTGCGGCGCCGGTCTGCATCGCCATCGTGCTCTCACGCGCAAACCGCGAAACCCGGCACCTCTGGTCTCTGCTCGAACCCCATCTCGCCAAAGCAAATATGGGCGACGGCATCGAGGCGATCACATGTATCGCCGCGTCAACCGGAAAAATCCCCCACGTTCAACGCGCCCTGCTAAGCGAAGCTCCGGGCAGCGAGCCAGAGCAGGAAGGACTCGATCAGCGAATTGGCGAGATGACCGACACCCTCGTTACTCGATTCGGAGCCGAACATGTCGTCCGCCAGCAACCCGTGGAATCACACGTGCCCGAACGCGCCAGTATATTTATCAACGCGCTCGAAAGCCCCCACAACCATAAACAACTTATGTCGGCACGAGTCGGCACTCAGCCCCGTCCCAGCCTGCTCTTCACACCCCCCGAATCCGCAAAAGTCGTTTCATTATGGCCCGATGGGCCCGTGCATCTGGTGCGATGGCGCGGAGACCCGTGGCGCGTGCAAACGTGCATCGGCCCCGAACGCATCGGTAATGAATGGTGGCGTGTGGGCAACAGATCATCCGGCGAGCACGATGATGGGTGCACCACCTTCCGCGATTACTTTCGCGTGCACGTAACACTAGAAGACTACCCCCCCCGCTGGCTCTGGATCTTCCAACAAGAACCCCAGCGCACCTGGTGCGTGCACGGTGAATGGACATAGCCACACCCATCTATCAACTTATGTCTAAATATTATACTTGCACATCGCCGGGCGGCAGGCCCGCGCTCGGTAAAGGGCCAGGATGGCCGCGAACGAAAGTTGCTCGCAGCCATGCCAGAGCTGTCTCTTATACACATCTCCGAGCCCACGAGACTAAGGCGAATCTCGTATGCCGTCTT
>ENA-ORBV01013053-ORBV01013053.1-microbial-mat-metagenome-genome-assembly--contig:-NODE-13053-length-12681-cov-4.269835_pt1 | contig 12681 bp, 11 predicted proteins | sample MGYA00237777_ERZ505514 | MGnify/ENA primary metagenome ERZ505514 (study PRJEB26160, sample SAMN06269048) | microbial mat metagenome | isolation source: Oligotrophic lake microbial mat | place...
ATGATACGGCGACCACCGAGATCTACACCTCTCTATTCGTCGGCAGCGTCAGATGTGTATAAGAGACAGGGTTTGAAGATGACGAGGGCGTCGATGCTTTTGAGGAAGGTGTCGACTTTGGGGTTGTCGGCGTTGCCGGTGATGAAGAGGAAGCGCTTGGCGAGCTCGGGCTTGGTCTTCTGGACGGCGAGGTAAAACATGTCGCCGGGCATCTTGGGCATGAGCATGTCGCAGATGATGACGTCGAAGTCGCCGTCGATGACTTCGTGCAGGGCGTCGGCGCCGTTGGAGGCGGTGGTGACGAGGTAGTTGCGCGACTCGAGGAGATGCTTCAGGGTGTCAGCCAGCGCTTCATCGTCATCGACGAGGAGGATGTTCTTAATATCCAGTTCAGTATCCTCTGAAGGTGAGCGGGAATGGGACGGCGCGGACATGCGGCGGAAAGTAAGCAGTAAAAGGGCCGGTGTCAGGGATAAAGTCCGCTCTTGGCGAAAAGGTGAATGGGATGTAATTTCCTTTGCTAAGTCCTGCCCTGCCTCCCCGATACCATTTCGATCTTTACCTCGATCTCAACCAATCACCGTATAACCACACCTCATTATGACCCCAGAAACCTGCCACACCTGCACTGACAAATTCCGCAGCGAACACTCCGCGTCGCTGAACGATATCATCCACACGCGCCGCGATTTCCTGATGCGGACGGGTATGGGCTTTGGTGCGATGAGTCTCTCGTCGCTTTTCGGCATCAATCTGGGCGAAGCGGTCGGCGCACCGACCGGCGCTGCGGCCAAGGGTAGCCCGCTGGCGGTCAAGGCTCCGCACTTCCCGGTGAAGGCCAAGTCGGTCATCCATATCTTCGCGTCCGGCGGCCCTTCGCAGGTCGATACGTGGGATCCAAAGACCGAGCTGACGAAATACAACGATAAGACCATCCCTGGTCATGACGGTCTGGCTCTCGGATCGCCCTTTGAATTCAAGAAGAGCGGCAAGTCGGGCGTCGAGGTGAGCGATGTTTTCCCGCAGTTGGGCACGGTGATCGACGAAATGGCGGTGATTCGCTCGCTGTGGACCGATATCCCGGCGCACGAAGTCGGCCAGCGCTTCATGAACACCGGTTCGCTCCAGCTTCCGAAGCCTTCGATGGGTTCGTGGTTGGTCTATGGTCTCGGTTCTGAGAACCAGAACATGCCCGGCTTCATCACCATGGGCGGCGCGCCGGACTGGCGTCAGTCGTCGTTCCTCCCTGGCATCTTCCAGGGCTGCAACGTCAACTACAACACCCGGATGGACTTGGATGATGTCATCATGAACATCAAGAATCAGTTCACGCCGATGGAACGCCAGCGCCGTGAACTCGATCTGGTCCGCAAGCTCAATCAGGAGCACGCCAGCCGCCTCCAAGCCGATGCCCAGCTCGAGGCTCGGATCGAGTCCTTTGAAATGGCGTTCAAGATGCAGACCGAGGCGACTGATGCCTTCGACGTGACCAAGGAATCCGACGCGACCCGCGACATGTACGGCCGCACCGAAACCGGCGCCCGCCTCCTCGTGGCGCGCCGTCTCGTTGAGCGCGGCGTTCGTTTCATTCAGGTCGAGGCCGGTGGCTGGGATACCCACCAGAACCTGCCCACGGCAGTGCGCAGCGCGGCGACGAACGTCGACCAGCCAGCCGCCGCTCTCATCAAGGATCTCAAGCAGCGTGGCTTGCTCGATAGCACCCTGATCATCTGGGGTGGTGAATTCGGTCGCACGGTCACTCGTGACCGCAACGGCGGTGGCGTCGCAGGTCGTGACCACAACGGTCGCTCCATGGTCGCCTGGATGGCCGGCGGCGGCGTCAAGGGCGGCACGACGTATGGCTCGAGCGATGAGTTCGGCGCCCGCGCGGTGGAGAACAAGGTCCATATCCATGATCTCCATGCGACGATCCTCGCGCTCATGGGCTTTGACCATGAGAAGCTCACTTACCGCTACAACGGCCGCGACTTCCGCTTGACCGATAACTTCGGCAACGTGGTCAAGGCTCTGATCGCCTAACTTGGGAAAGTCCCACTTCATTCCTATGCGTACCAAAGTCCTCGTCCTCACGGGGATGCTCGTTGCCACAGTCAGGGTTGTGGCGGCGGACATTTCTCCTGAACACCTCGAATTCTTCGAAAAGAAGGTCAAGCCGATCCTCGTCGACAAGTGCTACAAGTGTCACAGTGCGGAAGCGGGAAAGTCCAAGGGTGGGCTCCTGCTTGATTCGCGGGAAGGCTGCGCCAAGGGCGGCGATACCGGCCCTTCGGTCGTTCCGGGTAACGTGGCCAAGAGCCTGCTGATCACGGCGATCACCTACAAGGATGCGGATCTTCAGATGCCGCCGAAGGGTGAGAAATTGTCGGACCAGCAGATCGCGGATCTCACGGAATGGATCAAAATGGGCGCTCCGGACCCGCGCGAACTGCCGAAGGGCACCAAACTGAGCGGCTTGACCGACAAAGCGCGGCACCACTGGGCATATCAGCCCGTGACCAAGCCGACGATCCCTGGTGTCAAGAACCGCGCTTGGTGCGTCACGCCTGTGGACGCCTTCATCCTCGAGAAGATCGAGGCCAAGAGCATGGCTCCGTCTGGTGCCGCAGATAAGGAAACTCTCCTTCGTCGGGCCACATTCGACCTGACGGGGCTTCCTCCTACCTTGAAGGAAATCGAAGAGTTCACCGCGGACACCTCGCCCTACGCCTTCGCGAAGGTCGTCGATCGCCTCCTCGCTTCTCCGCACTACGGCGAACGCTGGGCGCGCTTCTGGTTGGACACGGCCCGCTATTCCGACACGACGGGTGATCGCCAGAACAATCGGAATACCGATTATCGCTTCCCGTATGCTTGGACCTATCGCGATTACGTGGTCCGGTCCTTCAATCAGGACAAGCCGTATGATCGTTTCATCATGGAGCAGTTGGCTGCGGATCGGTTGACCGATCTCAAGGACCAGCGCGACTTGTCGGCGCTCGGATTTGTGACCGTGGGTAAGCGCGGCGGCAACGTCAACGATATCATCGACGACCGGATCGATACGGTAACCAAGGGTTTCTTGGCAATGACGGTGTCTTGCGCCCGCTGCCACGATCACATGTTCGATCCGATTCCGACGAAGGATTACTACGCCTTGCACGGGGTGTTCTCCAGCATCGAAGAACCGAAGGATCTGCCAATCATCAATCAGGCGACCAAGACTGCGGCGGCTGAGTTTCAGCAGAAACTAGCCCTGCTCGAGCAGGAAAACCGCGAGAACTACTACAAGGTCGGAGCGGAAAATAACTTCAACTTCCGCAAAACACCGGCGAGTTACCTCAAATCCGCCTATCTCACTCGCCCGCGGGCAACCGCCGAAGAGCAGGTGCTCGGTGGCAAGATCCGCGAAACCGAGAAGTTGAACCGCGAGGTCAACCAATCATTGGGTCGCGTTTTGAACAGCGAGACCATCTTTGGGCCGCTGCGTAAATTCCAGGACGCCAACTGGTCGTCGCTGGATTTCAGCAAGTTGAACCCACTCGTCGCCGCCGCTTTCAAGGGCAAGACGCCTCAGACAATCGACGAAGTCATGGATACCTATGGCAAGATCTTCAGCGACGTGAAGGTGAAGGCCCTGGAGTATGAGAAGGCGCTGACCGGAGCGACCGATGAGGACGCCAAGATTACCGGTTTCGAGCCGGCCTTGGTTGAACTGATTCAGTTCCCGCTGAACCTGTCGCCCGCCCATCTACTGTCGATGGACAACATTCGGCAGGAAGTGGACCGCTGGCCCTTGGCCCTCCGCAATCGCGGATTCTCCTTCGCCAAGATCAATGCCCTCCTGCTCACGCATGATGGCGCCGATCAACGCGCAATGGTCGTTCAGGATCTGCCCAAGCCAAAGGACTCTCCGGTGTTTATTCGCGGCATGTCCGGTTCGCCAGGCGAAATCGTTCCGCGCCGTTTCCTGGATGTCCTCTCGGGCGGCAAGCCGACTCCATTCAAGCAGGGCAGTGGTCGCCTTGAACTCGCGCAGGCGATTGCCAGCAAGAACAACCCGCTGACCGCCCGTGTTATCGTCAATCGCGTCTGGCTCCATCACTTCGGTGAAGGTTTCGTCCGCACTCCCGATGACCTCGGAACGCAGGCGGAAAAGCCGACCCATCCCGAATTGCTCGATTACCTCAGTTCCTACTTCATGGAGCAGGGCTGGTCCTTCAAGAAGCTGCATCGCCTGATCATGCTTTCCAAAGTCTATCAGATCAGCAGCTACACTAACCCGGCATTCGAGGTGATCGACCCCGAGAACCGTCTCCTCTGGCGGGCCAATGTCCGTCGTCTCGATTTCGAATCCATGCGTGATTCGCTTCTCGTCATGGCGGGGAAACTCGACGCGACAGTCGGTGGCCAGCCGGTCAACCTTACGGATGAGCCCTACAGCTACCGCCGCAGCATCTATGGTTACATTGACCGCGGAAATCTGCCTGAGCTCATGGCCCACTTTGACTTCAGCAATCCAGAAGCACCGAACTCGAAGCGCACATCGACGATCGTGCCTCAGCAGGCGCTCTTCCTGATGAACAGCCCGATGGCGATCGACGTCGCCCGGAATGTTCTTAAGCAGCCTGGTGTGACCCGTTCCCGGAATCCTCGTGATATCGTCTATGCGATCTATCGGACCGTTCTTGGCCGCGCGCCGAGACCGACTGAAGAGCAAGCGGCTTACGCGTTCATCGGTAACGAAGGCCGTGAAGAAGCCCGCGTCATGGCCGCAGCCAAGGACATGACGGAGAAGGCCGCAAAGAAGGCGGAAGAGCGTGCGAAACGACTCGGCATGCTGGCCAACAACGCTCAGAGCGCCATTCAAAACGAGGGCGAAATGATCGAAAGAAAGCCGCTGACCGCTTGGGAAACCTTCGCTCATGCGCTGCTTCTCACGAACGAAGCGTCCTACGTGAACTAAGCGAACCGGTAATGCCGACGCGGCACTATCGCGTTTCAAAAAATCCGAGCCCTGTGGAGAAATCCACAGGGCTCTTCTCTTTGGATGTATGCATCCTTAATCAACGGGTAGACACTCGGCACTGCTCACAGAGCAAGTCGGGCCAACGGTGGCAGGAGCCCCCGCTTCGTTCGCAAAATTTCGCAGCCTGAGTAAAGACGTGAAACTCGATGGCGAACTGGTGAACTTTGCCCGCGCGCAGCGGAACTCGAGTTCCCCTACCTGATCCGCGACGACCGCTAAGAGAAGGTGTGCGAAGAAGGGGTGATCTGCTGAGGGGCCGTATTCGTGGCCATCGGAGTGAATTGGAAAGGTCGCCGCCAGATCCTCGCTGTGAAGATCGCCGGGCGCGACCGGACGACGAGCTGGCGCGAGCAACTCCTGAGCTGGAAGCCGCGCGGCTGGAGTGGCGTCCGCCTGGCCATTTGCCAGCATGCCGTGCGGGCTGCCTGCGGCAGGAATATGGCGGAGCCAAGGAGGAGACGATCAAACGGCTTAAGGTGCTGGAGAAGGAAAACGGGCAGTTCAAGAAGCCAGTCGCCGACCTGTCGCTGGATAAGGCAATTCTCAAGGAACTCGTGGAGGGAACCGAGCACAGAGAGATAGCCTGCTGAAAGCAGCCCGAAGTGTGAGGCGAAGCCGAAGCAAAGTGATAGGCCCGGCGCGCAAACGCGAAGCGGTCACACACCTTGAGCGTGTCCTCGAAATGCCGAAGCGCCAGGTCTGCGAAGCGATCGGTGCAGGCCCGCGCCACGCAGCTTTACCCGTGGCCGCCAGCGCGGCAAGTATGCGGTGTTGGCCGCGGAACTGAGGCGGATTCTCGGCGGCTCATCCACGGGCGGGCTACCGAATGGCCGCGGCGCTGCTGCGGCTTGGCCTGCTCCCCGAAATTTGACCCAGGCGCTATGAGAGTTGGCGGCGCGACAGCGCCGCCGAACTCTCACCATGAAACGCAAACGACACACCCCCGAAGAAATCATCAAGAAGCTGAGCGAGGCGGCCACGCTGTTGGCCGGAGGCCAGAGCGTGGAGGCCGTGTGCAAGAAGCTGGAAGTCAGTCCGCCGACCTATCACCGATGGCGGCAGGAATATGGCGGAGCCAAGGAGGAGACGGTCAAGCGGCTCAAGGCGCTGGAGAAGGAGAACGTGCAACTCAAGAAGCTGGTGGCCGATCTATCGCTGGACAAGGCGATGCTCAAGGAGCTCGTGGAGGGAACCGAGCGCAGCGAGATCGCCTGCTGAAAGCAGCCCGCAGGGTGAGGCGAAGCCGAAGCAAAATGGTAGGCCCGGCGCGCAAACGCGAAGCGGTCGCACACCTTGAGGAAGCCCTCGAAGTGTCGCAGCGCCGGGCCTGTGAAGTCATCGTGCAACCGCGCAGCACCCAGCGCTACCGTGGGCGCCAGCGTGGCAAGGACGCGGCGCTGGCGGTGGAACTGCGGCAGATCTCCGCGGCGCATCCGCGAGCTGGCTACCGCATGGCCACCGCCCTGCTGCGGCGCGCGGGCATGGAGATCAACGCCAAGCGGGTGCAGCGGATCTGGCGGCAGGAAGGGCTCAAGGTGCCGCGCCGGCAACGCCAGCGCCAGCGGCTCGGGAGCAGCGAGAGCGGCACCCAGCGGCTGCGGGCCGAGCGGGTCAACCACGTCTGGAGTTACGACTTCGTCTTCGACCAGACCGAGGATGGGCGGCGGCTCAAGTGGCTGCCGATCTGCGATGAGTTCAGCCGGGAACTTGTGGCCTTGGAAGTCGAGCGGCGGATGGAAGCAAAAGATGTCATCCGCATCCTGGACGCGGCCGTGGTCGAGCGTGGAGGCCCGCCCGAGTTCATCCGCAGCGACAACGGCCCGGAGTTCGTGGCCCTGGCGGTGCAGGACTGGATCGCGCGGCGCGGGTTCCGAACACTCTACATCAATCCCGGAGCGCCGTGGCAGAACGCCTCCAGCGAAAGCTTCAACAGCCGCTTCCGGGACGAGTTCCTCAATCGCGAAGCCTTCGCCAGCGTGCTGGAGGCGAAAGTGCTCGGCAAGCAACACCGGAAGCACCACAACCACGAGCGACCGCACTCCTCGCTGGACTACCAGACGCCCGTGGAGTTCGCGCAGCGCAGCCTGGCGGCCGCCTCCGCTACGCTCCGGCAGCCGCCAGGCTGCGCCCTTTCCTCTCACCACCTCACCACTAACCCAAAACCCGAAAACCAACAGAAACTCTCATAGCGAGTGGATCAACAACCGGGGGCAGGCCACGTGACCGAGTTCAGAAAAAGCGATTCAGCTCCGAGATTTCCGTGAAAGCCGAGCCAATCGAAACGGCCCCTTTCGGCGGCGATAAAGATCGAGGAATCGACGACTACTCCCATCGAGGCGCGCCCGGTGGCCGGTTCATTTCACGGCGTCCCGCTTCGACATCACGGGCAAATGCCTCGGCCTCGTCTGGCGGCAGGTGCGACATTTGCCGCCACCAGCGCACGGCATCGTTTCCCGTAAATGTGCGTTCGCCTGCTTCCCGCTCCGCGCGCAATTCGTGCAGCCTTCGTTCCAAAGCATCCATTTCTTCCCGGGAAAGTTCGGGGAGGGCGGCTTCAATTTCTGCGAGCGTGCTCATGGTCGGTAATCGTAGCACGCGATTCCCCACAGACAATCTTCCTGCGCAGCGAAACTCTTCCTGCGCAGCGAAACAAGAACCTCGCGAGAGGCAAAAATGAGGTGTCGCGCCAGCTTGACGGCGACTCCGAAAACCACGAAAAGAGCGCTCCTCAAAAGACAGCAACCACAATCCTAGAACCCCAGCTAAAACCTATGGCCATCTCACTCTCTAAAGGCGGCAACGTCTCGCTCTCCAAAGCCGCTCCCGGCATGACGAAACTTCATGTCGGCCTCGGCTGGGATGTCCGCGCCACGGACGGCGCCGCCTTCGATCTTGATGCGGTGCTCTTCGCAGTGAAGGCCGACGGCAAAGTCCGCAGCGACGCTGATTTCGTTTATTACAATCAGAAGAGCTGGGAGGGCGGCATCATCGAGCATCAGGGTGATAACACCGTGGGCGACGCGGAGGGCGACGATGAAGTCATCGTGCTGCAGCTCGACAAGATTCCCGCGGAAATCGATAAGGCGGTGGTTGCCGTGACCATCCACGATGCCGAGACTCGCAAGCAGAACTTTGGCATGGTCAGCAAAGCGTTCGTCCGGGTCGTAAACCAGGGCGACAACAGCGAAATCGCGCGCTACGACCTTTCCGAAGACGCGAGCACCGAAACCGCGATGATCTTCGGCGAGGTTTATCGGAACGGAGCCGAGTGGAAATTCCGCGCCGTCGGACAGGGCTTCAAGGGCGGCCTCGGGCCACTCGCGCAGAGCCACGGAGTCAACGCTTAACTGAACTCATTATGGCTATCACTCTTGCTAAAGGACAAAAAATTTCGCTCGATAAAGAGGCAGGGAAAGCACTCACCAAAGTGGTGATGGGCCTCGGCTGGGATGCGAAGAAATCGAAGGGCTTTTTCGGCATGGGCGGTAGCGCACCGGACATCGACCTCGATGCATCGTGCGTGCTCTTTGATGAGCAGAAGCAGGCCGTTGACGCGGTTTACTTCCGCCAGCTCAAGAGCAAGGACGGCAGCATCACGCACACGGGCGACAACCGCACCGGCGACGGCGACGGCGACGACGAGCAAATCATCGTCGAACTCTCAAATGTGCCGGCGAATGTGAAGACGCTGATGTTCACTGTGAACAGCTTCACGAGCATCACCTTCGACCAGATCGAGAACGCTTTTTGCCGAGTCTTCGATCCCACGACCAATAAGGAGATCGCCAAGTACAACCTGAGCTGCGGGGGCAGCCACACCGCTATGGTCATGGCCAAGCTCTACCGCCATTCCGGCGAGTGGAAGATGCACGCCATCGGCGAGAACGCGACCGGGCGCTCCTTTCAGGATTTGATGCCGGCGATGTCGGCGCACCTTTAGTGGATCGGCAAGCGCCTCGACGCGTCTGGTTCAACAAGACCTTCTCGAACGTCTATAATGTCGTTCGTCTGTTGCGCCGGACGGATGCGCCAGTTGCATTTCACGTTGTCTGCTCGCACCCGCACGCGGATTTCGTCGGCTTTCATGTAAGCCACGAAAATGAAGTCGAACCGCGTGGGCTGAGCGAAGAGGCTTACGTCGAATACTGCCTCAAGTTCTGCGAGCGGCGCGGCATCGAAGTCTTCGTGCCGGGCCAATTCAAGGTCGCGATTGCGGAGGCGAGCGCCACCTTCGCGGAGAGAGGGATCCGACTGCTGCTCGCGGCAGCGCCAGACACAATGCGGCTGCTTGAGGATAAAGCGGCTTTCTACGCTAGCCTCGAACCCGCTCTCGCGGCAGCGCCTCGCACGATCAAAGTCAATACCGCCGGAGAGTTCGTGGCAGCGTGCGAAACATTGCGGCCTGAAGGACATGAGATCTGTTTCAAGCCGTCGTGTTCCATCGGTGCTCTCGGCTTCCGCATTCTCGATGACGAGCGCACCGAAATTCGGAATCTGTTCGGTGGCGAAGCAATTCGCATGACCAGCGCTCTGGCCGCGCAGATTCTCGGGCAGGAGCCGCGCTTCCGCGACTTGCTCGTCATGGAGTATCTCGATGGCGCCGAATACAGCATCGACTGCCTGGCGGTGGAGGGCCGGCTGCTCCGGGCGATCCCGAGACGCAAGCCGGTGCGCCTGGGCGGTGCGCAACTACTGGAGGAGAATGCGGAGCTGGTCGCGCTCGCGGAACGCCTGACTTCCGCCTACCAGCTCAATTCGATCTTCAACATTCAGGTTCGTTACACGGGCGGCGTGCCAAAGCTGCTCGAAATCAACGCGCGCATGTCCGGCGGCGTATATTTCGCCTGCCTCTCCGGCGTGAATCTTCCCGCCTGGGCCATCGCGCTGGCCAGCGGAGACGCGAGCGAGAGCGCCATCCCGCAACCGTGCTTGGGGATGGCGGTGCACCAGCAGTATCACGAGTTCATCTTCCAGAAAGAACCGACCGAATCGCGACTATGAAGATCGAAGAATCGCCCATGCAGGAATTGAAGCGGCTGGATGATCGCTCATATCTCGCGACGATTCCCGCGGGCGAACTGCGCTTGAGGATGACCCGTGAAGAAATCCCGCTCGCCGACGCGCTGGCTTTCGCAGCACGAAACAACGCTAAGCGCCACTTCCTCTTCGTCAGCAAACTGCTCGGGCGCCATCTCCCCACGTCGCCGCTGCGCCTGCGCTCCGCGGCCGCAGCGCTGGCGGCGAAGCTAGTCACCGCGCGCCTGAGTGAGCCGTGTCTTTTCATCGGCATGGCCGAGACGGCTACCGCGCTGGGCCAGGCAGTTTTCCGTGAATGGACGCGGGCCGGGGGCCGCGGACTTTACCTCGATACAACCCGCCGACGCACCGCGGGCGAACTCGCCTTCACATTCACCGAAGCTCATTCCCACGCGCCCGGACACGGCGTTCATCTCCCCTCGCGGGAGGACGATCCCGGTGGGATTTTCGCGAACGCCTCGACGCTGGTCATCATCGACGATGAGATGACGACAGGAGCAACCTCCGAAAACCTCGTCGTGGCCTACGAGCGCTGGCGCGGTCGGGAAATCCCGGCGCACCTCGCCGTGCTTGTCCGGTGGTCCACGCCGCTCGCTGCGGAGAGTCGGCTCAAGACCCATGCTCTGCTCGAAGGCACCTTCGAGTTTTCGCCCGCGCCGCAGTTCAAGCCAGAGCCGGTTGCGGCAACCAATGGATCGGTGCCGATCATTGCACCGCGCGGCACGCGACATGGTCTGTCGGTGCCCCAGGTTTCTCCTTGGCGTGACCCCCTTGTCGGACGGGTGCTCGTTGTGGGAACGGGTGAGTTTGGATTTATCCCACTACTCCTCGCCGAGCAGATCGAAGCGCAGGGCGGCGAGGCTTTTCTCCAATGCACAACGCGGTCACCCGTCGCGCTCGGGGGTGCGATCGCGCATATCCGCTCGTTCCCGGCGATCAGCGGCGAGGGCTACCCCGAGTTTCTTTACAACGTGCCTGATGATCATCGCTACGATCACGTGATCCTCTGCTGCGAAGATCGCCTGCCCGCACCCGGCCATCCCATCCTCGGACTGCCCCGGCTCGAATGCCGCCCGCTGCCATGAATGCAGAGCGCACCGGATGGATCGCCACCGATCTCGATGGCACGCTCTTCTCGCGCGACCGCAGCGAGGATGCCGTGGCGGCCACGTGGAAACGCCTGGAAGGAGAGGACGCCGTGCCATCGTCGTGGATGCCCGCGCAGCGTCACGCCTTGCTCACCCGGCTGGTGCAGATCTTTCGCGTGGTGCCAGTCACCGCGCGCGATCTCGATTCCTTTTCCCGCGTCCGTATCGACGGCGTGCCACTCCATGACGGGGCGATTCTCGCCAATGGCGCGATTTTCCTGCGCCCCGGCTCCATGATGCCCGACCCCGAATGGGACGCGCAGATCGGGCCGCAACTCGCCGAGTGGGCCGCACCGCTCGCCGAGATGGCCGCGACCATGCACGAGCAAAGCGGCGGGCGCGTGGTGCCCCGCTTGGTCGCGAGCCACACGCCTTACCCCGCCTACATGGTCGCCAAGGCGACCGACGGTTTCTGGAGCGCGGCGGAAGGGCTCGGGCTGCGCGAAGCTCTTGCGCCCTTCAAATGCCGCATCGCCGAAGTCGGGCGCGAGTTGCAAGTGCTCCCTCCACCGGTCGGCAAGCGCCTCGGATTGGCGGCCTTCAGCCAGCGCTTTTGTCAGGGCGCGCCGCCGCTGCTCGCTCTCGGCGACATGCCAGAGGATCTCGGTTTCCTGAGCGAAGCCGTCTTCATGGCGACCCCCGCTGGCTCCAAGCTCGCACAGACTTGGTGCCATGGAATCTGAGCATGGCTTTCCCGGCAGCTACGCGGCGGAGGACGTGAGTTTTCTCCTGCGCCGGCTCACTCTCGCGCCGGTGCGGATAGAGGAACGAGAGCAGCGCATCCAATCGGGCCACAGTCATTACAGCGAGATGATCGGCCCGGAAGACGCGCCCACCCGCGTGCGGATGCGTCTCTTCCGCGAAAGCCTCGCCGCCAACGGGCCGCGGCTCGCGCGCGATCTCGTGACCCTCGCCGCGATGCTCGCCGAGAGCGCGCCGGGCGGCGAACTCACCATCACCTCGATCGCCCGCGCCGGCACGCCCATCGGCGTCCTCCTCACCCGGTTGCTGCGAGTGCAGCTCGGGCCGGAGCACGTGCGGCACTATTCCATCTCCGTGATTCGTGATCGCGGGATCGACTTGCACGCGCTCGACTTCATCGCCGCCCGACACGGTGCCGAGACGATTCGCTTCATCGACGGCTGGACCGGCAAGGGCACCATCGCCACCGAGATCGCGTCTTCGCTGGCCAAGGCCGGACGCGATTACGATCGCATCGACGCCGGCCTGTGGGTGCCCCTCGACATTAGCGGCTCCGCGCGGCGGGCGGCGAGCGAGGACGATTACCTCATCCCGTCGTCCCTGCTCGGCGGAACCGTCTCGGGCTTGGTCTCGCGTTCGGTGCTCCCGCGTGCGGACATCGGCAGCGAGCAATATCACGGCTGCGTCGAACTCTCGCACCTGCGCCGCTATGATCTGTCCCGCTGGTTTGTGCAAAGGATGGCCGCGTTGTGCGACCGGGCGCAGCCG